>Ga0256846_1000872_pt1 | contig 10568 bp, 10 predicted proteins | sample TevniametaG_FD_189098 | JGI IMG/M metagenome (GOLD analysis project Ga0256846, IMG submission 189098) | Tube worm associated microbial communities from hydrothermal vent at the East Pacific Rise, Pacific Ocean - Tevnia | ecosystem: Host-associated > Annelida > Integument > Unclassified ...
TACCAGCGGAAAATCAGGGCCTCTGTCATGGGAAATAAGAACCCGGTTCAAAAAAGGAAAACTTGTTTATTACAGAAAAATAAATCTGAAACGTTCAATGATTCCTGTAAATCTTGTTCCTGAATTTTTAGCCAGAGCAGCCCGGCTGAGCCTAAGACAGAACAATATAATCATTTTTGAACACAGGCCGTAATAAGTAAGCTATTCACCGGATGCAATCAATTATTTACTGCATACCATAATCAAGATCTATCTGTTTTTCCAGACAGGTTTTCTTTTCTCCTCAAAAGATGCAATGCCTTCCAGAGTATCTTCTGTTTTCATCAGGGTTTTAAGAAAATAATTGCTGACAAGATCAACGCCCTGAAAAAAGCTTGTGCCAATATGGCGTTTGACAGCTCTCTTGTTAATCCTGATGATCAGGGGACTTGACATTGTAATCTGTTTAATGGTTTCTTCCACAGTCTTTTCAAAATCTTCAACACTTGCAACCTTTGATACAAAACCAAGGGCCATGGATTCAGCAGCAGAATAGTTCCGGCCTGTTGTAAGGATTTCAATGGCCTTGGCAGGGCCGACAAGTTCAGGAAGCCTTAAGGCTGCATATGGCGGGAAAAAACCCAGTTTGATTTCAGGCTGACCAAAAATCGCCTTTTCAGACGCAATCACAATATCACAGGCAATGGCAAGCTCCATGCCTCCGCCAAGGCATGCACCATTGACTGCAGCTATGACCGGGATATCAATCATGTTGATCAGCTCAAAAATACGGTTAAAGGTCGCCACCATCTGATCAACATTGTCTGGTTTATGATCTCCCACTTCCACGCCTGCACAGAAACTTCTGCCTTCACCTGTGATGACTGCACATTTAAGGCTGTCATCAGCGGCAATTTTTTCAAGTTCCCGGTTAAGCTCATTCATCATGGGAATGTCCAGAACATTGTGTTTGGGCCTGTCAAGAATAATTCTTGCGACCTGATCATCCTTTTCAATTTGAATACATTGAGGTTCTGCCATATCAGCCTCCCAAATAAATAGTCCGGTTAATTGTTTTATCCTCTGATAACCCGCGGTGTGATCAGGTGGTGCTGGGGACAGATGGATTTCGGGTTCTGGTAACATGCGCCTGCAAATGCCTTGAGATAATCACGCAGAGCTGTCATTTTGACAATTTCATCCACCATACCCATTTTTGCGCAATAGGCAGGACGGGAATTATCATAATATTCCTTTGCAAGCTTGTTCATTTTTTCGATAATGGGTTCCAGCGGCCTGCCAGCATCCTTTTCCTTTACAAGCCTTCTTGAAAAACTTGCAGCAGCAGCTGTTTCACCGTGCATCACATAAATTTCAGTTGTGCCTATGCCAAGGGTGAATGCATTGTGACGGTTGGCTGTTGGCCCGCCCATTACATAATGTGCAGCAGCAGTACCCTTTCTCAAGGTAACAAGAATCATGGGAATATCAGTCTGCTGAATGGAATATATAAGAGACTGTCCAAGCCCTAAAAGCTCTGCTTTTTCAGCTATATCACCCACATCTATGCCTGAAGTATCCTGGAACCAGATCAAAGGTATCCTGTCGCGACCGCACAGAGTTACAAACTCATTCATCTTGATCAGACCCTGACGGTATAATTTGCCTCCGATTCCGCCGTAATCTGCATATTCAGGATAATCTTCACCAAGCCATCCCTGATTGTTTCCGATCATACCCACAAGGAATCCGTCTATCTTCACAAGGCCTGTATAAATTTCACGGCCATAATCAGGCCTGAATTCCATGTGTTCGCTGCCGTCCACAAGACGGGCCAGCACTTCTTTAAAATCATATATCTGTTTCTGGTTGAAGGGAATCAGGTGATAAAGATCCTCAGCAGGAAACCTTGGGGCCTTTGGCTTGGCAACCCTGAAAAACTTTGGATTATATGCAGGCATGTCCTTCATGTATTCCTTGAGACCGTCAAGAACGCCTTTTTCCTCTTCATACACATACCTGAAAAATCCTGTTTCATTATAATGTATGTCCACTGATCCAGGGGGTTTGGCCTTGTATTGCTTGGCTGCGGCAATGAGCTGTTCCGCACCTTCCAGGTCAAAATACCCCTTTGGAGACATTCCGCTTAGAATTCCGCCACCGCCAACTGCAATATTGCAGTCTTTGTGTGCGAACAAAATGGTAGGGCTTATGCCCTGATACCCGCCGCCGGCAGGGTTGGTGCCATAGATACCTGCCAGAACAGGGATACCCATCTGCTCAAGCTCTGCATGACGGTAAAATGTTGTGCCGCTTCCCCTTCTGTTGGCATAAAATTTCTCCTGTTCAGTCAGTTTTACACCACTGCAGTTCACAAGCCATACAAGTGGAATATTAAGCCGTTTGGACAGGTTTGTTGCCCTGAATATATTTTCAGGCTGTCCCGGAAGCCAGGCACCTGCCATGACCTTATTGTCAAAACCTGCAACCACACACCATTTGCCGGAAATCTTGGCAAGGCCGTCTATCACATTTGTAGTGTTTTCAGCATTGTCCTCAGGATTGAAAATTGTGTGCAGAGGGGTCCAGGTACCGGGATCAACCAGATATTCAAGCCTCTGCCATACTGTCATTGCTCCACGTGAATTAATTTTTTCGGTCGGCAGTCCGGCATTCTTAACTTTTTCTATTTCAGCATCTATTCCTGCTTCCACTTCCTTGATCTGTTCCACATTCTTCTTTGAGCTTAACAATTGTCCCTTATTAAGCTCCTTGCCAAATTCTGCCATTTTTTCAAAATATTGTCTCATACGTCACTCCCGGTACAATTTAAGTTTTCATCCTTATATTAATACTTCCCTGCAAGGAGAAGCCTGCCACCTGTCATGAAACGATGCGGACTGATCCTGCCCGCTGTCCTGAAACCTGCTTGACTTTATTGGTCTGTTTAAGTATAGACCAGAATTGTTCTGTTTTAAAAAAGGCCTGATTCCGGCAAAAAAACAACCAGAGATTTTTTGAACAAAGGAGACAAAAATGACCACAGAAATTCTAGCGCCCATGCCCGGGACAATCTTCCAGATCAATGTTGCAGAAGGTGATGATGTTATTGAAGGCCAGGAAATCCTCGTTCTTGAAGCCATGAAAATGGAAAATCCCATTGTTGCAGCCGCAGGCGGCAAGGTAAAGGAAATCAAAGTAAAAAAAGATGACAAGGTTGCTGCCAAACAATTGCTTGTGGTTATTGAATAAGCTCTTATTTTTTTCACTTTGACCTTTCAGCCGGACAGGTGCTGTCTAAACTGTATTCTGTCCGGCAATTCCCGCCATTGTTTAAAACCAGATTATCCCTTGTGTTTCACACAATAAAACAGTGTTCTAACGCTCCTAAAATGAAATAATTCCCTGAATTTGTCAAGCTATTTTTCAGCTATATTTTAACTTTTTTCTTGACAAGTTTATCAAATTTGAGATTATATTGCAATCATGATATGAAACAATGTTTTGAAATACAGAACAACGATGGGGCAAATGAGTATTCAGACCAAAGAAATGAGCCTTAAAGAGGCTGTGAAAAAATTTGTCAGACCCAATGACCATGTTTCCATCGGAGGATTCACACTGAACCGCAATCCAATGGCGGCAGTACACGAAATAATCCGCCAGAAAATAAATGGTCTTCATGTATATGCCCATTCCAACGGACAGGGGCTGGATGAGCTTATCGGAGCAGGCTGTGTTTCAAACCTGGAAATTGCATATGCAGGAAACGGCAGGTTTGCTCCAACCTGTATCTGTTTCAGGCGTCATGTGCTTGAAAATAAAATTGCAGTGGAAGATTATACAAATTTTCAGATGGCTCTGCGCTTTCTGGCAGGGGCCATGGGAGTTCCTTTTCTTCCCACCATGTCATCCCTTGGGACAGATATCATTGCCAGATGGGGTTTTGACATGAAAATGAGGCAGAAGAATAAAAAAATCAGCCCAAAAAAACTTGTTGTCATGGAAAACCCATTTTCAAGGGATGAAAATCCTGAAAAACTTGTACTGGTTCCTGCAATACAGCCCGATGTAACCCTTATCCATGTTCAGCAGGCAGATATCACAGGAACATGCAGGATAAGCGGGCTTACATTTGCAGATGTGGATCAGGCAAAAGCAGCCCGCCATGTGATTGTAACCTGTGACGAGCTTGTTGAGCCGGGCACACTGAACATGCAGCCCCAGTGCAACCAGCTTCCTTCATTCTGCGTGGACGCAGTTGTTCATGTGCCGTTTGGAGCTTATCCAACAGCATGTTTCGGGTTTTATGACTATGATGCGCAATTTTTAAATCAGTATCGTGAAATGGCGGGAAATGATGAAAAATTTGCAGAATATGTGAACACATATATTAAAGATAAAAATCACAGGCAATATCTTGAAAAGGCCTGTGGCAGCCGCCTTGACACAATAAAGGCTGATCCTGAAACAGGATATTCCATCAGGATGAAAAGAACACAATGAAATATTCTTTAAAGGAAATCATGGTAATTGCAGCAGCCCGCAGAATAAAAAATCATGATATTGTATTCTGCGGCACAGGCATATCCATGGTGGCAGCAGTTGCTGCCAAACATATCCATGCCCCTGAAAGCATAATATTTTTTGAAACAGGAGCAATTGACTCAAAGCTTGAAAGCCTGCCTTTAGCTGTTTCCGATTCAAGGGTCATGTACAGGGCACAGGCTTTCTGTTCTCTTATTGAATCCTTTTCCTTCATGCAGAACCGCAAGACAGGGGCAAATATTGTTGGAATCATGGGAGCCGCCCAGATTGATCCATTTGGCAATCTCAATTCGACCATGACAGGAGAGCTGACAAGCCCTGAAGCAAGGTTTCCAGGCAGCGGAGGCGCGTGTGATGTGGCCTCGTTTGTGGATACCACATTGATATTCATGAAACTTGAAAAACGCAAATTTGTGCCATCCCTGCCCTATATCACAAGCCCGGGATGGCTCGATGGCCATGATTCAAGAAAACAGGCAGGCCTGCCTGCAAACGGTCCTTCTGCCGTTATCACCGACATGGGAATCATGGGTTTTGACCCCATATCAAAACGCATGATTCTAAAAGAATTCTATCCAGGTATAAAGCCTGACACAATAAGGGAGAACACAAGCTTTGACATTGACATATCAACTGCCGTGGAAACTTTCCCTCCTGAAAAAGAAGAACTTGAAATCCTGAGAAAAAAAACCGATCCTGACAGGCTGATCATCAACTAAAGGAAACTTTCATGAATTCCCCGAAAAAAAATCCCAATTCAATAGAAAAAGCTCTTGATATAATGCTCAAATTCCAGGATGTCAAGCCTTCATGGGGTATCAGGGAATTAAGCCATGAGCTTGGATTCAGCCCGGCAACGGTGCAGAGGATCCTGCAGATTTTAAAGTCATATGAATTTGTAAGACAGGATCCCGGAACCAGGCAATATTATATCGGCAATATTTTTTACAGATTCCTGGAAAACCTGAATTCTTCCAACAACCTTGCCCGCACCGGGCGAAGGCACATGGAAGAGGTAGCCTGTGCAACTCTTGAAACCGTTCATCTCAATATTATCGAAGCAAGCGTGCGCATCTGCATTGACTGCATAGAATCCACCAAGGTTCTCAAGGCAGGAATGCCCATAGGCAATCAGTCTCCCCTTTATGCCGGAGCATCAGCCAAATGCCTGCTTGCCTTTTCAGATGAAAATTTCAAGAACAACTATTTTAAAACCGTTAAGATAAAACCCGTAACGGAAAACACCATTACCGGCATGGACAGGCTCCTTGCTGAACTGAAGCGGATAAGAAAACAGGGCTATGCACTGAGTTTAGGAGAAAGAACACCAGGCCTCGGATCAGTGAGCGCCCCTGTTTTTAATTATAGAAGACAGATCCTTGCAAGTCTGAGCCTTGCCATACCTGAAATCAGATTCAGACAAAAGGATCATCTTTCAGAGTGTATCAACATACTGACCAGGGCGGCCGATTCCTTTTCAAAGGCAATGGGATTGGACGCTGGCAACTTTTAATCTTTTAGGAGGCACAATGGATTTTCAATTGTCAAAGGAGCTTCAGATGCTCCAGAAAGAAATCAGAAATTTCGCAAAAAAACAGATCGAACCCTATGCAGATGAGTGGGATGAAAAACATTATCTGCCAGTTGACGAGGTAATGAGGCCCCTTGGGGAGCTCGGTTTTTTCGGAACTGTAATCCCTGAAGAATATGGCGGGGAAGACATGGGATTTCTGGCAGCCATGATAGTGACAGAGGAGCTTGCAAGGGTTTCCTCTTCTCTCAGGGTTCAGGTAAACATGCAGGTTCTAGGTTGTGCCTACACCATTTTCAGGTATGGCAATGAAGAGATAAAAAAGAAATACATTGAAAAACTGTGCACTGCCGAATACATTGGCGGATTCGGAATAACCGAACCAGACGCAGGTTCAGATGTAATGGCCATGTCAACAACAGCAGAGGACAAGGGAGATCACTGGCTTTTAAACGGTTCCAAGACCTGGATTTCCAATGCCCATGTGGCAGATGTCCTTATCTGCTATGCTTACACAGACAAGGCAGCAGGTTCCAAAGGGCTTTCAGCCTTTGTAATTGAACCGAAAAATTTTGCAGGCATCAAGACATCAGGCCTGGACAAGCTTGGGTCACATTCTTCTCCAACAGGCGAAGTATTTCTTGATAATGTAAAGGTTCCCAAGGAAAATATCCTTGGCAAACCAGGCGACGGAGCAAAAATTGTATTTTCATCACTGAACCAGACAAGGCTTTCTGCTGCGGCAGGAGGAGTGGGGCTTGCCCAGGCATGCCTGGATGTGGCAACAAAATACTGCAATGAAAGAAAGCAGTTCGGCAAAAAAATCGGTGAATTCCAGATGAACCAGGATATGATTGCACAGATGACTGCCGAGATTGAAGCCGCCCGTCTTGTAACCTACAAGGCTGCATGGGCAAAGGATCAGGGCAAACTCAACAACGGGCTTGATGTTGCAATGGCAAAATACCTTGCAGGAGAAGCTGCAAGCAAGGCTGCCAATTACGCCATGAGAATTCTGGGTGCCTATGGATACTCAACTGAATATCCTGTTGCAAGATACTACAGAGACGCTCCCACCTATACAATGGTTGAAGGTTCTGCCAATATCTGCAAATGGATTATTGCCCTGGATCAGCTTGGCTTCAGAAAAGCCAACAGATAAATATGAAACAGATACGGGCTGCACAGCCAAAATTCATGCAGCCCGTATTTTCAGAACCCTTTAAAGGAGACACAATGGACCGGGATGAACTGATAAAAAAAACAGGCAAAACAGCACAGCTTTATTTTTCCACTGTAAAAGATGAGGACAAACCCTATAACCTGTGGAAATATTTTGACAAAGACCTTGCAAAAGACATGTCCCTTTATATTACGGGCCAGATGTATGCAAGAGAAAAAATACCGCACACCACAAGACAGCTCATCACCGTTGCCGCCCTCACCGTGCTTTCAAAACCTGAAGAACTGAAGCTTCATATCCATGCAGCGCTGAATGTGGGCTGCACAAAGGAACAGATTGCAGAGGTGATTTTTCAGACAAGTATCTATGGGGGAGTGCCTGCTACCAATACTGCGCTTGCAGCACTTAAACAGGTGCTGGAAGAACGGTCATCAGAATAAAGGGGAAGCTCAACCCTTACACTGGTCCATCCGCCCTGCACGCTTTCAAACATGACCCTGCCATTGTGAAGCTCAATAATTTCCTTTACAATGGCAAGGCCAAGGCCTGCGCCTCCATGGCGCAGAGACCTTGACTGTTCCACCCTGAAAAACTGGTGAAAAACCCTGTCAATATATTGTGCAGAAACCCCTTCTCCCTGATTTGCAATCTTTATTTCTGCCACACTGCCGGACATGACTGCTGAAATCTTAATTTTTCCTCCCTTTTTATTATATTTCAATGCATTGTCCACCAGGTTTGAAAATGCCCTTGTCAGTTTTTCACGGTCTGCGCGGACAGTCAGACCTTTTTCAACTGCTGATTCCATGGTGATATTCCATGAATCCGCAAAAACTGCATAATCATTTATCAGCGAATCAAGCACAAGGCTCAGGTCCACTTTTTCAGTTTCAAGTGCCCGCTGCATTTCCAGAGATGAAAGGTCAAGCAGGTTTTTCACAAGCTTTTCCATTCTCAGCACCTGCTCTGTCAGCCAGCAGATGTTTCGGGTATCCTTAAAAGAATTCAAAGAAGCTCCTGAATTGCCTATGTCATCAAGGGCAAGGCGCATCATGGTCAAAGGAGTTTTCAGCTCATGTGATGCATCTGCCAGAAGCTGCTGCTGACGGATAAAGGCATGTTCAAGACGTTCAAAAACCTGATTCAGGGTGCGGGCAAGGGTGGTGAATTCATCCACGTCCCCTTTTACCGGGATTCTGCGGTCAAGGTGTTTTTCCGTAATATCCCTTGCCATCTCATTTATTTTCTTCACCGGTCTTAGAATAATCCCCGCCACAAAATAGCTCAAACCCATCAGCACAAGCACGGAAAACACAAGGCCTGCTGCAAGGCCTACAAATATATCCCAAAGTTCCTCTGCAAGCTTTTCCATGGGCCTGCCTGCACATATGCGGAAGTTTTGCCCTCCTGAATCCATAAAAAATTTTTTTACACGGAATGTTACCCTGTCCGTACCTGTTGTGCCTGCCTGAATCTGAGCAGCTTTATTTTCAGGCATGGTGATTTTCATGGTAACCCCTGCATCAGTATCAGGTTCCTGAATATGAATCCTGCCGGCCATAACTGACTGATAAACCAGAGCGCCTGTATCCTGACGGTAAATTTTAATCCAGTAATGATTATCACCAGCATAAGTGGAAACCCTGGAATGCCCGTCAGGGTTACCGCCTGTGTTCGGTGCGGAACCAATCATATCAAGGGCGGTACGGGCAGCAGTTGCAAGATCCGAATCCATGATCCTGAAAGGCTGTTCCATCATCTCCCACAGGATAACGATTGAAAACACAAGGCTTGATACAAAACCTGCTACAGTTATCAACAAGGCTATTTTTCTGCGTACGCTCATCAGGGTTCATCCTTTATTATATATCCCACACCCCTGAGTGTATGAATAACTCCCTTCTGCCCTGTATCTCCTATCTTGCGTCTCAGGTTCTTGATATGCACATCCATGAAATTGGACATACTGAAAGGGTCAAAGCTGTCTCCCCATACATGTTCGGCAAGATTAAACCTGGATACTGCCCTGTTTTTATTGTACAAAAGAAATTCCAGTATTGAAAATTCCCTGGCTGTCAGCTCAATGGAACGCCCGGCCCTTGTTACCTCCCTGGTACCGGGATCAAGTTTCAGGTCCTTGACCTCCAGGGCAGGCTCTGCCATACCGGCAGACCGCCTGAGCAGTGCACGCACCCGCGCCATGAGTTCATCGAGTGAAAAGGGCTTGGCAAGATAATCATCTGCGCCCAGGTCAAGCCCGCGTATCTTGTCATCTGTTTTTATCCTGGCCGTGAGCATGAGGACAGGAGTTGATATGCCGGATTTTCTGATCTCCTGGAGTACAGACAATCCATCCAGTTCGGGAAGCATTATGTCAAGAATAACAAGGTCAAAGCCTGTATCAAACAGCCTGGTTAATGCCTGTTCCCCGTCAATTGCCGTTTCCACAATATAACGCCGGGTCTCAAAGCTGTGCCTGAGCTGCTCAAGCAGGTCCTGCTCATCATCCACAATCAAAATTTTCATTTTCCCACCATCTGCATTTCTTTCAATGTACAATAGGTCACATGATTTTTTTTGTCAATTCCAGGTCAGATCAGACTGATGCAGCCTTTTTATATTTTTTTATCATGAATTGCTGACACCTATGATTTTTGCTTGACACCCCATGGTAATATTGATATAAGTCCTCTTGTTTTTCGGGCGATTAACTCAGCTGGGAGAGTGCAACCCTTACAAGGTTGAAGTCGCAGGTTCGATCCCTGCATCGCCCACCAGAAAAAACACTCAAGGGGGTGTAGTTCAGTTTGGTTAGAACGCTTGCCTGTCACGCAAGAGGCCGCGAGTTCGAGTCTCGTCACTCCCGCCACAATAAATCAAAAGGGAATCTGAAAAATCAGATTCCCTTTTTTAGTGTTTTACAGCCCATGTGCACCATACAGCAAAGTTCAGTAAAATAATTTTCCTGATGTCATGCCATGTTTTCGATTTCCCTTATTATGGCATCTGCCATGGCCTTTGTCCCCACAGGAGCTGAGCCGTTGCTGCCTGCCACAAGATCAGCCGTCAGGATGCCTTTTTCAAGCACAGAAGAGACTGCATTTTCAATTGCACATGCAGGCTCTGTCAGATCAAAGCTGTAATTAAGCATCATTGCAGCAGACAGAATCTGGGCAATGGGATTGGCAACCCCTTTTCCTGCAATATCAGGGGCAGAACCGCCTGCCGGCTCATACAGGCCGAATTTGTTTTCATTCAGGCTTGCAGAAGCTAAAAGCCCCATTGAGCCTGTGATCATTGCGCATTCATCGGAAATAATATCTCCAA
>Ga0256846_1000873_pt1 | contig 10559 bp, 8 predicted proteins | sample TevniametaG_FD_189098 | JGI IMG/M metagenome (GOLD analysis project Ga0256846, IMG submission 189098) | Tube worm associated microbial communities from hydrothermal vent at the East Pacific Rise, Pacific Ocean - Tevnia | ecosystem: Host-associated > Annelida > Integument > Unclassified ...
AGCATAGTATTATAAGATTTAAAATAATGGCTGTCTGCTCAAATAGGCAGCCATTTTTTATATTTATAACATAAGAATAGAAAACAAAAAGGCTGATGTTTACAAATCCAATACCGCAACCACTAATGTCATTCCTACAACACGAAGTCCGAACAGTAATCTGCTATCGAACATCAATGTTATTCCAAACCGCACCCTGAAAGCCCCGGTTAATAAATAATATGTCTATTGTATTTATTATTATATTATAAAGGACAAGTGGATAAATAAAAAAATCTCTTCTTAGAAGAGATTTTTTTATTACTGATAGCAAGCAAGTTATTAATATGCACCGCGTCCTGTCAGGACTACACCTATTGTCCTTGCTACGATATATATATCGAGGAACATAGTCCAATTGCGAATATAATAGACATCTGTTTCATTGCGTTCCTCAAAGCTGGATTCGTTGCGGTCGGTAACCTGCCATAATCCACTGATGCCTGGTTTTACTTTTAAAATCATTTCCTCGTATCCGTTCATTTTTTTACGTTCACTTGGCAGGTATGCCCTGGGTCCAATAAGGGACATATCTCCTTTGAGCACATTGATGAATTGCGGAAGTTCGTCAAGTGAAAATTTACGAAGGAATTTGCCTACGCGTGTAAGTCGCGGGTCGGTTCTCAATTTGTGATAAACTTCATATTCCGAGCGATAGTGTTCGTTTTCGTTTAGAAGGTCGTTCAATTTATCTTCCGCATCTTCAAACATAGTACGGAATTTGATGATCTTAAAACGAGTGTTATTTTTACCCATTCTTTCTTGTTTGAAAAAGACATTTCCTTTGGAATCAAGTTTAATCATAATAGCAAGAACGAGGAATAAAGGTGATAAGAGAATCATTAAGAAAGCCGCCAAAACAAAATCAAAAATACGTTTCTTAGTTTGCGATGATGGTTTTAATAATTTTTCCTGTACCTCAAGCCCGAGAATACCACCAATATCTTTGGAATTTACCCAAAGGCTGGATATACCGTATAAATCGGGAATAAAAGTCGTGTTCTCAAAGTATTTTGAGTATTTTTGGATAATTTCCTTTTTACGCTTGCGCTCAACGCTTGGCATTGCAATTATCGTTTGTTCAATTTTCAGCCGCTCGGCGAGTTTTGGAATAATCTCCAAATCACCAATAACCGGAATATGATTAATATAGCCCCATTTGTCCGTATCGTCGTCAACGGCAAGGAATGGTTTAAGTCCTATTTGATAGTGTTTCTGCAGTGATTTAATGACTTTTTCACCTGCTTGACCTGCCCCGATAATTAGTACAGGAAGTCCCCACCAATCTTTATTTGCAAATTTGTTCTTGATTAAAGAACGTCCCAAAGGAACAGCAATAAGCGATATAATCCAAGAGAGAACATAAGCTAAACGTGAATAATCCCAAGTATCTTTGACCATAAATGATAAAGTTGCAAGAATAGCATAAACAGCGGTAGTGCTGTATGTTAGTGTTCGCAATTCTTCGATGGCGTCCAAACCAAAACCGGGGTAAAGTCCTCTAATAAGATAAGCGAGAGGGAATAGAGCCATAAGGAGCGGCAATAGAGGGAGATAAGTATCAAGTAGTACATCTCCGTGCCAGAATGCGTCCCTAACGAGTAGAGCGAAAATAATTGAGAAACTCAACGCAACAATATCGCTTGCAAGCAAAATCAAACCGGCAGTCAATTTTCTTTGCTTGACGTCTGTTTGTTTTAGCGTTACAGCTTTTCTATCAGACAGTATATCCGTCAGCTGCTTAAGAGATAATTTTTCCATTAGCCATACACTTCATTTTTGTTTAAATGCCACGCGTATCAATTCCTCAATATTTCCCTTTATTATTATATACTTTTTTTAATAAATTGATAAAAAAGCCGTTACAAAAATACATTTTAATATCATAATATAAAAAGTTTATCTTTCAATGCTTACTTATGCAAAAAGCATACCAATAAACTGAAGCTAAAATGTATTTAGTCATCGGTAGAGATGGTGTATGTATTATCCTAATAAGTTAATAAAAGCGTAGAAAAGCTTTCGATAAGGTTTTGTATTTGTTCAACAAAGTAGTGGTTTTGGTCAGATAGATTTTCGTTTATTTAACATAAGACAATAGCAATGTAATAAATTCGAGTGATAAAAGCAAATTTATTTTATACCAATATTCCCCGTTTAGATTTTTTTATGAAGTCAATGCAATGCTTGACGTCTTCAATAGGTTCATCATTTTGTTCGAGATATTGAGCAATACCATCGGAAACATTTAGCCCGGAATAAAGTACGGTTTTGTAGAAATCTTTAATTTGGCTTATCTGTTCATTTGTGAAGCCACGCCTTCGCAGACCTATATAGTTCAGACCTTCTACTTTTGCCGGAGTGCGTCCGCAAACAGTATATGGCGGAATATCTTTAACGTAGAGTATGCCGCTCTGCAACATAGCATGGCAACCGATAGATGTAAATTGATGAATTAATGCTCCACCACCGAAAATCGCCCAATCACCTGCTGTAACGTGTCCGCCTAATTGAGTGCCATTAGCCATTATAATATGATTGCCCAAGTGGCAGTCGTGTGCTACATGCGAATAAGCCATAATCAAGCAATCATCGCCAACAGATGTAATACCCGTTGCTTCGGTACCGCGATGTATCGTAGTGTATTCCCTGATTGTCGTATTGTTGCCTATTTTTACCTTTGTTTTGATACTTGGAACAAACTTCAAATCCTGAGGGAGTTCGCCGATTACGGCACCCTGAAAGATATTACAGTTATTTCCAATTGTAGTACCATTGGCTATAAGAACATGAGCGTGAATTTGGGTATCATTGTCAATTAGCACATCATCTTCAATTATTGAGAATGCTCCAATGCTGACATTTTCTCCGATTTTCGCTTTTTCCGAAACTATTGCTGTTGGGTGAATATTCATATTAATAATAGATTTTTCAATGATTATTGTTTGTCAATTAATGCCGCTTTCAATTCCGCTTCTGCCACTAATTCGCCCCTAACGAATGATTTACCTGCAAATGTAAAAGTATTGAAACGTTTATTTATTAAGGTTAATTCCATAACCAATTGGTCTCCCGGTAATACAGGTTTGCGGAATTTTGCCTTGTCAATTGACATAAATAGCGGGACTTTTGTATCCGGTTCGAAATTCTGCATAAGTAGCAAACCGCTTGTTTGTGCCATTGCTTCAAGTATTAGAACACCCGGCATAACAGGGTTTCCCGGAAAATGACCCTGAAAGAATGGCTCGTTAATTGTAACGTTTTTAATGCCGACAATGATATTATTAGCTTCATCAAGTTCGACAATTTTATCAACGAGAAGAATAGGATAGCGATGGGGAAGAACGCTCATTATCTTATTAATATCAATAAGGATTTGTTTGTTCTCCACATTTTTTATTCTTCTAATAGGTTTCGACTTTTTGTATTGCTCCCGAATTTTCTTTGCAAATTCATAATTGCTTGCATGCCCGGGACGAGCGGCTAGAATTTGTGCTTTGAGCGGCACTCCGACAAGTGCTAAATCTCCGATTAAATCTAAAAGCTTATGCCTCGCAGGCTCATTTTTGTATCTTAGTTGGGTATTATTCAAAATACCGCTATCGCTCATTACAATTTCATCTTGTATATTTAGAACATTTTTCAGGAATTGTGTGTCAATGTCTTTGTCAATAATAACTATTGCATTATCGAGTGAACCACCCTTAATTAATCCTTGGTCAAGCAGTTCTTTGACTTCCGTTAAGAAACAAAAAGTACGTGCCGGAGCGAACTCTTTGATAAATTCTTTTTCGAGGTCGAAAAGCCCTGTATGCTGGCTTCCAAGTGCAGGATTGTGGTAGTCCACCATAACCGTAACCCTGAAATCATCATTTGGTAGAGCAACAATATCGACGCCCTTGTCTTCATTTGTATATCTGACTGTTTCGTCAATTTCAAAATATTCTCTTGGAGCATCTTGCTCAATAATACCCGCTTGGAGCAGAGTTTCGACATAAGGCATAGAACTACCGTCAATCACCGGCGGCTCATTGCCGTCCAATTCGATACGGCAATTATCAATCTGCAATCCTGCAAGAGCGGCAAGTACATGTTCGACTGTAAGAACACGTGCATTGTCTATTCCGATAGTTGTTCCTCGCGATAGGTCAATTACATTTTCGACAAGAGCAGGGATTTCCGGCGCGTCTTCCAAGTCGGTTCTGATAAACCGATAACCGTAATTTTCGGGTGCCGGTTTGAATGTAATTGTTGTGTTTTCGCCGGTATGGATACCGATACCTGTTAGGGATACGGTTTCTTTTATTGTATGTTGTTTTTCAGTCATTTATTAATTTTCTTTTTTCAAAAAAATCGAAGATAATCAAGCAAAAATAAGAAAATAACTTGATTATTAAAAAGAATTGAGCAGATTGTAAATCCATTTTGCTTATTACTATTTACATAGCTCATACTTGCATAATGTTGGCTAATTGAATGATAACTACTAACCGCATCCTTCAGGGTGCGGTTAGACAAAGCCGACACACCCATTGAGGAGAGATAGTCACCTCTCGGGAGGAGGTTTGGGGGTGGGTTCAAGAGTAGTAAATAGCCAACTCCACTCTTGTTCGAGTGGACTTAAAGACAAAATAGCCGAACAAAACAACAATAATAATAAAAAGGGTTGCCAATCTGAAATGGCAACCCTAAATATTAAAGACTATTGAGTGTACTTATAGTTCCAGTTTTTTCTTAATTTTATGTAAATCCTTGAAGAGTTCAGGTAATTGACTAATAACAGCTTCGATTTTGAAAGCAGTTATTCTCTGACGAGTAGGAGTGCCAAAATATATACCCTTATCCAAAGATTTTTCTACACCTGATTGAGCAAGTAGAATAACATCATCAGCAGTAGTAATATGACCTGATAGACCGACCTGTCCGCCGAATCTATTTCTTTTGCCTACGTGAGTGCTGCCGGAGATGCCGGTCTGTGATGCCATTGCAGTATGTTCGCCAATGCGGACATTGTGTCCTATTTGGATTAAGTTGTCCAATTTTACACCGTCCGATATTATTGTCGAACCAACCATCGCACAATCAACAATTGTATTTGCCCCGATTTCTACATTGTCCTTTATGATAACATTACCTACTTGTGGAATACGTGTGTACGAACCATCGGAATTTTCGAGAAAACCAAATCCGTCAGAGCCGATTATAGCACCCGGTAATAAGAGGCAATTATTACCAATTTGTGTATCGCTGCAAATCACAGTGCCGGAATGCAGGACAGTATTACTAGCAATTGTTACATTATCATAAATAGTTACATTGGGATAGATATAAACATTATCGGCAATTTTGCAATTTTCGCCAATTACAGTATTGGCACCAATATTTACATTTTCGCCAAGTATTGTTGAATCTGCAATTACAGCTTTCTGATGAATACTGCTTTTAATTTTAATAAATTTTTCAGCAATATACATTAGAAATTGCGCGAATTTCTGATGTGCATTAGGGACTATGATGAAGTTGAAATTATTATATTCTGCAATATCGAAACTATCATTGACCAAAATACAACCGGCGGCTGTATCCTTGAGAAAAGGAATAAACTTTTTATCGGACAAGAATGTCAAATCTGTTTTGTCGGCGAACTCAATACTATTGAGTGCATCAATCACTTGTTCGGGATTACCAATTAGTTTTCCTTCTAGTATGTCGGCAATTTCGCCGCAAGATAATTCAAACTTTACATTCATAATATTATCTAAGTCTTGGTTTTGAAGAATCGGGCAAAACTTCCATTCCGGGATTTAGCATTGGTGGCATTTCCTCCTGAGGAGCGTTGTCGTTTTTTATTTCCGGTTCTTTCTGAATATCAGGATTATTTCTTGTTCTCCTGCGTGATTTCCTGCGTCTGCCTGGAGCTTTACGTGATTTTTTCCTTTTGTTTCTTGGGTCTTTCTTGATTTTTTCTTTCAGTTCGGCTTCGAGTTTTTCTACATCAACACCCAATCTACGTAATACCTTAACAGTCAAATCATATTTTGCATTGCTGTAAGGAATGCTCTGAACGGATTTATCAAGTACAATATCAAATCCTTCGTCAGCGGCAACCTGCTGAACAGTGGCATAGATTTTTTCTTCCACCGGCTTCATCATTGCTTCAACTGTTTTATCATATTCACCACCCGGCTCGAACTTAACTCTTGAAAATTGAAGGCGAGAAACATTTAGGTCGGCAAGTTCTTTTTCTCTTGTGCGTTTTTCTTCGTCCGACCACACCAGCCTGTTCTTTGCAATTTCCTGCTTCAAATCTTCGATTCGTTTATCCATACCTTCGAGTTCACGTTTCCAATCATCAACGATTGATTTTAGTCTTTGTTCTGCTTGCCTTGCTTCGGGAAAGTTGTCGCGTATGACATCTGAAACGACAAATGCTACTTTTTGTGCAAAAAGTACTGATGTTGCTGTTGAAATCAATAATAGAATTATTGAATAAAAGAAAACTCTTTTTTTCATTATTTCCTCTTTAATATTTTATTAATACAAGACAAGTAGTGAAAATGACTATTTTCTACCTCTTTTAATGTTGTCCAATACTTTGAATGTAATATCCATATTGTCTTCGGAATATAATACTATCGGATTGGATTTATCAAGAACAATTTTTAATTTTTCTTCTTTGGCAACCTGCTTGATTGCTCTTTTGATTAATTCGCGAATTGGCTTTAAGAACTCATCACGCTTAACGTTTAGGTCTTGTAGTAATTTTTCGCGAAGAGCCATCAATTGTTGTTCTTCCGCTCTAAATGCACCTTCTTGTTTTTGTTGCTCTGCGGGCGGCATCATACTTTTTTGTTTGACATAAGCCTCTACTCTTTTCTGGAAATCCGCCTGCTTCTGTGCAAGTGAATCGGAAATATGCTTTTGGAAATCTTGCAATTTTGTTTCCGCTTCCTTGGATTCGGGGAGTTGTGCCGCTATTACAGTTACATCAACTATACCGATAGGAACATTTTTTCTCTTTTGTGCCTCTGTATTATTAGTTGTTAAACCGAAAATTAATAGTAGTGTTAAGATAGCAAATGATTTATACATAAATAACCTCATAAATAAATAAAAAATAATTTCTTATTGTCCAAAATGGAATAGAAAACGCCAACCGGAAACTTTGCCTGTTTTATCGTCATTATCAAAGCCATAGCCGTAACTAAATCCGATAATTCCGATTGGATTGAGAAGCATTCTCAATCCGAAACCTGCGGAACGTTTTAGATTGAACGGGTCGGTGTCTTTGAAGCTATGCCAGACATTACCCGCCTCAGCAAAAGCATATATGAATATTGGCATTGGATTCTGTGCCAGTGCAAAACGCAATTCCGTAGAGTATTGAGAAAGTAAACGCCCGCCGTAATAAGGTCCGACCGACTGGTCTTTATAACCGCGAAGCGGTGTAATATTAATCCCGCCGAGACCGTTACCACCCATATAAAAGAGTTCGATAGGGGTAATCATTGTGTCGGAATTCATACCGGCAATTAATCCCTGATAAGTACTAATATTTAACATAAGTTTGTTTATACCCTTGATTTTAAGTATGGGTTGGTTCATTTCTAGTTTAAGAGTACTTTTTATATAATCAATATTCCCAATACCCAAAGCACCCATTGCAAAAGTATTAGACCAAATAAATTTTGAGCCTTCGGTTGGGAAATATAAATTATCAACATTAAGTCTTGATATGGTGAAACCCAATGCCGCCTCTGTACTACGTCCATTACGATAATATCTTGGGTCGGGTGAATTTTTTACATCATTTATTTGAAACCTTAAGTTTAAATCGCCTCTAAAATAGTCATCGGGCCAGCGAAAACGGCGACCAATATTAATGCTTCCACCTGTTCGGCGTAAAGAATATGTGTAATTAATTTTTGTATCAAATAGATTAAAACCAAGGGTTGTTGGTTCGTCAAATAACCAAGGTTCCGTAAATCCAATTGAGAAGTTCTGATAGCGACTTAATTGTCCGAATTCCCAAGTGAAATTAAACATTTGTCCGGCACCACCGCGAAAAGGTTCCAACAAAGAGAAATTATTGAAAGAGAAACCAATCGAACCGGTTAAGCCATAATATCCTGCAAAGCCGATTGAGGCATTGAAAGTATCGGTAGAGCGTTCCTCGACTTGATAAACAATATCGACTTTTGTATTGTCCACCATTTTGACATCGGGACGCAGTGCTTCCGGATTGAAATAATTAAGCATACCTAATGCTCTTACACTACGAATAATAGCCCCACGATTGAAAAAGTCGCCGGGACGAGTAAACAATTCACGTCTAATTACTTTGTCTTTGGTCTTTGTGTTTCCCTTGATAATAATTTTTCTAATAGTTACACGGTCGCCCTCTGACACGAATATTTTCAAATCCACAGAATCGGGTGGCACCCTTATTTCCTCTACATTCATACGTGAAAATAGGTAGCCGGTATTCATATATATGGAATTAGCATCGGTTTGTTCCTCGTTGCCGTTTAGGTTCTTTTGTAGTTTATCCAAATTAAACGGGTCGCCTTTTTGGAAATCAAGGCGTCTTTTAAGTAGTTCTGTAGGATATTTGGAATTACCCGTAAAATCAATATTGCGGACAAATAATCTATGTCCCTCATTTAGTGTTACAATAATATCAACGGTTTCCTTTTTGTCATTGTAAATAACAGTATCCTTGACAATTTCAATATCCCGAAAGCCGTTATTACGGTAGAAGTTAAGTAAAAGTTCTTTATCTTTTTTGTACTCGTTAATATTAAAAGCAGAAGAGCGCCAGAATTGATACCAACTTTTTGTGTGTGTATCATCAAAAGTGCCTGCAATTTCGCCATCATCGTAATATTTATTTCCTTCAAATCGAATTGATTTGACATAATATTCAGCACCTTCTTCTACATTGACATCTAAATTTGAATAATTGTTTGTATCAATATCCGATAATTCTGCATCAACTTTTGCAAAGACAAGACCTTCTTCCGCATATTTTTCTTTTAATTTCTTTTCCGCCTTATATGCTTCGTATGGCGAGATAATATCGCCACGAACTTTGCCGATTGCTTCTTTGGCGTCTTCGTCTGTCAATTCTTCGTTATTGTGCAGAACAATTCTATTAAGACGAGGGTTCTCTTCAACCTTAATTAAGAGAACAACGCCCATAGGTGTCATTTTTTCAACAATAATCTTTACATCGGAGAACTGTTTCCTTGCCCATAAAGTTTTGATTGCAGTATTGATTTTATTATCGTTGGGAATAGAAATTTGCTCGCCGGCTCTCAAACCGGAAAGCGAAATAATTGTCTGCGCATCAGAAAACTTATTGCCTTCCACACTAATGCCGGCAATAACATATTTTTTAGCTTTTGTTTGTGCAGATGCAAAAGCTAAACTGCCAAACAATAGTATAACAAGAATAATAAAACTATTTATCCTTTTTAATCGCATCATAAACCCTCATTAAATAAGATTTCCGGTTTTGTAAATCACTGTCAAGCAATTGGGCGGAAGTTTTGCCGAATCTTCTTTCTCTTTTGAAATAATCATATAGAGCCTCATATAAATCTTTGCGTCTGAACTCGGGCCAAAACTTATCCGTAATATATATTTCGGAATAGGCAAGTTCCCACAGTAGGAAATTACTAAGCCGCATTTCGCCACTTGTTCTGATTAGCAGGTCCGGGTCGGGCAGTTTGCTTGTTTGCAAATATGAAGCAAAGAGTTCGTCCGACAAATCCTCCGGTGAAACTTTACCGCGTCTAACGTCCAGAGCAATCATTTGTACTGCACGTACAATATCCCAACGTCCGCTATAACTGAGAGCAAGTGTCAGAGTTAATCCCGTATTTTCTTTTGTTTTCTCCATAGAGTCGAAAAGAAGTTTCTGAATTGTTTTCGGCAGGGAGTTCGTTTTGCCGATAGTGAACACTCTTACATTGTTATTATGCAAGTCGTTCAACTCTGCTTTTAGAAAAAATTCCAAGAGTTTCATCAAGACGGAAACTTCCGAAGCGGGACGTTTCCAGTTCTCAATAGAAAATGCGTAAAGAGTCAAATATTCTATACCCATTTGGGACGAAGCCTTGACAATATCTCGCACGCTCTCAATACCTTCGCGATGCCCTTCGGTACGCGAAAGTCCTTTTTCTACAGCCCATCTGCCGTTGCCATCCATAATCATAGCAATATGCTTTGGTAATTTACCCAAAGAATTCAACTGCGATTGGATTTGCTTATCATCTTCCGATTGTTGTTTGGTCCAATTCACTTGTTTTTCCAATCCGGTTTAATATGAAATACAAAACTATCTTATTAATGTGTAATTAGCAAATTACATTTTAAGTAATGGTAAATATTAGCAAATATTTATTAAGCGGTAAAAAAGGGAGAATATGCTGTCCTGATATTATTTCTAATAAAACAATCAATTACTTTGACGTAAAACAAGAATAATAATTTTTTTTCATAAACATTTTTTTAAA
>Ga0256846_1000874_pt1 | contig 10551 bp, 8 predicted proteins | sample TevniametaG_FD_189098 | JGI IMG/M metagenome (GOLD analysis project Ga0256846, IMG submission 189098) | Tube worm associated microbial communities from hydrothermal vent at the East Pacific Rise, Pacific Ocean - Tevnia | ecosystem: Host-associated > Annelida > Integument > Unclassified ...
TGGCAGACACAAGTGCACCGTCTGAATCATTTGCCTTTGTTGTAATTGCCCCTATATTGATACCGTTAATGGCAAATCCGCTTCCTGTTGTACCTGCAGCGATAGCCTTGGAAGATGTAGTATTGACAATTGCCTTGGCATTAATGCCGGTCATTGCGGAATACCTGTTTACTTCATCGGCCAGGGCACCCATGCCGTTGGTGGCACTGTTGTTGCTCTGGATATCAATTTTGTTCAGAGTAAGGGTTTCACCGGTGATGGAACTTGTGATGGTCAGCTGAACCTCTCCTCCGCTTTCACTTGCAAGGGAAAGATTTGCCTGGGTAATATGTCCCATTTTGGTGGCTTCGGTTGATCCGATTGAAATACTTGCGGTTTCATTGGCAAATGCTCCAATCTGTATGGCTTTGTTGGTAAAGGCTCCTGAAAGAAGTTTCTGACCATTGTATGATGTTGTCTTGGCAATGGTGGAAAGTTCTTCCATGAGTTTGTTGATGTCGTTCTGGATGGCAGTTCTTGTGGTCGTGGTCTGGCCGTCAGATGCCGCCTGAATGGCTTTTGTCTTTATTGTATTGATGATGTTGATGGATTCCTGAAGTGCACCATCAGCAGTCTGTACAATGGAAATACCATCATTTGCGTTTCTGATCGCCTGGCCGATACCAAGATGCTGGGCTTTCAGTGAATCAGCAATTGCCATGCCTGATGCATCATCAGCAGCCTTGTTGATACGAAGGCCTGTGGAAAGCCTTTCCAGCGATGCTGACAATTTATTGTCAGTGCTGATCATGTTTTTGTGGGCGTTTAATGCAGCCACATTGGTGTTAATACGAAGTGACATAAATAATTCCTCCTTGAATTAATTTGAAACCGGGCGTCAATGCCCTTTTTAAAAATTTTTAATTGAAACTTTGTTTTTCTCCCCCCTTTCATTTTTTATTTTAATACTGAATAAAGCTATCGGACATAATGGTGAAAACTTTAGCGCAAAGGTGATGCAATTTCCATGGCCCGTGTCATTCTCGCCGCGTCAAGCTGCAGGGAGGATACTCCATCATCCTTCAGAAGCCTGGATTCTGATTCCCATAGAAACTTATGCCATTTTGAATAGAAAAAAATTGAATCTTCGTGTCCCTGCGGACGGGGTCTGTCATCAAGGCACAGCAGTTCAACATCAGGCATATACATTATGGTTTCCGGCCGTGTTCCTGCATGCAGGCATCTGAGGCACAGATCACAGAACATATACCTGCCTGACTGAGGCTCAAATCCTCCTGCTTCAAGAAAAAATTTTTTTTCAGTGCATATGAAATGGTCCACCATCTGAAAAGGCCTTGGTTTCATGGCGTGTGGAAACCGGCTGTCCAGATGAACATATGCTGATACAGGCTGGCTGTTGGCATTAACCACCATTCCCGCATGAATAATATTATTGAATCTGTTTATAATTTTTGCCCCGAAAATTTTTGTATTTTTGAATGTGGAAAATCCCTGTTCAAGACTGGAAAGCCAGTTCCGCCCCGGAGCTATATCATAATCCATGAAGATGAGATATCTGCCCCTTGCCATTGCGCCTGCCTGGTTCATAAGCTCGGGCAGGCAGGTTCTTCCCTGATCCTGTATTATTGATATGTCGCCTTCAAGGCTGTCTATTATCTGCTGAATGGCAGGGTCGACATTTTCCTGTTTTATCAGGATCACCTCAAATTTTTTTTCACTGGAGTTGACAGCAGTTTTTTCAAGCAGTTCAAGAAAGTTATCAGGACTGTCAGATACTGGGATTACAATAGTCCAGTCAGTTGAAATTTCATTTTCAGGTACAAGCGGCTCAGGGCTGCCGGACAGGTTGGCGCTGAGTGCTGATTTCATTATTTTGACTGCATAGTCAATACTTCCCTCTGTTTTATATAATTCATCCTTTATATATTGCAGGACACTGTCATGATCCATCATGGCATTGAAATCTGTTTTTTGTGTAACAGCATCTGCCAGTTCCTGGGGTGTCATGCCAATGGCTGCATTTTTGTCCGCCAGGTTAGACCTGTAAATCACAGGGGCCCTGAGCTTTAAAAGTACAAGAGGCTTTCCAATCGCCAGGGCTTCAAGACCTGTTGTACTGCCTTCTGAAAGTACGCAAAGGTCACTTGCAGCCATAAGTTCATATGTATTTTCCTCGCCATGGACAGGATGTATGTTTTTTCTGAAATTTTCATTCAAAGGCTTAAGCCATGTGTCAATTTTAAGTCTTGTTGTGGCAGGATGAAATTTTGTAAAAAGCATGATTTCAGGATTATTCTGAAATACATTGAATAATGGGCGCATTTCATCAAGCACAGGCAGGTCACTTGAAAAAAGCAGAAGTACAACAAATTTGTCCCTGCATTTATACTGTTTTCTTTTTTTTGCTCTTACATTTTTTCTGGCAAGGTTTTTTATTTCATCTGAAAGATGGGTATTTCCAACGGGAATAACCCTCTGTTCAGGTGCTTCAAAGCTTACAAGTTTTTTTCTTGAGTTCTCACCCCATACAAAACACAGGGTGCTGTACTGGACATGACCTGTCATCTGAAAATTAAGATTGGCAGATGCAGCAGTTAAAAGTCCTTCCTGCAGCGTTATAAAAGGTACTCCTGCCCTTTTTGCATGAAAGGCAAACATCTTGCCCCAGCGGTTTACCTCGTGAAGAGCAATGCACAGATCCGGCCTGTCTGTTTCAAAATAGTTTCTGAATGCCACATATTCCTGGGCTGTGGTAAAAAGAGTCTTGTCAAGCACGGTCTGTACCTGAAGGGTGAATGCAATATCCTTTACAAGTGTGCTTGCAAACGTGTTACGCAGATCAAGATAAATTTCATTGATCTCATTATTGTCTGATTTTTTAAGAAATTCAAATATATGGCTGTAGTCAAGCCCTGTTTCAATTGCTGTTATTTCCTGGGAGCGTTCTGCCTGTGCCACAAGATAATGGATTCTGGCACCCATGGCGGCAAGTTTTTCCATTATGGGAACAATAAATCTTGAATGATGCTTCAAGGCAATATAGGCAGTGATTTTTTTGTTTTTCCAGAAATTGTCCATGTATTGATTCCTGATTTAAATGTCTATTTTTTTAACACAATTATTGACAATGCTGTAAATGATATTTGTGATGTCAGTGGTGTCTGATCTTGCTTCTATCAGGGCCTGCACCTCTTTTTTTAGCTGTGAGCCTGAACCCATGATTTTAAGGTGTCCTTTACGGGTCTCAGGTACAGTATCATCAAGCACAAGGCATGGGATTCCGTTTGCCTCTGCAACGATTGTGCAATAACAGGTTGAACAGGCAAGAACAGCATCTGCCGTGATCATTTCCCAGGGAGCGTTGAGGTCGTGGAAAGAGTAGGAACGAAATTTTTTAAGTACCCTGCCGCTGATTGTTTTTATTATCTGCTCATGGTTGTGGGTTCCCCTTATCTGATCCTTTCCAATACTGAACATAATATGGATGCTCTCTCCCAGGTCCTGAATCTGTTCAAGCATTTTATTGTATTCATAGCTCATGGCAACATTGTGGGAAACATACAATATAACTGTCTGCACAGGAATTTTGAATTTTATTCTGTAATGGTAGGGCGCTTCAATTCCGTTTCTCCACAATACACTTGTACCGGGAGAAAGCACTTTTCCTTCATTCAGAGGCAGTTTCCATACTGTACCGGGAATTTTTCTGGCAGGGTCTGACAAAAATCTGTGGCTCAGCTCATTTGTTGTAATGATTCCGTCAAGCATGGAAGGTATCATCGTCCATCTGGTATATAATGGCAGAAGCTCGTAACCTGCAATAAACACCTTGTTTTCATGGGCAATTCTTATCCATGAATTGAAGATGAATTCTTCTTTGGTTGCAGATCCAAGCGGGGTTGGAATCTGAAGGATTATTCCCTTTACATTGGACACAAGGGGAAGAGTGAGTACTGTTTCCATGATCAGTCCTTCCCCCAGGTCATCCAGCACAAGTGTCTGCCAGTATTTAAGCCCTTGCGGAAACTGGCCTTTGTGTATGAGATCGCGTTTTTTGCAGAAATTTTCATATGAGCGTTCAGATACCCGCCTGGATGCCCTGAATGTAAGAGGTTTAAGGGGTTCTGTCATTTTAAGGGCTTCATTATCGTCTTCCGGAACAAGAATGGTCAGGTTTATTTTCCCAAGTCCTTTTTTCAGAAGTTTTAAAAATTCAAGGATAATGGGGGAAATCTGATTATTCTGCAATACCCATATTATTGTCGGCTTGTGGTCTGATGTATTCATGGAAAAGTCTTTTAATCTAAAAGGTTAATACTGCTTGGAATATTTATGATGCTGTTTTCAAGTTTCCATGCGCATTCAAGTGGCATTGAAGGGCATTTCCTGTACATGGGCAGGGTATTCATCAGTGCCCATACGGGCCTGGTCTGTATACCCATGCTGTTCGTTGTTTCAAGGATATCTTCTAATAATTTTCTGTCTGGTTTGTCAAGTATCAGGGTGTTGAGCCAGAAATTGGACTTGCCGTATTCAGGCTCTTTTAACATGTGAACGCCTTTTACTGAATCAAACGCTTTGGCATACCTTGCAGCAAGTTCCCGTTTTTTTGTCAGAAATTGCGGAAGCTGCTCAAGCTGGGCACATCCGAGTGCAGCATTGATATTGGGCATCCTGTAGTTGAATCCTGTCCTGTCATGAAAATATTCCCATCTGGCTTTGGTGCAGCGTGCTGTTGTTGTCAGATGCTTCAGCCTGTGCGCTGTATCTTCATCTTTGCACAGAACAGCTCCCCCCCCTCCTGTGGTAATGGTTTTATTTCCGTTAAAGCTTAAAGTTCCGCAGCTGCCGAATGTGCCGGTATGCCGGGTACCGCAGAAGGAACCTATGGATTCTGCTGCATCTTCAATTATGGTGAGGCGGAATTTCTGGCACAGGTCCTGCAGCCTGTTCATATCAACTGGCATGCCAAAGATATGAACGGGAATGATGGCGCGGACAGGGCGACCTGTACTGTTATTTATCAATGTGTTGTTTTTTATGTGGGTTGCTGTTTCAAGGTAGGTTTCAAGTTTTTCAATATCAATACCAATGGTTTTTGGGCAGGAATCAATAAAATGGGGCACAGCTCCGCAGTAAACTGCTGCATTTGCAGTGGCAATAAATGTAAGTGCAGGCATGAGAACCTCATCGCCCGGCTGTACTCCTGCTGTAATGAGTGCTGCGTGCAGCGCACTTGTTCCGTTTGATGTGGCAACGGCAAATGCAGAACCTGTAAATTCAGATATCCTGTTTTCAAATTCTGTTACATAATTTCCGATGGATGATACAAAACGTGAATCAATACAGTCAATTATATATTTTTTTTCATTGCCGTAAAAAAACGGTTCATGCAGTGGTATGGGCCGGTGTGAAGGAAGTATCTGTTTCAGTGTATGAATGATGTCGGAAACAATTTTTTCCATTTACTGGTGCAATCCTTTAAGTTTAAAGGTTGAGAACTCGATAGTATGTGGTATAAGTATTTTGATCAACCTGTGCACTATAAAAGGCACTGACATGGTTTGTCAAATCATTTAGAAAGGTAACCTGATTCTTGAAAAATTACTTATAAACCCTGATTTCACCATTGCCCAGACCTTAAAACAATTTAATGCTTCAGGAGAAAAGGTGCTTCTTGTTGTTGAAAAGAAGATTCTTAAGGGAGTTATCACAGATGGTGATATAAGGCGTGCCGTGCTTTCAGGAGCTTCGCTGGAACAGTCGATCACAGGGATTTTCAATGACTCTCCCATCTGCCTTTATGAGTCTGAATTTGATATTGAAAATGTAAAGAAAAGATTTCTGGAGTATAAGATTGATCTTCTTCCGGTGGTAAACCATGATAATGAGGTTGTGGACTATATTTCCTGGAGTATGGCTTTTTCAGAGCAGGGTATCTGTTCAAAACCCATGGGCAGGGTAGATCTTCCTGTGATTATAATGGCAGGAGGCAAGGGAACAAGACTTGAACCCGTGACAACCATTATTCCCAAACCGCTCATCCCTGTGGGCTCAAAAACCATTGTGGAGCATATAATGGACAGGTTCATGAGAAACGGAATAAATGAGTTTTTTTTCACACTCAATTATCTTGGTGAAATGATAAAAGCCTATCTTGTGAGTATTGACCGGAAAAACCGACTGCATTATGTGTTTGAGCAGGATTATTACGGAACCGCAGGCAGCCTTAAGCTCATGAAAGATGAACTTCCATCTGATTTTATTGTTTCAAACTGTGATATACTTGTTGATGTCGACTATTCCAAGGTTGTAAGATTCCATAGAGAAAATAATGCGTTTATCACCATGGTTTCGGCATTTCAGCGCCACAGTATACCATATGGTGTCATTGAATTTCGCAGGAACGGTGTTGTAACTGCAATTGAGGAAAAACCTGAAAAAACGGTTGTGATCAATACCGGGGTTTATATAGTGGATTTAAAATGTCTTGATTATATCCCGGACAACTGCATGTTTCATATGACAGACCTTATTGATGCTCTGATGAAGGATGACAGAAAAATATGCACATATCCTGTAAACGGAGATGATTATATTGATATCGGCCAATGGGATGAATACAGAAAGGCTGTCAAACAGTTCACATGATCATGAAAAGAAAATGTCTTCTAGCAGGTTTTGGATCCATTGGCATGCGCCATGCAGAGCTGCTGACTGATATGGGATTTGAGGTTGTTGTAGCAAGTACCAGAAAAAATAATTTTTATGAATCATTTGACAGCCTGGAAAAGGCATTGTCAGAATACAGGTTTGATTATGCTGTAATCTGTGTTCCAACCTCAGAACATTATGGCGCAGTATGCGAGCTTGCCGAATACGGATTCAAGGGTCCTGTACTTGTTGAAAAACCATTGTTTGAGAAAACAGGATATACCATACCTGAATCAATGAGGATTTTTGTCGGTTACAACCTGAGGTTTCACCCGGTCATGCGTGAACTGCATGAACTGGTTCATGGCAGGCGCCTTTATTCCATGCATGTATATTGCGGTCAATATCTTCCGTGGTGGCGCAAGAATCGTGATTACAGGAAAACATATTCAGCTTCTGCGGCAGCTGGCGGCGGGGTGCTCAGGGACCTTAGCCATGAGCTTGATTATATATGCTGGCTTTCAGGGTCCTGGAAAAAACTTGCAGCAAAGGGCGGGCATTTAAGCTGCCTTGAAATTGATTCTGATGATGTGTTCTGTATTCTTATGGAAACGGAAAACTGCCCTGCTGTTACACTGCAGGTAAATTATCTTGACCGTAATGTCAGACGTGAAATTCTTGTAAATGGTGAAAATTTTTCCGCAAGGGCTGATCTTATTGCAGGTGTTCTTGAAGTGAACGGGAAGGAACAGATCCATAATATCAGGAAAAATTTTACATATATTGAGCAGCACAAAGATATTCTGTCAGGCAGTGCATGTATTGCCTGCACAGTGAAACAGGGCTCAGAAGTGCTTGAGCTTATTGATGCAGCAGAAAAAGCATCCAGCAAAAGAATATGGGTAAAAAGAAATTGAAAGTTTACGGATTTGTTTTTGCAAGGGGTGGATCAAAAGGTGTGAAGAACAAGAATATCCGCATGGTTGCAGGAAGGCCTCTGATATCCTATGCAATAGAATCTGCATTGAAAAGCTCTCTGGTGGAACGTGTGATTGTTTCAACGGACAGTGATGCCATTGCTGCTGCTGCCATTGCTGCAGGGGCTCAGGTTCCGTTCATGCGTCCTGATTATCTTGCTTCTGATACCAGTCCTGAATGGCTTTCATGGCAGCATGCAGTTAAAACACTCATGAATAAAGGTCATGAATTTGATATTTTTATTTCTGTTCCAGCCACTTCCCCTTTGAGAAATTCAGAAGATATTGACAGGTGTATAAATGCACTGGCAGATGATGAAAATGCAGATGCAGTGATAAGCGTATGTCCTGCTGCACGGCATCCCAGCTTTAATATGGTTGTTCTGGATGAAAAAGGGTATGCATCCATTGCAGTGCCGGCAGGCCGTAATATAGCACGGCGCCAGGATGTTCCTGCAATGTATGACATCACCACAGTTGCCTATGCTGCAAGGCCTGAATTTATCCTTAAGGCTTCATCTCTTATGCAGGGAAGAATCAGGACCATTGAAGTGCCACAGGAAAGAGCACTTGATATTGATTCGGAGTTTGATCTGAAACTGGCGGAGCTGATTATAAACAACAGACTCTTAAAGGAGTGAAATTATGGGAAAACGGATCATTGTAACAGGTGGAGTAGGGTTCCTTGGCTCTCACCTGTGCGAAAAACTGCTTGATCTGGGCCACGAGGTGTTATGTGTTGACAATTGTTTCACAGGCTCAAAGAAAAATATTCATCATCTGATGGATAATCCTGATTTTGAATTTATCCGCCATGACATAACCTTTCCCTTGTACCTTGAAGCTGATGAGATATACAATCTTGCCTGCCCTGCATCTCCTGTGCATTATCAGCATGATCCAGTGCAGACGCTTAAAACATGCGTGCATGGAGCCATAAACATGCTGGGCCTTGCCAAAAGGCTGAATATAAAGATATTCCAGGCATCAACCTCAGAAGTTTATGGAGATCCTGCCACAAGCCCTCAGAAGGAATCATACTGGGGCAATGTGAATCCCATAGGAATAAGATCCTGTTATGATGAGGGCAAAAGGTGTGCTGAAACCCTTTTTTATGATTATTTCCGCAAACACGGTTTGAAAATAAAAATTGCCAGGATATTCAATACATATGGTGAAAGAATGGCAAAGGATGATGGAAGGGTTGTTTCAAATTTCATTGTGCAGGCATTGAAAAATGAACCTGTGACGGTTTATGGAGACGGGACTCAGACAAGATCTTTCTGCTATGTAAGTGATATGATTGATGGGTTTGTGAAACTGATGGAATCAGATGATTCTGTCGTAGGGCCCGTGAACCTTGGGAATCCTGCTGAAATGTCCATACTGGAAATAGCGGAAAAAATAATTGAGATGACAGGATCTGATTCGAAGATTATTTTCAGGCCCCTGCCTTCGGATGATCCGGTTCAGCGCAGGCCTGATATTTCACTTGCAATGGAAGCGCTTGGTTTCAGCCCTGAGGTCGGACTTGAAACCGGACTTGAAAAAACAATACAATATTTTCGTCAACTGAATTTAAGGTAATCCATGGCATCATCAATATTGTTTTTTGGTAAAAAGGGAGATCATTATTGTACCCTGGCTGCTGATTTTATCCGTCAGCATTTTTGTGAAACGCAAATTCATATGGGTGAGAAAGGTATGCCTTTTCCTGAAGATGCATTTGAATGGCAGGGCAATTATATTATTTCATATCTTTCTCCGTGGATAATTCATGAAAAAATATTAAACAGGGCTGATTCTGCAAGTATTAATTTTCATCCCGGCAATACTTATTATCCAGGTATAGGCTGTACAAATTTTGCAATATACGATCAGTCCGATGTTTTCGGGGTAACCTGTCATCATATGGCCCCTAAGGTAGATACAGGGCCTGTTATAGTGGAAAAAAATTTCAGGGTTTTCCCTGATGATACTGTTTTTTCACTTACACAAAGGTGCTATGCTCATATTTTCTCTTTGTTTTTTGATATTATTTCAGACATCCTGATGGGCAGGGAGCTTCCCCGGTCGGAAGCTGAATGGAAACGTCAGCCCTATACCAGAAAAGAATTGAATGACCTGTGCAGGCTGACATTATCCATGTCTGCAGAAGAAATGGAAAGGAGAATCCGGGCAGTAACTTTTCCTGGAGCACCCGGCGCATATTTATTGCTTAACGGGCGCAGGTATGAACTGAGATTGGAGGGTGACAATAATGAATAAAACTTTCATTATTGCAGAAGCAGGTGTGAACCATAATGGAAATATTGATGTCGCTGAAAAGCTGATTGATGCAGCTGTCAAAGCAGGAGCTGATGCCGTCAAATTTCAGACGTTTCGCGCTCAGACCTTATGCTCAAAAACAGCTCCCATGGCAGACTATCAGAAAAAAAATAATGGCCTGGCAAAAAATCAGTATGAAATGCTTGAAAAACTGGAACTTAACATAAATGCACACAGGCATTTAATGGATTATGCAAAGGCAGCTGATATTCAGTTCATGTCAAGCCCGTTTGATCTGGACAGTATTGAGCTTCTTGATTCTTTGGGAATGGAGATTTTTAAAATACCTTCAGGAGAAATTACAAATTTTCCATACCTTGCAAAAGTCGGGAAACTGGGTAAAAAGATTATCCTGTCCACTGGTATGGCGGATATGAACGAGATAAAGTCTGCACTGAAACTGCTTAAGAATGCCGGAGCAAAAGAAACTGATATTTTCCTGCTGCACTGCTGCACTGATTATCCTGCTGCCATGAAGGATGTCAATCTCAGGGCAATACAGACCATGGCAAATGAATTTAAAGGCATGGGAATCGGATATTCAGATCATACTGAAGGCATTGAGGCAGCCATTGCTGCGGTTGCACTTGGT
>Ga0256846_1000875_pt1 | contig 10545 bp, 8 predicted proteins | sample TevniametaG_FD_189098 | JGI IMG/M metagenome (GOLD analysis project Ga0256846, IMG submission 189098) | Tube worm associated microbial communities from hydrothermal vent at the East Pacific Rise, Pacific Ocean - Tevnia | ecosystem: Host-associated > Annelida > Integument > Unclassified ...
ATGAACTATCGTTAATTGAAGAAGACAGGGAACAAAAAATTGCAGAGATAGAAAAAGATTTCGGATTTACCCCTGATTTTGAAAAATCGAAATATTATCTTGAAGCCAACGACGGAGCAGGAAACACATTTAAGGCAACTGCCAAACCTGTTTTAATTGGAACAGCAGTTGTGGGAGCAACAACAATGATTTTCTCACTTATATTGGTTATTAAAGATACTTTGGGTGTTGACCCCGAACAAATTCTTAATTTGTTGAATCCTTATACTATTATGGGATTTTTATTGGGAGGAGCAGTTATTTATTGGTTTACGGGAGCATCAATTCAAGCTGTTACCACAGGTGCAGGACGAGCTGTTGCATATATTAAAAACAATATAAACCTTGACCCCAATGCTCCTAAAAAAGCTGATGTTGCAAAGTCAAAAGAAGTAGTTCAAATTTGTACGATATATGCACAAAAAGGAATGTGGAATATTTTTATTGCTATTTTCTCATTCTCTTTGGCATTTGCATTTTTATCAGCTCCTGCTTATTCAAATGCACCGGTAACTATGTTTGTAAGTTATCTGTTATCGATAGCATTTTTTGGACTGTTTCAAGCAATATTTATGGCAAATGCCGGTGGTGCATGGGATAACGCTAAAAAAGTAATTGAAGTTGATATGCAAGAAAAAGGAACTCCTTTGCATGATGCTTCTGTTGTGGGTGATACTGTAGGTGACCCATATAAAGATACATCATCAGTAGCTCTTAATCCTGTAATTAAGTTTACTACTCTTTTCGGATTGCTTGCAATGGAAATTTCAATATCGGAGCATTTCAGACACGTTGCTCCTTATATTGGAATAGTATTTTTACTTGTAGCACTGTATTTTGTATATCGTAGTTTTTATAAAATGCGATTACCTAAATCATAATGCGATTATAATATTATTTTATAGTCGATAAAAACATATAAAAGCGTCAAACTCGAAACAGAGTTTGACGCTTTTTTTGTTAAAATCTGTATTGTTGTATAAAACTTATTAATAATACAATTCAGATAATCATTTATTTTTATAATTTTGCAAGCTGAAATTTTTATAAAATATTGTTTTTCAGATAATAAAAAATATTATGGAATATAAATTCATAGATATTGAGAAAAAGTGGCAAGAGTATTGGAAAAATAACAATACATATAAAGTAACTGAAAACAAATCGAAACCTAAGTTTTATGTTTTGGATATGTTTCCGTATCCTTCGGGAGCAGGATTACATGTGGGACATCCGCTGGGATATATAGCTTCTGATATTTACAGTCGTTATAAGCGATTGAGCGGATTCAATGTATTGCACCCTATGGGTTACGATGCTTACGGGTTGCCTGCCGAACAATATGCCATTCAAACAGGACAACATCCTGCCGTAACTACTGAAAACAATATTAAAAGATATCGCCAACAACTCGATAAAATAGGATTCTCTTACGATTGGAGCAGAGAGATAAGAACTTGTGATGCAGATTATTACAAGTGGACACAATGGGCTTTTATTCAGATGTTTAAGCATTATTATGATAATAATACTCAAAAAGCCGAGCCTATTGAAAAACTTATTTTCACTTTTGAAAAAGAGGGAAACGCAAATGTTAATGCAGCTTGTTCCGAAGTAGAAACTTTTACTGCTGACGAGTGGAACAGTTGGAACGAAAAACAACAACAGGAGATGCTGCTTAATTACCGCATAGCTTTTCTTGCCGAAACCACAGTAAACTGGTGTGCCGAACTTGGAACAGTGCTTGCCAATGATGAGGTAAAAGACGGAGTATCAGTTCGTGGAGGTTATCCGGTGATACAAAAAAAGATGAAACAGTGGAGTTTACGCGTTTCTGCTTATGCACAGCGACTACTCGACGGGCTTGATAATGTTGATTGGAGCGACTCTCTTAAAGAGATGCAACGTAACTGGATTGGACGTAGCGAGGGTGCATCGGTAAATTTTAATATAAAAGGGCACGACGATATTATTGAGGTGTTTACTACACGCCCCGATACACTTTATGGTGCTACATTTATGGTTTTGGCACCTGAACACGAACTTTTGCAAAAGATTGTTATACCTGAGCAAAAAGAGAGAGTAGAAAAATATATTGAGTGGGTAAAAGGACGCACCGAACGCGAAAGAATTGCCGATGTAAATAAAATTACAGGTGAATTTACAGGAGCATATGGTATCAATCCGCTTACCGGTGACGAAATTCCCATTTGGACAGCCGATTATGTATTGTCGGGATACGGAACGGGAGCTATTATGGCTGTGCCCGCTCATGATAGTCGCGACTTTGCTTTTGCTAAGTATTTTAAACTGCCTATTATTCAGGTTGTTTCCCGTAAGGGAGATACACCAACTGACCCGTCAACGTGGGAGGAATCTTACGACAGTAAAGAGGGAATAATGATAAATTCAGGCATTATTGACGGACTTGATGTAAAAGATGCCATAAAGAAAATAATTAAGCATATTGAAGATAAAAAACTTGGTTACGGAAAGGTAAATTATCGCTTACGCGATGCTATTTTCAGTCGACAACGCTATTGGGGCGAGCCTTTCCCTGTATATTACAAAGACGATGTGCCTTATGTTTTAGATGAAAACGAGTTGCCGCTTGAATTGCCTGAGGTAGATAAATATTTGCCTACCGAAGACGGTCAACCGCCACTTGGACGTGCAAAAAATTGGCATACAAAAGAGGGTTATCCGTATGAGTTGAGCACAATGCCCGGATTTGCAGGTTCGTCGGCTTACTATTTGCGTTATATGGATCCTAGCAATAATAATGCTCTTGTAAGCAAAGATGCAAACGAATATTGGCAAGATGTTGATTTATATATCGGCGGAACTGAACACGCAACAGGACACTTGATTTACAGCCGTTTTTGGAATAAATTTCTTTATGACCTTGGTTATGTTTGCAAAGACGAACCATTTAGAAAGTTGATAAATCAAGGTATGATACAAGGGCGTTCTAACTTTGTTTACAGAGTAAAAGACACTAATAAATATGTATCATATAATCTTCGTAAAGATTACGATGTAACACCTATACACGTTGATGTTAATATTGTTCACAATGATGTTTTAGATGTTGAAGCATTTAAAAAATGGCGACCTGAATTTGCCGATGCTGAATTTATTCTTGAAGACGGGAAATACATTTGTGGACACGCTGTTGAAAAAATGTCAAAGTCAATGTTTAATGTGGTAAATCCCGATGATATTATTGAACAATATGGAGCTGATACTCTTCGCCTGTATGAAATGTTTTTAGGTCCTTTGGAAGATTCAAAACCTTGGGATACTTCGGGAATTGAAGGCGTTCACAGGTTTTTAAAGAAACTTTGGCGACTGTTTTACAAAGACGGTAATTTTAGCGTAAGCGACGAAAAACCTACCGATGTCGAGCAAAAGATTATTCATAAAACTATAAAAAAAATACGTGAAGATATTGAGAATTTCTCATTTAATACATCGGTAAGTGCATTTATGATTTGTGTAAATGAACTTTCTGACTTAAAATGCAATAAGCGTGAAATTCTTGAAAAACTTGTGGTTATACTTTCACCTTTTGCACCACATATCACAGAGGAATTATGGTCGCAATTGGGACATAATACAAGTGTTACTTATGCCGAATTTCCTAAATTTGATGAGAGTTATTTGATTGAAAATACAAAAACATACCCTGTTTCGTTTAACGGAAAGGTGCGTTTTACAATAGATTTACCTGCAACAGCATCGAAAGATGAGATACAGGAAGCAGTAATGAATCACGAAAAATCACAAAAGTGGATTGAGGGGAAAACACCCAAAAAAGTGATTGTTGTGCCCGGTAAAATTGTAAATATTGTAATTTAATAATATTAAAAATATTTGTTTTAGCCTGTCAAATTTATGTTGACAGGCTTTTTGATGAATGATTTTTTTAACCCGATTTTAATTAATAAACTTGCATCGAATTGTGAAAACACAAAATAAAATATGGAAAGAGATAAGAGCTTATGTAATAATTACATTGGGCTTGTTTATGCATTCTCTCGGGTGGACAGCATTTTTAATTCCTTCGGAAATTGTGGGTGGAGGAATAAGTGGTGTTGCGGCAATAATATTTTATGCAACGGGCATTCCTGCGGGTTATCCGTATTTGGCTATTAATGCCGTATTGATACTTGTTGCCATAAAAATGTTAGGAGCAAATTTCGGCATCAAAACCATTTATAGTGTAATAATGGTTTCGTTGTTTCTTACTTTACAGCAAAAATTTATTACTGCACCAATTATTACCGATGATTTTATGGCTACTGTACTGGGAGGTATCTTGGCAGGAGCGGGTGTAGGAATTGTTTTTTCACAAGGAGGAAGTACCGGAGGAACTGATATTATTGCAATGATTGTAACTAAATACAGAGATGTCAGTCCTGGTAAAATTATTTTGTATTGTGATATTGTTATTATCGGTTCATCGTATTTCTTGTTTCAAAGTATGGAGAAACTTGTTTACGGTTTTGTAACAATGGTTGTTGTGGCTTATACAATTGACCTGTTGCTTAACGGTAGTAAACAGTCAATACAATTAATGATATTCAGCAAACAGCACGAAGGTATTGCCGAAGAGATAACAAAAAGACTTAACAGAGGCGTTACTGTAGTAAACGGAGAAGGATGGTACACAAAAAATCCTACTAAAATAATTATTACTGTGGTAAGAAAAAATGAAGCTCCCCGTGTGCGACAAATAGTAAAAAAGTATGACCCCGATGCTTTTATTTCGCAAGGACAAGTTATGGGAGTTTACGGACACGGTTTTGAAAAAATAAAAGGTTAACGAAAATAATTAAAAATAATAATAACCCTGAAAATTTAGTGATAGCACAAAAATTATAGATTATTTGTGTATTCGTAATATTTGCAAAATAAAATTCAAACATATGAAAAAAGATTTACTTTTAAGTATTGTTATTACTGCTTTTACATTGTTTTTTATAACAAATTGCAATAATGCAAAGAAACAGGTTGAAGAAGATGATGAAGGAGCTATTCATGAAGTGGTAGAAGAGTTACCTGTAAATCTTGAATACGGATTACCGATTGATTCATTTATTATCGAACAAAAAAAAGTAAAAAGAAATCAAAACTTGTCGAGTATATTAATTCCTTACGGAATATCACCAAAGACAATAGATTTTATAGCACGTCAAAAAGAAGAGTTTGATGTTCGTCAGATTCGTTCGGGGCATTTTTACAAGCTGTTTTTTTCGAAAGATTCGATAAAGCAATTGCAATATTTTGTGTATGAGCATACTATGACAGATTATGTGGTTATAAAATTTGCCGATACTGTTGAGATTATAACGGGAGAGAAACCTACTATTATTGAAAAAAAGATGGCTTGTGGCGAGATAAAAACCAATCTTTGGGATGCAATGGTAGAAAATCATATTAATCCGATGATGTCGATTGAACTTTCTGAAATTTATGCTTGGAGCATTGACTTTTTCGGATTGAAAAAAGGAGATAAATTTTATGTAATTTACCAAGAACGTTTTCTTGATACCGTATCTGTGGGAATTGAGCATATTGAGGCGGCTCTTTTTAATCATCAAAACAAAGATTTTTATGCAATATATTTTGTGCAAGATGAGCGAGGAAGCTATTTTGATGATAAAGGAGGAAGTTTACGTCGTGCATTTTTAAAAGCACCATTAAAATTCCGACGCATTAGCTCACGATATACTAACAGAAGATATCATCCCGTATTGAAAATTTATCGTCCGCATCACGGTGTTGATTATGCAGCAGCTGAAGGAACACCTGTTCACAGTGTAGGCGACGGTGTGGTGCTGAAAAAAGGATATCAGAAAAACGGAGCGGGAAACTATATTAAAATTAAGCACAATAGTGTTTATATGACTCAATATGCACATCTCAGCCGATTTGCCAAAGGTTTGAAAACAGGCGACCATGTTAAGCAAGGTCAATTAATCGGATATGTTGGTCATACGGGGCTTGCAACAGGACCTCATCTTGATTTCAGATTTTTTAAAAACGGACATCCTGTTGACCCGCTTAAAGTTGATGCTCCACCGGTAGAGCCTATTAAAAAAATTAATAAAAAAGAGTTTAATATAATTAAGAAACGTTTTATGAAACAGCTTAATGCTCAGCGTGATAGTTGTTTACAACAAACTATTGTAAAAAGCGATAGTAATATTGAGATGTCACTTCGACAGGTTCAGTAATTTGTTACATAAAAATATAATTACACAATAATTTTTTTTGTTTTTATACTCTTTGCGGAAAATGTAAATCTTAATCCCGGCTTACTTGATATTTTAAAAATAATTGAGAATGAGATTGTTAATTTCTGAATGATAAGAAAATACATTTTTAATTAATTGAAAAATAATGTATTTTTATCTTGTACAAAAATATTGGTTTTTTACATCAATAATATGCCGGGGCAATTAAAAAGTATTTTGTCAAGACCTTACGATTTGTTTGAGAACAAACATTTTAGAATATATATGGTGATTATACCTTCCTTTTTTGTATCACTGTTTATATTTATGTTTATGCCTTTTGGTTATGGCTATACCGAGAGAAAGTTTATTTTATCATTAAGTGTTAGTTGTGGAGTTATTACAGGTTTTGTAATGTTCATTAATTTATTTGTGATTCAGAAATATATTTTTAGTTACTTTACTATAGGTCGTGCTATTATTTGGAATACTTGGCTATTAATATGCATTGGTTTTGTTAATGCACTTATGGTAACAATTGTTTTTTTTAAAGGGAATATTATAATTCGGTATTTTTTTGAAATGCAAGGCTATACACTTAGTTTGGGAACTGTAATTAGTTTGTTTATGGTATTGATGCATTATAATTATCAGCTTAAAAAGAAACTAACAGAGTATAATATTAATTTAGAATCGAAAATTGAAAATGAGAATAAATTTATAAAATTTACCGATAACAACGGAAAGCCTTTTAAAATACGAAGAGATGAGCTTTGTTACATAACTTGTGCCGATAATTATATTGATATATTTTATATTGAAAATAATAAACTTAAACATATATTATTGAGATTAACTTTAAAATTGGCTGATACAGTATTGAAAGAATTTCCTGAATTTAAAAGATGCCACCGAAGCTATATTGTAAACTTAAAACATGCCAAAAAGATAATCAGTTCACACAAAGGATATAAACTGCTATTTAACAATATTAACCAACCGATACCCGTTTCTAGAAATTATAAAAAAGAGATATCATTGTTTTTAAACTCACAAAACTTTGCATAGAGCTTTTTTATTAGTGAAAAATCATTTAATTTTTCACTAACTACTTAATATTGTTATTTATCCCAAATAATTGTTGTTCGTCCCATATAAAATAAGTTTTAATGATATTAAATATATTTTTGAAAATATTTTTCTACTAAACTTTAAATTAATTTATTATGAAACCAAACAATGATTTATTTAAACTTGCTTGTTTATTATTGCTTATTATTTTTTCGTCTTGTGAAAAAGAAGAAAATAGTGATATAAAAGATGTAAAAAGAGATATCAGCGGGTTTTGGATTGTAAATGAAACAATAGTAGGTAACTGTAGCGGTACTACTAAAACAGATCAAAAAATGGAAATCTTTAAAATCAAACAACAAGATAACAATTTAAAGGTAACTATTTATCCTAACGGAGATGAGATTGACGGAACTATTGACGGAACTAAAATTTCGTGGGAAGGTACTCTTCCATCAGGTAAGGGCAAAGTAGATATTAGTTTTACCGGTACAATAACAGATAATAATAAGGCTAAAGGAACAGCAACTTGGGAATGGTATAAAGGAACATACAGATGTTCAGGCACAACTACCTTAAATGCAAATAAGGTAATAACCAAAAAAGTAAATTTTGAAGGGAAATGGACAGGCACTTGGACGAATAAGGATAATTCGATTAGCGGTACTTTTTCGGCAAATGTTACCCAAACTGATACTTTGTTAACAGGAACTATTGATGTGCCTCTTATCAATTTAACGAATGAAGATTTAAAGGGTTTTGTATCGGGTAATGTTGTTTATTTTGGTGATATAAACAATAAGATAAAATTTATTGGAACAATTAACGAAGATTCAGGTATAGGGACATACAGTTATATGTCTTTGAGTGATGAAGGCAGTTGGACAGGAACAAGACAGTAAAATATTATCAGAAAAACTATAGTAATAATTAACAATAGTTGATTATGTAAGTTCGTGTAATCTATTGATTATTAAAGAAATAAATGCAGAAAATATACTTCTTCTTAACTATTTGTAATTCAATAAATTAGTGGTTAAGAATTTAACGAACTATTGTATTAAATAAAGATTAATAAAATCGGGAAATATTATTATGAAAAAAAACATAAAAATCAAATTATTACAACCAATAGTATATTACTTATTTTTTAATATAGTTTTTATTTGTTTTCTTAATACAATGTCTGCTTATTCTCAAGATTTATCAAATAAAAAACTTGAAATTTCTATTAATGGAGGAGCATTACTCTCAGGAAAAGTTGAAGGCTCTTATCATATTAATTTTGAGCCTGATTCTACGATTGAGATAAGAAATAAAGTTTCACCGTTAATAAAAATAGTTGCAGATTATAATCTAACATCAAGATTTTCAATTGGGTTAAATATTAATTATGCAAAATTTAATATTGATGATATTTTATATAAAGGTAAATCTATAAAAAAAGGTGATGAAGTATATTTAGGCACTTGGGACGGAAGAAAGCATATTATTCCTTTTGATGATATTAAAATGTTTGAAATAAATGCTTCTGTTAAATGGCGTTTTATTTTTAACAATAATATGGTATTAAAGCCTTGTCTTTATATCGGATTTAGAAAAACTTTTTCGAGTAGTCTTGATGCAGAAGAGAAAGGTGTTGTAATAAATTATAATGCCGAATATCAATATTATTTAACTCACAAATATTTTTTAATAGCAGATTTCGGATTTATTTCGCAACCATATGGAGGTGTTGAGGATGTCGGATATGTGCGTTCATCGGGAGTGTCTTATTTTACGTTGGGTTTAGGTATTGCACTGTAAAAATAATTAAAAAGCAAAAGTTACGAATGTGTAATTTTGAAATTAAATTGCTTTATATTTAATTACAAAATTTCAAATATATGAAAGTTGACGTTTATTGAAAGAAAACGAATGTCAAAAATGAAAAAAATATTATTTATTTGCACTGCAAACAAAATTAGAAGTTTAACAGCAGAAAAGATGTATAAAAATGACTCCCGTTTTATTGTTAAATCGGCAGGTACAGATATAAGTGCAAATATTTGTATTAATAGAAATATTCTTGAATGGTCTGATTATATTTTTGTTATGGAAAAAAAACATAGAAATATAATAAGAGCAAAATTTCCCGATTTATACAAAACAAAACGAATTATCTGTCTCTATATTCCTGATGAATATGACTATATGGAAGAAGAATTAATGATTCTTATAAATAATAAAATTGAGAATTTTTTTGGAATAAATATAGGAAAAAAATAGTGTTATGAATGTTTTTAATGTATTCTTACCAATTATTATTGCTACAATTTACTTTCTATTGATAATTTTTATACCAATAATAGCTTTTCTTTTAAGCACAGCAATAGGTTATGGTATAGCAATTAGAAAAGATGCTAAAAAGGATGATAAATTTAATGAAAAGAAATTCATGTTGTTCATGAATGTTTTGTTGATAATTGTTCTATTTGTTGGATACATTTCGGTATTTAATATGCTTTCTTCCGCATGGATTAGAGTAAATCAAGATGTTTACAATAATAGCTTAATTGAAAATGCAGGATCGGTTATTGTTTTTGGATTTGGATTAAATGAAGAAAGTAGTGGAAAATTATTGCCGGGTAGGGCTAATGAAAAATTACAAAAGTGGATAAGTAATAATATTAACGGGAAAATAATTATTGGGCAATATGGTAATATGCTTGCGTGGCAAGAGAATAGGGATTCTAATAGTTTTATTCTTATGCATGAACATACCGATAGCTATATAAACACCTATAACGCTGTAAAATTTGCTTTATACAAACTTGATTCATTATATAGTATAGGAAAAATAAATAACAATGTGATAATTGTTGCTCACGATATGCAATTGCAACGAATTGCTTGGATATTACAAGAGTTTTCTGAGAAAGATGCTAATTGGCAAAAGTATCATTTTATAATACCGAATATACATCCAATAACATTTTCTCTTAAATCAGTTCAGTTTCATACAAAATGTAGATTTATTTACAATTGTATTGAGTTATTTTATTCTCGCCCAAGAGATTACATTTTAACCCGACTTATGCAGTAGGAGTTGTGAAATAGTGAACTTACGGCATTTAGTAAGGGTTAACCCCGATTTAGAAATACACCATTTTGGTTATTGTCCAAAATAGATGTAGTTCTTTATCGCTATACA
>Ga0256846_1000876_pt1 | contig 10523 bp, 7 predicted proteins | sample TevniametaG_FD_189098 | JGI IMG/M metagenome (GOLD analysis project Ga0256846, IMG submission 189098) | Tube worm associated microbial communities from hydrothermal vent at the East Pacific Rise, Pacific Ocean - Tevnia | ecosystem: Host-associated > Annelida > Integument > Unclassified ...
ATTTCAAAAATATTCTTAGAGCCTGTCGAAGTAATCTCCAAAATAATACCCTGAAATAAATTCTTCTAAAGAATTGGAATAGGCTAAAAAATTAGTGCCATATTGTTGGAAAATATTGTTTTATAGAATTAAAGCGGAGAGGTAAAAATATCTTTACCATAGTAATAAAAAAGAGTGTGATTTTATTATAAAAGAAAAATTAACGATAATGGAAGCATATCAGGAGACAACATCAATTTTAGATATAACGGTAAAGAATAGAGAGATAGACGGACTTATTGAGGCTTTGAATATTTATAATTTACCGCAAGGTTATATATTAACGGAAGATGATGAAGATGAACTAACGATTAGCAATAAACGGATAATAATTTATCCTGTATGGAAATGGTTATTGTCGGTATGATTTATTGTAAACTAATAATAAATATGCGACAGTAAAAACATTTTGGCGAAAGCCGAAACAGTTTTAAAAACATACAGAGTAAATCATGTAACCTTGCAACCCGAGTATTTGGTTGATGATAGTAAGAATGTGGTGGTTTGAAAAAAGAGAAAAGTAGAAGAAAATGTTTTAATTAATATTATATTTGTTGCGTTTTTATGAAAAATAAAAAATTAGTCAATGAAAAATAAATTCACAAAAGTTACAATGATAGGATTGGGCTATATTGGCTTACCTACAGCAGCTCTTTTAGCTAAGAATAGTATTTATGTTCATGGAGTTGATATTAATCAAGATGTAGTAGATACAATAAATAGAGGTGAAATTCATATAGTAGAACCTGAGCTTAATGAATATGTTTCAGAAGCTGTAAAAAAAGGATATTTAAAAGCATCAACAAAGCCGGTAGAATCGGATGTTTATGTAGTTGTAGTGCCAACTCCTTTTAAAGGAGAACATGAACCTGATATTTCGTATGTAGAATCAGCAACGAAAGCTATATTACCCTTGTTGAAGGAGAATGATTTGTATATAATAGAGTCAACTTCACCCATTGGGACAACTGAAAAGATGCAAGAATTGATATATGCACAACGCCCTGAATTAAAAGATAAAATACATATGGCATATTGTCCGGAAAGAGTACTGCCGGGAAATGTTATGTATGAATTAGAACATAATGATAGAGTTATAGGTGGAGTTGATGAAAAATCAACTCAATTGGCAATAGAATTTTATAGAAATTTTTGCAAATCAGATTTACATCCTACAAATTCGCGAACAGCAGAGATGTGTAAGTTGACTGAGAATGCTTCTCGTGATGTTCAAATAGCTTTTGCAAATGAACTTTCGTTGATATGTGATAAGGCAGGAATAAATGTTTGGGAACTTATAGAATTGGCAAATAAACATCCCCGAGTAAATATTTTACAACCTGGAGCCGGTGTTGGTGGACATTGTATTGCTGTTGATCCTTGGTTTATAGTTTCAGATTATCCTATGGAATCAAGATTAATTGGTAAGGCAAGAGAAATCAATAACCATAAATCGTTTTGGTGTGCAGAAAAAATTGAAAATGCAAAACTACGTTTTGAATTAGAAAATGGTAGAAAACCAAAAGTTGCTGTAATGGGACTTGCTTTTAAGCCGGATATTGATGATTTAAGAGAATCTCCAGCAAAATATATTGCACAAAAAGTAATGCAAAGTGAAAATAATGGAAATATTATGGTGGTAGAACCAAATATTGAAGAACATTCAATTTTCAAATTAACCGATTATAAAAAAGCTTACGAAGATGCTGACATTGTAGCTTTTCTTGTTGCTCATAAAGAATTTAAAACATTACAATATAAAAAAGATAAAGTAATACTTGATTTTTGTGGGGTATTTAAGCGATAGGTTTATAATCTACGATTACATTTGATAATTTTACAAATAATTAATTTTACTAATTTGTGTAAAATCGTGGATAAAAAAAATAATATGAAGAAAAAAATATTAATAGTATTTGGCACACGTCCCGAAGCGATTAAAATGGCTCCGGTGGTAAAAGAGTTTCAGAAAAACAGTAATAATTTTGAAACAAAAGTGTGTGTTACGGCTCAACATCGTGAAATGCTCGATCAAGTATTGAAAATATTTGATATAACTCCCGATTATGATTTAAATATAATGAAACAGGGACAAGACTTACACGATATTTCGGCAAGAGTATTAGTAGAGATACGTCCTGTATTGCAGGATTTTAAACCTAATGTAGTGCTTGTTCACGGAGATACTACAACCTCCACAATGGCAGCATTGGCAGCTTTTTATCAACAAATACCTGTGGGACATGTTGAGGCAGGATTACGAACTTATGATATTTATTCACCTTGGCCTGAGGAAATTAACCGTCAGCTTACCGGTAGGATTGCTACTTATAATTTTGCTCCTACAAAATTATCTGAACAGAATCTACTTAGTGAAAATATAGGTAAGAATAAAATTTTTGTAACAGGTAATACTGTAATAGATGCTTTACACTTGGCTCTTGATAAGATAAGTAGCAATTCGGAATTATCTTTGAAACTAAAAAAGCAATTGACAGATTTTGGATATAATACTAAAGCTGTAGAAGCAGGAAAACGAAAGTTAATTTTAATTACAGGACATCGCAGGGAAAATTTTGGAGAGGGATTTGTAAATATGTGCGAAGCAATGAAAGAAATAGCACAAAATAATCCCAATTTTGATTTGGTTTATCCTGTTCATCTTAACCCAAATGTGCAAAAACCCGTTAATGAAATACTTGGCGATATTGAGAATATTTATTTGATACAACCTCTTGAATATCTACCGTTTTTATATTTAATGGAAAAAAGCTATTTGGTACTTACCGACAGCGGAGGCATTCAGGAAGAAGCACCGAGCTTGGGTAAACCGGTTTTAGTTATGCGAGATACAACTGAACGCCCCGAAGCTGTTGATGCAGGAACGGTTATACTTGTAGGAACCGATAAAAAAGCTATAGTAGATAATGTAAATATTTTAATAACAGATAAAGAAAAATATAAAAAAATGTCGAAAGCTCATAATCCGTATGGCGACGGTAAGGCAAGTGAAAGAATAGTAAGTATTTTAGTATAATAGCAGAAGTGGAGCAGAAAGAATTGTTACATATTATCTCGTTAAATGAAAGTGAGACACTTGACTTTAAGCGATCATGGAAAGATGATTACTTAAAAACAATTTGTTCTTTCAGTAATGATAATGGAGATATATTACTACTTGGTGTTGATGATGATAAAACAATTATTGGAGTAAATGAAGCCGATAAATTACTTGAAATATTATCAAACAAGATAAATAATAAGCTTGGAATAATTCCACAAATAGAAAAAATTATTATTGACAATAAGAATATTATTAGTATTGATGTAAAAAGATCTTATGCGCCTGTTTCATATCATGGTTCTTTTTATTATCGAAGTGGTAGTGTTACCATGCAACTGAAAGGTTCTGAACTTGCTAATTTCTTATTAAAAAAATACGGAACAACGTGGGATGCGGTGGAAATTGATAATTTTTCCATTGAAGATATTGACAAAGAAACAATTAATAAATTCAAAAATCTTGCAAAAAACAGACTTCCATATTTATCAGAAGAAACAGATATTGTAGAAATTTTAACAAAATTAAACCTTTATAATAACAGCAAGTTGAATAGAGCAGCAGTTTTATTATTTGCAAAAGACCCGCAAAAATATTTTGTACAATCGTTCTCAAAAATAGGAAAATTTATTTCAGATACAGATCTTATTGCTGATGATATTATTGAGGGTAATTTATTTAATCAAGTAGAGAAAATTATTGAGTTACTCAAAATTAAGTACTTAAAGTCAAATATATATTATGAAGGCATTTATCGTAAAGAAAAATTAGAATACCCAGAAACAGCTTTACGAGAGGCAGTAATCAATGCACTTATTCATCGTGATTATACAAATAACTCAAATTTACAGATCAAAATATTTGACGATAAACTTATAATGACTAATGGGGCACTGTTTCCATGGGAATTATTTATTGACAGTTTAAAATCATTCCATCCTTCACTACCAAATAATCCCATTATAGCAAAAGTTTTTTATTTTGCAGGACTTATTGAAAGTTGGGGACGTGGAACCATAAATATAATAAATGATTGTAAAGCATTAAATATTCCGGAACCGGAATATAATTATCAAGCAGGTTTTTTTAGTATTATTTTTTATAAGAAAGTAAATGTGCCTGTAAATGACAGGCAAAAAGGTATTTTAGAATTATTAAAAAATAACCCGTTGTTAACAATAAATCAAATATCTAATCATTTTAAAGTAACAAGATTAACAATAATAAGAAATTTAAAAAAGTTAAGAGAATTAAATTTAATAAAACGTATTGGTTCCGATAAAATCGGTAAAAAAGATAAAAAATTATTTTTTTAATAGAAAAAAATAATACTATCACAATAAATGAATTAAGCAGAATATTAAACCAAACTATACAATAGAAAACTATTTTTGTTTTCTATTGTATAGCGATAAAGAATTACATATATTTTGGACAATAACCAAAATTGTGTATTTCTAAATCGGGGTTAATCCTTACTAAATGCCGTAAGTTTGCTATTTCACAACTCCTACTGCATAAGTCGGGTTAAACGTTTCAAAACGAACTATATTGAGAGATATTGAAAAACTCAAAAAATTAAATAAATTAGGCAATGAAAAAAATGGACATTGGGAAGTAATAAATCAGTAAGAATAATTAGAATGATATTAGAGCAATTACTTTATATAATTTTATATGCTGAGGGTAAATAAAAGTGTAAGTACTCATTTATAAATGCAGTGGTGAATAGTTCATGTTAATAAATGTTATTGTTAATGATTATTAAAAAATATTTTAATATATTGAAGTTTTACACAGTATCTGAAATTTTGGCTAAGGGACTTAATTGGTTATTATTAATTATTTTGCCAAAAATAATATCTGTTGATGTTTTTGGTGTGATAGCATTACTAGTAGCTTTTGAGAATTTTATTTTGCCAATATCGTTAAATGGACAGAATGTAACAATTTTAAGATTTTTACATAGGTTTTATAGTTTAAAGAATTCTTTTCTAAAATCTGTACTAATAATTTTATTAAAATGGAATTTAATAATTATACCTCTTAGCATAACTATAGCATTAATATTCTTTAAATCAGTTTCGTTTATTATTATTGCAATAATAGTTCCTATGCTGGCAATTAGAGAGATAGTATTAAATTATTTAAGAGTAACAGAGAATACTAAGAATTACTTATCAATTAGAGTAACTTTTCAGCTAATAAAATTCTTATTAGTACTCGGATTAGCAATATTTTTCCCAAATTCTTCTTTAACCTATCCTGTTGGTTTGTTAATAGCAACAGTTATTAGTTTAGAACAAATATATATAAAATTAAAGGATGAATTTGTTATTAAGGATATTATTAAAGCTACTGATAAATTGTCGAAGATGTTTTTTTTATTTGGTTTTCCAATAGTTTTTCATGGGTTAAGTAATGCGATTATTATGTTTTCAGATAGATATATGATAGATTTCTTTTTAGGAAAATATTATATAGGGTTGTATTCAGTTGCCTATTCAATAAGTTTTTCTCTTTTTTTTATATTGTATATAGGAGGGCTAATTTTTCAACCTTTTTTATATAAGTCAAAAAATAATAATAGAAAATCGGAAGTGTATTTGACATTATACACTAATAGTATATTTGTGGTTATTGCTTTGGCAGCAATATTTATGATAATTTTATTTCCTTATTTAATAAAATTGTATCCAAATGATTATTTAACAATAGGAGACGTGTTTATAGTTTTGGTTTTTACTAATCTTTTTATTCCATTTTATCATCAAGGGAATTACAGATTAACATTAAAGAATAAAACTCAATTTTTACCCTTAGCTTCTGCTTCTGCTGGAGTTTTAAATATTGGATTGAATATTTTTTTCATTCCTAAATATGGGATTATTGGAGCAGCATACAGTTCTATGTTTGCTAATATATTATTAATGTTAATAGTTAATTTAGCAAGTTATTCATTTTTTAGAATGAATAATATTGTAATTATTCTATTATTAATAGTAGGAGCTTTTATAATTTTTATCTATCAAGAGATGTTATTTGTTATTTCTTATATGATAATAATTTATATAGTGTTATCATTTGTTAACACTTTTTTTGTTTATAAAAATATTAATTATGAAACAGAGAATAATTTATAAAATAATAGTATTGCTATTATTATTTATTTTTTCTATTATTCCATTCTTTGTTAATAAAGAGTGTATTAGGGGGTATTTAGTGTTTAATTATGGAATAAATATTGTGTTTCTTGTTATATATGTGTATTTAGAGAGTAATAGAATTAGTGTATTTCTTTCACCTGTTTTTCTAACATTATTATATTTAAATATTAATTTTTTTATAGGTTCTTGGGCTTATAATGAAGGATATATTTATTATCCTAATTGGATAAAAGATTATAATAGTTTTAAGCATTTAGGTGTTATAACTTTCTATTTTAATTTAAGCAATATTTTTTTATTATTATCTTATGAAGCGGCCAGAAATAGATTTTTTTTGTTGAGAATTAATTATAATACTTTGAAAGTGAGTAATAAGAGTGGTCTTATAATTATTTTTATAAATGCACTATTACTTTTTTTATTATCAAAAATTAATCTTGATTTGAGTATTATTGGTGGAACTGGAGATTTTTCAATAGCACCAAAATCAATAATAGCCATTATTCTATTTTTGTTAATAAAAAAGAGATTTAATAAGTTGAGGATTTTTTATTACTTAATAGTATTATTTTTCTTTGTAATAGCTTCATATGATAATAAACGAGATGCTATATTTTTGGTTCTTCCTATCCTGTTAATAGAATTGTTAGATAAGAGAATTTATTATAATATAAAAACGTTTTTTATAACACTTATACCTTTAAGTATTATTGTTTATTTTATTCTTTTAATGTCAATTGCTAGGGGGTATGGACAGTATCCTGTTAGCGGTGTAATAGAGTCAACAAAGTATGTAGATGATTATATTAAAACAGATGAGTTTATTATATATTTTATGAATAATATTGAGGTTTCAAGTACGACCTATAATTCAATGCATGCTATTGAAATTATTTTGGAGCAACCAAATTTGATGACTTATGGTGAAACAATAATAAAATTTCTATTTGCACCCATTCCAAGAAAATATTTTACACATAAGCCAAGGAGTATGGTAGATATTTATACAATGATATCAGACCCTGAGTTTAGAAAAGAAGGTAATTCATATCCTATTGTCATTCAGTCAGAAGCATTTTGGAACTTTCATTTTATGGGGCTTGTTTTCTTGTTTTTTCTTTATTTTATTTCTAGTATTTTCTACAATACATTGTTAAAACAATTGAAATATAGGTTATTATCAGGAGTTAATGTTGTGTTACTTTATGGGTACACTATTTTTCTTTACATACCTAGAGGAAATGGAATAGGTGATTTTGTAATTTATTTTACAATTGGTTTTCTTTTTTATGTGTTATTGAAATTAATATTTATTTCAGTAAGTGTTAGGTTTAAATAAAAGCTATGTTAAGAAAGAATAATAAATATCATAGTAAAAAATACTTTGTAGTATTAATTAGCATTGTTTTATTTAATATCTCAGTTTTTTCACAAAGCAATAATAATTATGATACATGCAAAACCTTATTTAAGAAGAATGTATTGGTAATCAAAAAAGCAGAGTTTTATAAAGGTAGCTTAGGTGGAATATGGGAAGTATGGAGATTCAAAAATCCACATTTATATGTGGAGTGGAGTAGTGTAGATTTACCGCATACATATAATAATTATGATGTGGTTGATGAGGAACCTGGTTATTACCAAGGTGTAGCTTGGTATAGGATGAAAGTTAGAATTGATAATTATAAAAATAAGAGGTATATTTTAAATATTGAAGGTGGGGGACCTAAAATGAATATATATATATTCAACAAAAAAGTAGGAACAACTATATCTTCATATCAAGAATCTACTTTTGATATAACAGCTTATGTTAATTGGGTTAAAGAATCACCGTCATTAAATAGAATGTTTGATGGGTTAGTACCAATAGCAATAAAGTGTGATAACTCAAGAGACTTAAATAATATTCCGTCTAATACTAATGATTTTCCAATTTATGGAGGATTATTTAGAAAAATTACAATATCAGTAAAGGGAAAGAAATACATTGATAAAATAAATTTTGATTATGATTTTAGTAAAAATAAAAAATCATTACAATTCTCTATTAGAGGTATTATTAACTCCTTGTTTAAGGATAGTATCAACAATTTGTTGTATATAAAGGTTTTTGATAATAATAATTGTAATATAGTATATACTGATTCTTTTTATGTGAAAAGGAATATATTGTATACTTCGAATAAAATTAAAAACGTAAGTTTGTGGTCACCTGATACCCCACATTTGTACACATTGTTATTAACTCTTAAAGAAAATGGAAATGAAATTGATAATTATGCAATAAATGTTGGTTTTAGATATTTTGAATTTATTAAACATGGAGCTTTTTATTTAAATGGTTTAAGATTATTATTAAAAGGTGTATGTCTTCATGAAGATTTTTCAGGAGTAGGAGCTGCTGTTAGGGACAGTATTCATGAAAAGGAAATAATTCAAATAAAAAAGATGGGAGCAAATTTTATACGTTTAGCACATTATCAACAGTCATCTACGATTATAGATTTATGTGATAAATATGGGTTAATAGTTTGGGAAGAGATTCCATGGAGCCGTGGAGGAGTTGGGGGAGTAGGACATCAGTTGTTAATAAAAAGTTCATTAGAGAATATGATTATACAACATTACAATCATCCATCAATAATAATTTGGGGGCTAGGTAATGAAGTTGATGCTTATGATGATTTTTCTGGTTCAAATAGAGAAGGTGTAATATCAATGTTAACGAAGTTGCAAAATATTGCAGATTCACTAGATAAAAACAGAAAGACAGTGGTAAGAAGAGTGCCATATTGTTCGCATATTACAGATATTTATTCTCCATCATTATGGGCAGGATGGTATAGTGGTAGTTATAAAGATTATGAAAATATGCTTACCAAACATTATTTTGAAGTTGATCATTTTATTCATGCTGAGTGGGGGGCAGGTAGTATAAAAAATAGACATTCAGTTAATCCATATTTATTGAGAGATGAAATACTTAGGAATGGTGATGGAGAAGAAAAAACTAATTCACAATTATTTTATGGAGGTGAAGTTAGGTATTCAAAAGATGGTGATTGGTCAGAAACTTATGCTTGTGATTTGGTAGATTGGCACTTATCTGTTATGGAAAAATTATCGTGGTTTACAGGAGCTTTATATTGGTCATACAAAGATTTTGCTACTCCTCTCCGTAAGAATAATCCGATACCTTATATGAATCTAAAAGGAATTGTCCAAAGAGATATGAATCCTAAAGAAATTTATTATGTTTTTCAATCACATTGGGCAAAAACACCAATGCTACATATTTATGGGCATGAATGGAAAATTAGATGGAATGATGATACAACTACTATAATACCAATAAAAGTGTATTCTAATTGTGATAAAGTTCAGATGATTATTAATGATTCTTTATTACAAACAAAATATAAGGATGTAACAGAATTTCCTGCACAAGGTTTTGTCTGGTATATAAAAAGTGAAACGGGTGTATATAATATAAAAGCAATAGGTACAAATGGTGAAGATGAAATAGTTGTTGACACAATTTCATTTAGAGTAATAAAAAGAAATTGGATTGAGCCAAGTAGGTTTATTATATTAGAAAATAAGATTTCAAATGATACGTTATTAGTAAAAATAGCATTAATTGATGAAAATGGTAATATTTGTTTGGATTCTAGAGAAATTGTTAATTTTTTTGTTACAGGTGGAGGTGAGTTAGTAAAAAATATGGGGACAGTTTATGGTTCTCAACAAATAGAACTCACAAATGGAGTTGCTTATGCAAAAATTTTAATAAAGAATAAAAATGATAGTATTTTTTTGAGTGTTAATAATAGATTAGTAGGTACCACATTTTTTTCAATAAATTATGAGTCAAAATAAAATTTTATACATATTACCTATTCCTAGATTTTTTTCTCAACTAAATAATATTGGAGGGCATGTAACACATGTATTTGGAATAGTTAATTCATTTATAAAGCAAGGATATCATGTTCATATATATTCAGAAGAAATAATAGATATTCTTAGAGATAATGAAAGAATTTCATCGACAATTATTTTCTCTAAATTTTCAAATATATTTTGCAGGCAAATATGGGCTATACGTTTAATTTTTAGTATTAAAAAACATGTTATTCATAATAAATATGATTTTTGTTATATTAGATATTCGACCGGATTTGCATTATGGTATCCATTATTAAAAATATATCTAAAAAATATACCTCTTATTATTGAAGTAAATAGTTTTG
>Ga0256846_1000877_pt1 | contig 10514 bp, 10 predicted proteins | sample TevniametaG_FD_189098 | JGI IMG/M metagenome (GOLD analysis project Ga0256846, IMG submission 189098) | Tube worm associated microbial communities from hydrothermal vent at the East Pacific Rise, Pacific Ocean - Tevnia | ecosystem: Host-associated > Annelida > Integument > Unclassified ...
GACGGCATACATATTTGATCGGGGTGCATCTTTCAAAATTTGGTTGGCACTTCCTTTCAATTTGATGTCTAAACCTTTTGATATTTTGACTTGTTTATGCATAATTTGACACGAATTATTTCTTAAAAATTAACGTGACAAATTTAGCGAAAACAAATAGATAATAACTGACAATTATCGCATATTTTATTTATTTTTGCATCTATAAACAGCTTATATGTCAGTTATGCAAACGAGTTTTAACTTGCCGGTTTATGCTTTCAAAGCCTTTTCATTTCAACATTCTGTTGCGGAGTTGATTGCATCTTGTGACAACTACGGATTTAGTCATTTTCCAATTGTTGATAATGGGTTGTATGTTGGGATGATTCGCCATGATGATTTGCTTAATGTGGAAGATAAAAGTGTGGAATTGAAAAAATATGCACATTTGGTGGAACGGATATTTTTAACGGATCAAATGAACTGGACAGAGATATTGTCTTCGTTTATTGCTCATGAGACTAATGTTTTGGCTGTTTTGGATAATACGGGAAAGTTTGTAGGAATTAGGCTTTTGGATGATATTTTGACACTGCTTGCAGAAAAATCTTTCATCAATGAAGACGGATATATTTTGGTCATCAGTAGGTTGAGTTCGGAATATTCTATGAGTCAGGTGGTTCAGATTATTGAATCAAACGATGGAATCATACATGGAATTCTGGTTAATTCTCGTGGGCGGGAGATTGAATTGGAAGTGAAAATTCAGACAGATGATATCAATGAAATTATTCAAACTTTCCGCAGATATGACTATAACATCATTAGTCGGTTTGAAGAGGATTTGCATCTTCAAGAACTGAAAGACCATTCTGATTTTTTGCGGCGATATTTGGAAATGGGGAATTAAGATTTTCTGATTAAAGGAAGTGTGGAACAGCGTAATAATCCTTCTTGTTTGGCTATTTCGTGATAAGGAATTTCTTCTACAACCAAGCCTTGTTTTCTCATCCAATCGTTGAGTCTTTTTGCTTTTTTTTCTGAAACGACTACATCGGGAGAAATGGAAAATACGTTTGAAAACATTTCATACATTTCGTCTTTTGTGATATGAAACATATTTTCTTTTCCGAACAAATCGACCAAGAATTGATATTGTTCTTTGACCAGAAAGCCTTCTTTGTGAATAATGGCTTTTCCTTTTCCGACAGGCTGGAAAACGCAATCGAGATGTAAGGCGTTTTCTTTTGGATTATCATTTGATTTTTTCAAATCAAAAGCAATTATTTTTTTGTTGGGAAATGTTTGCTGAAGAAATTCAACTGCTGCAGCATTTGTTCGGGCAGTGATATAGTCCGGATAGTCGGGGAAGCGATAAGTTCCTACAAAAATATAGTTTTTCCAAGGCATAACATCTCCTCCTTCAACATGAACTTCTTCGGGGGCTTGTATGATTTTTTTTTGATTAAATTGATTTAATATATTGCCAATTGCTTGAAATTCTTCTTCCCTGTCAGGGAGAATATTGGCTTTGATAAAAATGTCATCAATAACAAAACCGATATCACGTGTAAATATCTGATTTATATTTTTTAATAAATCAGGTCGATATATTTTGACGTTGTATTTTTTTAAAACAGTTTCAAAAGCGGTCATTTCAACTATCATATCTGTTTCTTTCGGGTAAGTTCCGTTCAAAACATGTTCTTTAGATTTAGGGTCGTAACATTGACCGGGTGTTGGAATTGGTCCGTTGGAATCTGCTCTTCCCAAAATAACGCTTTCTAGTGGAGAAATTTCGTCTATGATATGAAATGATGGTTTTTTCATTGATGCTCCTGTTTTTTTAGTCCGAACAAAAATAGGAATTTTTGCGGTTTTGAATTGTTAAAATATAAAAAATACCTCCGGAATTCCGGAGGTATTTTTTATGGTATTAATGTTGAAAATTATTTTTTCATTCCCACCATTTCTTCTAGCATATCTGTTGTGATGGATTTAGGTCTTTCAAGTGAATATCCTAATGCTCTATCCCAGATGATATTTGAAAGCACACCGATTGCTCGTCCGATAGAGAACAGTACGGTATAGAAATCATATTCGCGTACACCATAGTGCCATTGAACAACTCCTGATTGTGCATCTACGTTTGGCCAAGGGTTTTTGGCTTTTCCGTGTTCTCTCAAAATATCGGGAACAACTTGATACAATGCATCCACATATTTGAACAATGGATCATCAGGCAGATGTGTCAGACAGAATTCTCTTTGAACGGTATATCGAGGGTCTGTTTTTCTTAATACGGCATGTCCGTATCCGGGAATGACTTGACCGTTGTTTAGTGTATCCCACACATATTTTTTCATTTCTTCTTTGCTGGGAACTTTGTCGCCCATTTGGTCTTTTAGTCCTTGCAACCAACGTAGCACTTCTTGGTTGGCTAATCCATGCAAAGGACCTGCTAATCCATTAATCATACCTGAAGTGGCATAATAGACGTCAGACAAAGAGCTGGCAATCAGGTGTCCGGTGTGTGCGCTCACGTTACCGCTTTCGTGGTCTGCATGAATGATAAAATACATTCTGGAAACATCATCATAAGGCGCATCTTTTCCCATCATATAAGCAAAGTTTGCACCGAGGTCCAGAGTTGGATCCGGATAGCGATGTCCTGCTTCAGGATTGTAGAGCTTGTTATAAATGTATGCTCCGATAAGTGGAATTTTTGCTAACAGATTGGTGGCATCCTCGAAAGTAGAATCCCAATAGTCCATTTTGCTTACACCTTGTCTGTATTTTACGTTGAAATATGATTCTCTTTCCAAGCTCATTACGGCAGCAGATAAAATTGCCATCGGATGACTTTCGCTAGGGAACGAGTCAACTACATCCCATACATATTTGGGTATAATTCTTCGGTTGTTCATGTCCATAATCAGACAATCAACTTCTTCTTGTGTTGGAATTTCTCCTGTCAGCAAAAGGAAATATAAACCTTCGACATAAGGCATTTCAGCACCTTCTGCTTTGGGTAGTTTTTCAAAGACTTCAGGTAGGGTATAACCTCTATACCTAATACCTTCATAAGGGTCTAAATAAGAAATATCAGTAATTAAACTTTTGATACCTCTCATTCCGCCAATAACTTGACTGGCTTTTACTTGATCAACAACAGCATCACCATATTCTTTGAGCAACTTGGTTGTTCTTGGGCGGTGTTCTTGAATCTTATTAAATAATCTCTCTTTTAAACACTTCATGATATATTTTTTATAATATGATATATTAATTTATTTTTCAAAATTACAAATTTGAAACGGGTAATTTCTGAGAGATTTCGAATTTTATAACAATTATCATATAATTATAAATTATATTTTGTAACAAAAGTTACAAAATAAGGTTAAGTATAAAAAAATCTCAGTGATTACTGAGATTTTTTAAGGTTAGGTCTTTTTTATTTAACGCCTAGTTTTGCTTTTACTGCAGCGTAGATATCAGGTCCGTTTGCAACAATGAGAACTGATGGTCCGGAGTTGTCTAAAACATAGTCATAGCCTTTCTCTTTTGCAACGGCTTTGATAGCGTTCAACAATTTTTCTTGAATAGGTTTGATTAAATCTCCTTCTTTTTTTGCCAATTCTTGTTGAATTCTTTGTTGAGATTCAGCAATATTTTTTTCCATTGCCATCATTTCTTTGGCTCTTTTTTGATTTTCTGATTCAGAAACAGTCGAAGCCTCCGTTTGATACTTTTTCAATTTGTTTTGATATTCTTGCTGCATTTCTTTGAATTCTTTTTCATAGGTGGCATACAATTTTTTTAATTGTGCTTGTCCTTGTTTGAATTCGGGCATTTCGCTCATGACTTTTTGCACGCTGACGTGTGCGATTTTTTGTGCTGTTGCCGTAGTAGTTCCCATCCAAAGCAACATTCCTACTAAAAATAGTTTTAAGTGTTTCATGTATTTTCTGTTTTTATTGATTATTATTTATTTTTTTTATTCTTTTCCTTTTTCTTTCTGCGTTCTTCCAAAATTCTTTTTCTGCGCTCTTCTCTGTCTTTTTTTCTTTTGGCAGCGATTTCTTCAGGAGTAAGTTTCTTCTTTTTTGCTGTATTTGCTTTCTTTTTTAAAACTTCTAACTGTTCCGGAGTGAGCTTGTTGCCATATTTACTTTTGACTGTATCTTTATTTTTGATTGTATTTTTAATGGTATCTTTTATTTTTTTACCGGAGATTTTTGGAGTCTCTTTTGTTTTTTTCTTTTCTTTTCTTTTTTTTCTGGCTTCTTCTTTTTTTCTTTTTCTTTCTTCCAAAATTTTCTTTCTTTTTTCTTGTCTGTCAAATTTCTTTTTGGCAGTTTTACTTAAGCGTTTTTGTTGGGCATCTGTGAGTTTTTTTGTCCCTATTTTTTTCTTTTTCTTCTTTTCTTCTCGTTCTTCGGCTTTTCGTACTTTTGAAATGGATTTTAAAATTTTATCGGAAATGTCTAATTTTTTGCTAGTATAAATTAGACCCAAATTATCATTTGCTTTGTCAAAGACGATATCATATTTTGCTGATTGAACCAATTTTGTCACGGCAACAAATACTCTGTCTTGAATTGGTTTTACCAGTCGTTGTTTTTGAAGGATATAGCTTCCGCTGGGTCCAAATATGTTCAGCTGATAAGACAGTAATTCTTTTTCTTTGAATGCTATTTCTTCTTTTCTTTCTTGGAGTAATTCTTTGGTCAATAGAATTTTTTCTTGCTCCAAGCTGTTTTTCAGATTTTCAATTTCTTTTGTTTTTTGCTCAATATCCAATTTCCATTTTTGTGCTTTGTTCTCAAGTTCTTTTAGTGCCAGCTGATATTCAGGTAATTTTTCCAGAATATATTCCATGTCTAAATATGCAATTCGAATTCTTCCTTGTGAGAAGGCACTTATACTTGTTAAAAATAATAGTGCGATAATGAGTGTTCTTTTCATGACCATTTAGTTTTAAGAAAAAATTGTGCCAAAACAGATATTACAATCTTTGGTTCATAATGAAATGTGTTTGCCATCCTGATTTTACGGGGATTCCTTGATTATTAGGAACCTTGTCAAATCCATAGCCGAAATCGACTCCGAGCAATCCAAATGCACTCATAAAGATTCTGATACCTACACCGGCAGATTTTTTTAATGAGAACGGATTATTTATTTTTATATTGTTATATGTGTTTCCTCCTTCTAAGAAGGAAAGTACGTAGATTGATGCTTGTGGTTTGAGTGTGATGGGATAACGTAATTCCAGCGAAAATTTGTTGTAAACGATTCCTCCGTCACGTCCGAATTGTCTGTTTAGAGAACTGTCTTCATAGCCTCGAAGCGGGATAACATCTCTGGAAATCATACTTCCTGACGAGAGTCCGTTTCCACCGACGTAAAATCTTTCAAAGGGACCAACGCCTAAATCTTTGTTATAATCTCCCAATATTCCAAATTCACCTTTGGTGCGTAGCACAAGTTTGTCAACGATATTGGTGTACCAGGCAGCAGTGAATTTTACTTTATAATATTCGAGCCAACTATATTTTTGTCTGTTAATTTTTTTGTAATCAGGGTTTCCGTTTTCATCTTGGAAATCAGGATTATCTTTGAGTGTGGCATAATCCAAGGTACTGAACAGAGAATAAGGTGGTGTCATTTTCAGATTGATAAAGAATTCAGATCCTCCCATTGGATAAATAGGGTTGGGACCACTGGAATTTCTCCCGAACATCATGTTGTAAGAGAAATTATTTGAGAATCCGTTGTCAAATCCAAAAAGTCCGACGTCATAATTCTTAAAGTTATAATGGTTGAAACTCAAAGATTGACTCATGATAAAGTAGTCATCAGGCCATCTTAATTTTTTGGTGAGCCCGACACTCAAGCCGGAAACCAAGAATTTTTTTGAAGTGTCTCTTTCTGCATTATAGGCATAGGTATACCCTCCGTAGTAGGTGGAACTGTATAGTGATACATTGAGAGATTGTGGTTTTTTTCCTCCTAGCCAAGGTTCGGTGAACGATAGACTATAAGTCTCATAAAATCTGGACATTTGCAAACTCAGTGATAATTTTTGTCCGTCTCCCATAGGCAGAGGTTTATATGCTTTTCCGTTGAAGATATTACGAATGGAAAAATTATTAAAGGACAGACCTACTGTTCCGATAAAATTTCTCCCGTCAAATCCTCCTTGGAGTTGTACTTGACTACTTCCGGCTTCTCGCACATTCCATTCAATATCAACGGTTCCGGCATTGGCATCCACGTTTTTAAATTCAGGCGAAATTTTTTCTGCATCAAAGAATCCCAGTTGAGATAATTCTCGCACGGAGCGAACTACATTTTGTTTGCTGTATGTATTTCCGGGAATGGTTCTTAATTCTCTAAAAATTACATAATCATTGGTTTTTTCATTTCCCACGATGGTTATTTTGTTGAATTTTGCAGGTTTTCCTTCATAAATACGAATTTCAAAATCTATCGTGTCCTTTCGAACACCGGTTTCAACAACATTTATTCTGGAGAAAAGATATCCGTTGTTTTGATAGAGATTGGTGATGTTCTCTCCATCAGGTTTGCCGGGGTCGTCTATTCTTTTTTTAAGGAGTATTCCGTTGTAGGGATCTCCTTTTTTGATGCCTAAAATGCGTTGTAATAAATCATCAGGATAGGCGCTGTTGCCCACATACTCTATATTTCCGAAATAATATTTTTTTCCTTCTTCAACTTTTATGTCTATATTGAGTTTGTCATTTTGATCAAAATAGACGGAATCAGACAAAACTCGAGCGTTTCTGTATCCTTCTTCTTTGTAAAAATCTTCCAATTTTTTGATATCGTCTTTGAAATCGTCTGCAATATATTTTGATCTTTTCCAAAATCTCCAAATTCTTTTCTCTTTGGTATTTTTTAATTTTCTTTTGATTTTTCCGGCAGAAAAGTGGCTGTTCCCGATAATGTTGATTTTATTAACCTTGATTCTGTATCCTTTATCTACGTTGACCAAAAATTTTACAAATTGTGCTGTGTCTTTGATAATTCTGGTGGATACTTTTGTGTTGAGAAACCCTTTTTTGATATATTCTTTTTTAATGGTTTCAATGGTTTTTGCTTTAATATTTTCGTTGAGTACTACATTTTTGAGTAGTCCCAGTTTCTTGATAAATTCTTTGCTTTTTGATTTGGAGACTCCTTTGATTTGTGCTACTGAAATTTTTGGAAGTTCCTCCAATTCAATTTCAAGGTCTACTTTGTTATCTGTGGTGGGAGTTATGTATAAATTGATATCTGAAAAATATCCTAAATCCCAAAGTTTTTCAATGATGTCTTTGGTTTTGTCTCCGGGCACTTCAATGATATCTCCTTTGCTGACTCCGATAAATGCCTTGACGGTTTCCGGATTGAATTCTTTCAGTCCGTGAATAATGATTTTATCAATTTGATAAATCTTATATTCGTCAGACTTGATTTGTGCACTTAAAATAAATGCTACAAAGAATAAAAGGTTAAACAGAATAATTTTTTTATTTTTCATACTCAATTTGTTCACTTGTTTTTCCAAATCGTCTTTCCCTGTTTTGGTAATCGGATATGGCTTCATAATAATCATCGTCTTTAAAGTCCGGCCACAATACATTAGTAAAATATAATTCTGCATAGGCAATCAGCCATAGTAGAAAATTACTGATTCTTTTTTCACCTCCTGTTCTAATCATTAAATCTACATCGGGTAAATTGTGGGTGTAAAGGTGCAAAGATATTTTCTTTTCGTCAATATTTTCGGTTAAAATTATATTATTTTTAACTTTTTTTGAGATTAGTCTGGTCATCTCGACTATTTCGTCTCTGCCACCGTAGTTTAGAGCAATGCTCAGAACCAGTCCGGAGTTATTTTTGGTGAGATTTAGAACTTCAAAGAGTGTTTCACGGGTTTGTTCGGGCAGTTCGTCAATATTTCCAATGACATTGAGTTTGATATTTTGTCTTATCAAATCATCAACTTGCTCTTTGAGTGTTAACACCAAAAGGTTCATCAAAGCATCTACTTCTTCTTTCGGTCTGTTCCAATTTTCTGTTGAGAAAGTATAGAGCGTAAGGAATGAGATCTCGAGTTCAACTGATTTTTCAACGATTTTTTTTACGGTTTCAACACCTTTTTGATGCCCGAAGACTCTGTTTTTTCCTAATTTTTTTGCCCAACGACCATTTCCATCCATGATGATGGCAATATGTTTGGGGAGCTTTTTTGCTTTTATTTCTTTGATATCAATCTTCATTCAGCAGTAGTTTTTTTGTCATAAATTATAAAGTTGTTGAAGATTATAAGCCGAAATAACAATCCAAATCTCCAAAAGTATAGATGAGACTGATAGATGAAAAAGTGTACCAGTCGGGATGTTGCATATTGGAGTTTACTTTTGAAAAGTAATGTTGGTCTTGGTTGGCTTTGACATAGTTAAATGTTCCGTCAAGATTGTCGGTGAGGTTAAATCTGGCACCGCTTTCAATGGCAATCAGAAAATTCCCGGATACATAAAATTTAATACCAAGAACCATGGGAATTCCTACGGAATAGTTGTTTGATGCCGACACAATGCTTCCTCCTTTTACAAGTTGGCTGCTATATTTTGTTCCGGTAATTCCTGAAAACATATATGGAATGATGTGATTCCCTTTATGTCTTTTATAAATATTGTTTTTAATGAAATTATATTCAATTCCTAAGCTTAACTCATATACTGTTCCGTCAAAAGAAAATTTTCTCTGTTGTCTTCCTTGGCTCAGAGCATATGCATCATTTGCCTTGATGGGTGTATATATAAATCCAAGTCGATAGGAGTACCAAGGGTTATGGTTCATCTTAAAAACACCACCGTAGCCAATTTCATTTGGGATGAAATAATACTCGTTTCCGATATCACCGATATACTTTGTTCCGCCGCCCGTGACTCCAATTTCAAATCGTTGTGCTTGCATTGAGAGAAGCCAGATGCTTGCCATAAGTGTTGTAAGAATTGTTTTTTTCATGTAAAAATAATCAGGGATTGCAAATATAATAAAACTATGATTTTATAACGCACGAATTTAGGTTTTATTGAATCTTGAATGGAGAAATGAAAAATTACTATTCTATTTCTGTTTTCTTTTCCATATTTTTGTAAATAAACATTTTTCAATGAGAAAACTTAAGAATAGTGAGTTGGATAGGGTCAGTATAGATGATTTTAAACGGGCAAAGAAATCTCCCATTATAGTTGTTTTGGATAATATCAGGAGTTTGAACAATATTGGTTCTGTTTTCAGAACAGCCGATGCTTTTCTGGTTCAAAAAATATATTTATGCGGCATTACGGCAAAACCTCCACATAAGGATATTCACAGAACGGCTTTAGGTGCAACAGACTCCGTAGATTGGGAATATGTTGAAAATGTAACGGAGCTATTGCATGATTTGAAAAAGAAAAATATTAAAATTATTAGTATTGAGCAAGTGGAAAATTCAATAAACTTGCAAGATTTTGAACCCGAAGAAGGAACATCTTATGCCATTATTTTTGGAAATGAAGTCAAAGGAGTGCAGCAGATTTTAATTGACCAATCTGACCATTGTGTAGAAATTCCGCAATATGGCACCAAGCATTCATTCAATATTTCGGTGAGCGCCGGTATTGTTATGTGGGATTTGTTTCAGAAAATGAAATTCAAATAGGTGACAATTGTCACTTTTTGATTATCTTTGTATAAATAATAAATAAAAATTTTTAATTATGAATACTCCCGAAAAATATCCAAAAGCAATGATTATGATACATTGGTTGAGCGTTGTGTTGTTGATTGCGCTGTTTTTCATCGGAAAAAACATGGAAGAATATGAATTTAATGCAGAAAATTTTAATCGATACAGATTACATGCTTTGTTGGGCATGTTGTTGTTTGTATTGACTCTTGTGCGTTTATATTTCAAAAAAACAAAACTACAACCACAATCAATAGAATATTATTCTGCCATGCACAAAAGTTTTGTCACGGGTGTGTTGTCAATGATTTATTTTTTCTTACTTACGGTTCCCGTTATAGGTTTTGTGATGGTCTATCAAACCGGTGCTTTTCAATATGAATGGTTTGGAGCGGAATTTCCTCAAACGAATTTTAGTGAAGCTTTGGCGCAGATTCATGAGGCTTTTGTTTTTATTCTACTGGCTTTGGCTGCAATACATGTGAGTGGTGTTTTTATGTATAAGTTCAAAACAGGAGAAAACCTCATCAAAAGAATGTGTTTGCTGATGAAATAAGATTGATTGGATTTATATTGGAAAATGTGCGTTTATCGCGCATTTTTTTTATATGCCCAAAACATCATGATAGCGCCTAAAATGGCAAAAGGGATGCTCAATAATTGTCCGGTATCCAGTCCTGTTGCCAGCATCAAATCAGAGGGGGTTTCTTTTTGAGGTTCCTTATAGAATTCGATGAAAAATCGAATCACCCAAAGCAACAAGAAGAATACTCCGAAA
>Ga0256846_1000878_pt1 | contig 10487 bp, 13 predicted proteins | sample TevniametaG_FD_189098 | JGI IMG/M metagenome (GOLD analysis project Ga0256846, IMG submission 189098) | Tube worm associated microbial communities from hydrothermal vent at the East Pacific Rise, Pacific Ocean - Tevnia | ecosystem: Host-associated > Annelida > Integument > Unclassified ...
TCGTGAGGGTACCTGTCACGACCGGCGAATGCCGGGAAGTGGGGAAAAAAAGATCGATGTCCGCGCTGAGCGGGCCCCGGGCATCGCTGAAGTGGTCGATTGCCCGCCGGATGACGCCGGGCAGTAAGGGTTGCCGGGACTGGGCCTTCAGATCCGCCATCTGGAAATCTCCCCGAAGGCCCAGATGAAAAGCGCCTGATTTCCCGTACAGATCCGGCCAGACGGCACTGGCGCCTCGAATATCCGATTGCCCGAAATGGCCGGCCACGTCGGCGATTTTCAGCTGGCCGCCGGCAATGGCCACTTTCCCGCTGACGCCCGTCACGGGCAGGCCGGGGCCTGCGGTCAGCGCGGTGACTTTGTCAAGTGTCAGACGCAGTTCCAGGGCATCGGCATTGGCCGGCTGGTTGAGGGCGGTGATCCGGTCGATGGTACCGTTCAGACGGAATCGGTCCAGGCGGGCCGATCCTCTGGAAAATAGGGGAAACAGGCGGGATTCGATCCACTCCGCCACCAGGGGCGTCGGGAAAATTCGTTTAAAAACCGCCAGAGGCATGAACGGACTGTGAATGTCCAGATCCAGTTTCGGAGACGTCCGTTTTTCCCATTCCAGCTGCATGGTGAGCGAGACGCTTGTTTCCGGCAACTGGCAGGTCAATTTGTCGAGGTGGATATTTTCCGGGCCCACGCGGCCGGTGAAATCGATATCCGCATGGGAAAGGTGATAGGCCTTGGTGCGCTCGTGTTTGACCACTGCAAAGCGAAGATCGCTGGCGGCGAATTGACCGGTCATGGCCATGTTGGCGCCGATGACCCCGGATATGGTTATTTGACCCGACGCCCGGCCGGCCGCAAAGGGCACGTGCCGGGGCCAGGGAATCCGGGCCAGAGGAAAATCGGATACGGTCAGTGTCGATTGCGTGGAAAACAGAAGATCCTTACCCGGCACGCGGGAAACGGTCCCCGCCAGTTGGAACGGGGAGCGGGTATCACCGCTTTTGAAAAGGCCGTCCAGACGGATATCCCGGCTGCCGGGGTCGGCGTCCGTTGCCCGGATGGCCGCATTCAGATGGGTGATGTGATCGGCACGGCCCGACAGCGTCAGTGATGCATTTTCTATCGTTACCTGTTTAAAGCCGACGAATAATGCGCCGATGATGCGTGCCGGATCCGGGGCGCGCGCATTTGCGCCCTGCCTGGCGGGCGACGGTGTGGCAAGGATTCGGGCGTCTTTGATAAACGCCCGCTCGGGAATCAGGTGCCCTTTGAGCAGCGCGCGGTATTTAAAGGCGATATCTATCTGGCGGGCGGCTATTTCAAGAGCCGACGATCGGGAGCGGGCCGTCAGGTCCGTGGCATGAATACCCAGGCCGCCCCGAAAACCGATACGTATTTTCCCGGTCTGAATGTCGTATCGGGCAGTTGCTGCAATTTTCTGGATCAAATACTGCTGGAAAGGGGGGTGGTGGATGAGAAGGTCAAGAAGGATCATCGCGCCGCCGAAGAGAATCAGGGCGAACAGGATCCAGAGAAAAAGCGGATGTTTTCTGCGGGCAGTCATGGGGCATAGATATCGCAAATGCGGGTGGGCTTCAACAATGGAATGCCTGATTGTATCATAAAGTGAAATTGATACAAAACTGTCTCGTTTTGCAGGAGATACAGCCTGATGCTTTCGGATATCTTTATATTATAGTGGGATAGACTGGGGCTGGCAGGAGAATAATGAGAAAAAGCGTCAATTCTGTCTCGTTTACGTATTAATGAGGCATTTTCGAAAGGGAATCGATCTTCTAATAAATGACAATGATATCCGCTGAATAGACCGGATATTGGATTGTGGCACGAATTTTGTTTATTATGAGTTGAAGGATCTGTCTTGCCGGTCCCGAACCCATGGGCAAAACGAATACTGTTGAGGATGATAAAGATGAAACCCTGCAATGATAATATTGTCCGGGCGCTGCACCTGGTTGAGGAAATGATCGAGTTGGCCAATCAGGGGGACGCCGAGCGGGAAGATGTCGGTTGCGGTATCCTGTACGGCGTCATCCGGGACTCTGCGTATAAAATAAAGCAGTTGTCGGAAAAAGAACGGGCGGCGCACATCAAGAAGGGGTGGTGGAAAGCCGAATGTGACACGTCTGCCGATGGGGGCCGCCCGGCTCGGGTTACCGGCGAATAACCGGCGTCTGTGCGAAAGACGGTGAGAAATCAGTCCCGCGGAAAGCGTGACACATATCGGATTGCCGAATGGCTCGGCGTTCCTTATTTTTTAACACAAAAAAACAATCGAAAAGGAGACGGATGATGGGAAATTTGAAAGGTACGCAGACAGAGAAAAATATTTTAACCGCGTTTGCCGGTGAATCACAGGCGCGTAACCGGTATACGTATTTTTCCAAACAGGCGCGCAAGGAAGGATTTGTTCAGATCGCGGGTATTTTTGAAGAAACCGCCAACCAGGAAAAAGAGCACGCCAAACGGCTGTTCAAGCTGCTCGAAGGCGGTGAGGTTGAGATCGTGGGGGCTTTTCCGGCCGGTACGATTGGATCCACTGCGGAGAATCTGAAAGCATCGGCCGGCGGCGAAAATTTTGAGTGGACTGAAATGTACCCGGGATTTGCCAAAGTCGCCCGAGACGAGGGCCACGAAGCGATTGCCATGATTTTTGAAGCCATTGCCGTGGCGGAAAAGCAGCATGAGAAGCGCTATCTGGATCTGGCGGCCAATATAATGGCTGACAAAGTGTTCAAGCGCGAAGAAAGCACGGTATGGCAGTGTCGAAATTGCGGTTATATTCATGAAGGCACTGAAGCGCCCCAGATGTGTCCGGCGTGTGCGCATCCCCAGGCACATTTCGAACTGCTGGGCGAAAACTGGTAGACGGCATATTTTTTATATTAGAAAGGGAGGAAACAAATGGCTGAAAGATATGAAATATACAAATGCAACGTGTGTGGAAATATTGTCGCGGTCCTGCACGCAGGTGCGGGTGAACTGGTCTGCTGCGGATCCCCCATGATCAAACAGGCGGAAAATACGGTTGATGCGGCCAAGGAAAAACATGTGCCGGTGATCGAAGCGGGCGATGGTGTTGTCACGGTGAAGGTTGGCGATGTGGCGCATCCCATGGAAGAAAAACATTATATCGAATGGATCGAGATCGTTGCCGATGGGAAATCGTATTATCAGTTTCTCAGCCCCGGCGATACACCGGCGGCCACGTTTAATGTTTCTGCTGCCCAGGTAACCGCGCGGGCGTATTGTAATCTGCATGGATTGTGGAAAGCATAGGTGCCGGTTTCAATATAAAACGGATCGATCGGTGGTGGATTTTCCGGAGGAAGGCGGCTGTCGTCTTCAGGCGGGAGAACCGCCACCGACGGATCAACCGCGGCAGCCATGAGGGGTGGTGCCCGGCAGCCGCGGATGGCATCTGACTGTGACAGCTGAAAAAGAAAAAAAATTACCGGTCGTAGAATGAAAATAGACGACCGGCCCACGGGGGGCAGGCCAATGGCTAAAGTACTTGTTGTTTTTGCCACGCGCACAGGTGAAACAGAGGAAATCGGCAACCTCATTGCCGAAGGGCTGAGGATGCGTGATGTTGACGTAACGATGCGAAAGATCACTGAAATCAGCAATGAATCGGAGATCAATGGATATGACGGGTATGTGTTCGGCGCACCCACGTATCATGGCGACATGATCCAGGCGATGAAAACTTTTCTTTTTCTGGCGGAAAAAGCGGACCTTGACGGCAAAGTCGGCGGCGCTTTTGGGGCCTTTGGCTGGAGCGGCGAATCGTCCAATCGGATCTATGATACAATGAAAAATATTTTTAAAATGGAAATGGTCGGCGGCGCCCTGCGGCTCAAGTCGGCCGCACTGGGCGGGGGCCTGCAGATGGCCCACGACTATGGCAAGGAGATAGCGGATAAGCTTTAACCAATACGCAAAAAATACAAGGAGGAAATGATGACCACACCACAGCACTGCCCGGGTTTTCAGCAACACAAGAGCCTCCAGAGCTTTATTTGCAAATGTCCGCAATGCGGAGAGAAAAAAGAGATCTTCTCTGACGAGTTTGACAAACCGCATGTTTGTGCTAAATGCGGTGAGGAGATTGATTTCACTCAATGTCAACTGGATGCAGGCGTCTGACCCCGCTGGAGCGTATTATCGGAAAAAGGTGTACGCTTGATCGGGAAAAGCCGGATTCCGTGCCCGGCCGTTGCCGATGTTGACAGGGGCACTGACAATTTCTGTAACCTGAAGAGCAGGAGGCTGCCATGGATGTCGTCATGTTGTCGCGGTTGCAATTTGCCGTTGCGACCATGTTTCATTTTCTGTTTGTACCGCTGACACTGGGCTTGTCGATTATTACGGCGGTGATGGAAACGAAATATGCCACCACGGGCGAGGATATCTATCTGCGGATGACGAAGTTCTGGGGCAAGCTGTTCCTCATCAACTTTGCCGTAGGGATCGTAACGGGAATTACCCTGGAGTTTCAGTTCGGTACCAACTGGTCCCGTTACTCCGAGTATGTCGGGGATATCTTCGGCTCTCTTCTGGCCATCGAAGCCACGCTGGCCTTCTTTCTTGAATCGACCTTTATCGGCGTGTGGATTTTCGGCTGGAAAAAACTCTCCGCCAAAGCCCATGCCACCGTCATGTGGCTGGTGGCCGCGGCCAGCAACGTTTCAGCCATCTGGATTCTGACGGCCAACGGTTTTATGCAGCACCCGGTTGGTTACACCATCCGCAACGGGCGGGCCGAGATGACCGATTTCGCCGCCGTGGTATTGAATAAATTTTCATTGCTGCAGATCATGCATATGCTCGGGTCCGCGGTGCTGCTGGCCGCCTTTTTTGTCATGGGCATCAGCGCCTACCACCTCCTGCGCAGGCAGCAGATTCCGCTTTTTGAAAAATCGTTTCGCCTGGCGCTGGTTTTCGGCCTGGCGGCGTCTATTTTTACTCTTGTTAATGGCGACTTTCATGCGGTGCATGTTACCGAAACCCAGCCGGCCAAGCTGGCGGCCATGGAATCCCATTGGGAAACCACTACCCGGGCGCCCATTGTCCTGTTTGCCATTCCCGACGAAGCACATGAGCGCAACCGCGTTGAAATCGGTCACATCCCGGGAGCGTTGAGTTTCCTGGGGCATCATGACTTTAATGCCGAGGTGACCGGGTTAAAGGACATCCCCAGGGATGAGCGGCCGCCGGTGCTGCTGACTTTCCTGTCTTTTCGAACCATGGTGGGGCTGGGCACGCTTTTTATCCTTCTCATGGTGATCGGCTGGTTCAAACGGAAAAGGCTGTTGCAGAGTCCACTGTATTTAAAAGCGATGCTGCTGGCGATTCCCCTGCCGTATCTTGCCATTGAGCTGGGCTGGATGCTGGCTGAAGTCGGTCGTCAGCCGTGGATCGTGTACGGTCTGATGAAAACAAGCGATGCCGCATCGCCCATTGCCACCACGCAGGTGGCGCTGTCGTTGATTGCATTTACGCTGGTGTACAGCCTGCTGGGCATTGTCGGGTTCTATCTGATCATCACAAACGCCAGAAAGGGGCCGGAGCCGATTCCGGCGGGGTAACCGTATACCATATCCGTTGTCGAAAAATGTCGACACTGCGAATGATCATCTGGCAAGGAGAGATAAAATGGCTTTACAAACTACCTGGTTTTTCCTGTGGGCACTGTGCTGGGCCCTTTTCTTCATGACCGACGGTTTTGATTTCGGGATCGGTACGCTGCTGCCGTTCCTTGGAAAAGACGAGATGGACCGGCGGGTGATGGTCAACGCCATCGGCCCTCTCTGGGACGGGAACGAAGTCTGGCTGATTACCGCCGGCGGGGTGACCTTTGCCGCTTTTCCCAAAGTGTATGCCGTCATGTTCTCGTCTTTTTATACCGCGCTGATGCTGATTCTGTTTGCGCTGATTCTGCGCGGGGTATCGTTTGAATTTCGCTCCCAGGTGGATGATCCCCGGTGGCGGAAAATATGGGATACCTGTATCTTTATCGGTAGTTTCGCGCCGGCCCTGCTTTTTGGCGTGGCGTTTGCCAACATTTTCAGAGGCATTCCCATCGACGGCAACGGCATCTTCCATGGAAATCTCTTTACCCTGCTCAACCCCTATGGCCTGCTGGGTGGTGTCTTTTTTGTGATCCTGTTTCTCGTCCACGGCGGCCTGTGGCTGGCGGTTAAAAGTGACGGAGACCTGCATGACCGGACAGTTACTCTAACCCGTACGCTCTGGTGGGTTGAACTCGTTGTCGCGGTCGGTTTTCTTGCCGCCACGAAAATATTCACGCCGCTTTACGACAACTACTTTTCACATCCGGCACTGTTCATAGTTGTTCTTATTACCGTAACGGCATTGCTGGGAATCAAATACTTTTCAATGGCCGGCGCATATTTCAAAGCCTGGTGCGCATCGGCGGTAACCATTGTGGGCAGTGTCTTTTTCGGCGTCATCGGCATGTTTCCCAACATGTTCCCCTCCAGCATGGATGCGGCGTTCAGCCTGACGGCGTACAATGCCTCGTCCAGTCCGCTGACCTTGAAAATCATGCTGGTTGTCGTTATCCTTTTTCTGCCTGTTGTACTGACATATCAGGTTTGGGCCTATCGCCTTTTCAGCGGAAAAGTAACCGCCGAGAGCCTGGCCGCCGACAAAGCGTATTGATACCGGCGCGGTACGTGCCGGGTGGCCGGTAAAAACAGAGGAGATCTTAAAATGATGCGGCGTTTCAGTGGATTTATTTTGGCAGCCATCATGATCCTGGGAACCACATGGGCGGTTGCTGCTGCCGAAAATGAAAAAGGGGCCGAAAAAATAACCATTACGGCGGGCAAGAAGGGCGATATCCTTTTTCCCCATCGCCGGCACCAGGCCGCTCTGGGTGACTGCAGAATATGTCATGCGACTTTTCCCAAGGAAGCCGGCAGTATCAATCGAATGAAGGCCGCAAAAACATTAAAACGAAAGCAGGTGATGAAGACGGTTTGCCTGGCGTGCCATCGGAAAATGAGGAAAATGAACCAGCCGACAGGCCCGACTTCCTGTGGAAAATGTCACCAGAAAAAGTAGGAAGGAAAAACGATGCTGGTTCTCGGCCTGCAGGGCAGTCCACGTAAAAAAGGCAATACCCGGTTTCTGCTGGACCATTTCCTGGATGCGTCTCGCAGTCTTGGTGCCCGGACAGCCGTGGTGGATGCGGATCAGCGCGATATTCTGCCCTGTCGGGAATTGACGGCCTGCGAGCGTAAAGGCTTTTGTCCCCTAAAAGACGATATGCAGGCCGAAATATACGCGCAAATCACAGAAGCCGATGTCATTGTTGTGGCCACACCGGTCTTTTTCTACAATATGACAGCCCAGTTAAAAGCGGTGATCGATCGCTGTCAGGTGTTCTGGGCGCGCAAATACCGGTTCAAGCTCAAGGAGCCGGGCATGGGCCAGCGCCGGGGATTTCTGCTGAGTGTCGGCGCCAGCCGGGGGAAACAGCTTTTTGAGGCCATTGATTTGTCGACCCGCTATTTTTTTGACGCCATATCGGCAGCGTATGCGGGTCGCCTGACCTACCGGGGGATGGAAAACAGCAATGATCTGTCTGCCCATGCAACCGTTCGGGAAGAGGTGCGCGGGGCTGTCGAGACAGTCATCGGCCCGTTGATGACGCGCCGGCGGATTCTGTTTGTCTGCCGGGAAAACGCCTGCCGCAGCCAGATGGCCGCGGCTTTTGCCCGGTACCTGGGGGGAGATCGAATCGATGCCGCCGGCGCGGGGAGTCAACCGGCCGACAAGGTTAACCCTGCCATGCAGGCGGCCATGGCCGACAAGGGGATCGATCTGGCCTTTGCCCGGACCCGGTTGTTGAATGAAACGATCACCCGGCATCGGCCGGAGATGATTGTTACCATGGGGTGTAAAGAAGAATGTGCCCGTTTTTCCGGCGTGCCGGTCGAAGATTGGGACCTGCCCGATCCGGCCGGTCAGCCGGAGGCCGCCATGGCGGCCGTGCGCGACGAAATTGAAGAACGTGTAAGGCGTATAATTAAACGGATATAAACCATTATTTACCAAAAGGAGGCAAGAATGGACAAGTATGTGTGTACGATCTGCGGCTATATTTACGACCCGGAACAAGGGGATTCGGAAGGTGAAATTGCTCCGGGAACCGCATTTGATGATCTGCCCGATGACTGGGAATGCCCGGTTTGCGGTGCGGGAAAAGATGATTTTGAAAAAGAGGAATAAGCGATAAACCGTCAGCAGTCATTCCTGACCGGGCGGATCTTTTAGTGCCGGCGATTGCCGGCCGGCGCCGCCCGGTCGTATCGTTTTTCTAAATCATACAGGAAAGAGGCCACAATGAAACCAGTAGAAATTGCCCCCGGAGTTTTTGACGTGGGGGTCAACGATTGGAATATTTCCGATTTTCACGGATATTCAACGCCGTTTGGCTCCAGCTACAATGCATTCCTCGTGCTGGATGAAAAAATTGCCCTGATTGATACGGTCAAGGACAAGGGACATTTTTCCGACCAGCTGATCAGTAACATCCGTCAGATTGTCGCTCCTGAAAAGATTGATTATATTATCAGCAATCATACGGAGATGGACCATACCAGCTCCCTGGAAAAAGTGTTGCGGCTGGTCGGTGAAGACACGCCGCTCTATTGCTCCAAGATGGGGAAAAAGGGCCTGGCGGGTCATTTTCATCAGGACTGGAATTTTCAGGTGGTGGGGACCGGCGACGAACTCAGCCTCGGGAAACGGACGTTGACCTTCCTGGAGACCCGTATGCTGCACTGGCCGGACAGCATGTACACGTATCTCAAGGAAGACAAGATTCTTTTTTCCAGTGACTCCTTCGGTCAGCACTATGCCGGTACGGAAAAATTTGATGATGTGATCGGCGATGCCATCATGCCGCATGCAAAAAAATATTACGCCAATATTCTGATGCATTTTTCACCCCAGGTATTGAAACTGCTCAAGACCGTTGGAGAGATGGGGCTGGAATTCAACATGATCTGTCCCGATCATGGCATCTTGTGGCGCAAAGACCCTCAAAAGATCATCGACGCCTATGTCCGCTGGGCCAATCAGGAGCGGATCCGGAAAGCTGTGCTGGTTTACGATTCCATGTGGCAGAGTACGGAAGTGATGGCCAATGCGATCGCTTCCGGAATTGATGACAAGGGCGTTGAGGTCCGCCCCATGACGTTGCGGAAATGGCACCGCAGTGATGTCATGACGGAAATCCTTGATGCCGGGGCTGTGATAGTCGGGTCACCGACGCTGAACAATAATGTTTTTCCCACCGTGGCCGATATGCTGATCTACATGAAGGGGCTGCGGCCGAAAAATAAACTGGCCGCTGCATTCGGGTCTTATGGATGGAGCGGTGAGGCGGTCAAGCAGATCAACAGGCATTTCGAAGATATGAAACTGGAGATCATGGATCCGGGGCTCAGGATCCAGTATGTACCGGATGGTGACGCCCTGCAGGCATGTTTTGAGTGGGGCCAGAAAATCGGCGCCGCCATCGTTGGAGAATAAGGAAAAGGCCCCAGGGCAAAAATTGCATCTGCGCTTTTTCTTTGGGGCCGGTTGTTTGTAAAATCCTGCAACGGCCAAAATGGCAATGATAAAATCCGCCAAAGTAAAACCCGGTATTGATTTAAGCGCGTGCACGTTGTGCGAAAGCTGTCTGGCCGTATGCCCCGCTGTTTTTTTCATCAACGATACCGGGATGATTGCCATGGCAGAGATGGCGGTCTACCCGGAGGCGGAAGTCAACGAGGCCATTAAATATTGTCCGGAAGACTGCATTTTCTGGGAAGCGGTTTGACGGCCTGATGAAACCAAAGGAGTATGCAATGAAGAAGATGGCGCTGTTCGTTTTTAACGGCGATCCCATGTGCTTTATCCACGTGTTACTCAATGCGCTGGATATGCAGGAAAAAGGCTACGATGCCAAAATCATGGTCGAAGGCGCCGCCACGGGATTGATCCCCGAACTGGAACGGTCTGACAACCCGCTTCACGGTTTATGGGAAAAGGTCCGGAATGCCGGTCTGGTCGAAGGGGTCTGTCAGGCCTGTGCCAAAAAGATGGGAACCCTCGATGCGGCCAGGGCCGCCGGGCTGACGCTGCTGGCCGATATTGCCGGCCATCCGTCCATGGCCCGATACCGGGATGAGGGATTTGAGATTATTTCCTTTTAACCCGCATGAAACCAGAGAAAAACCGACTGAGCGGTCGTCAGATCAAGGCCGATATCCTGGCCCTGCTCGGCGGAGGCAATTTTGACCAGGCGCTGGTGACGATCCGCCGGCTGCCCGCCCGCCAGGCGGTAAACCCGCTTTTTTCCTTTCTCTACTACACTGACGCGCAGATTCGCTGGCGTGCCATCACGGCCATGGGTGTTGTCGTGGCACAGATGGCCGATGCTGACC
>Ga0256846_1000880_pt1 | contig 10481 bp, 6 predicted proteins | sample TevniametaG_FD_189098 | JGI IMG/M metagenome (GOLD analysis project Ga0256846, IMG submission 189098) | Tube worm associated microbial communities from hydrothermal vent at the East Pacific Rise, Pacific Ocean - Tevnia | ecosystem: Host-associated > Annelida > Integument > Unclassified ...
AACAGGCTGGGCAATGAATCCGCAGGGCTCATTGTTGTTCGGCCCATAGGGAGCAAAATCAGCGATTTTATATTTCCTGGAACTCAATACATTTTTAATAAGTTTACCAAGGCTTGAATCTGCATACTTGCCATTAAGAAAGTTGCTCTTATTATCAGCATTTTCAGCAACTGAGAAAAAGCAGTAGCCATCCGGGTTTATGAGTAAAAGATCCTGGTAGCCGTACATTTGAGCATATTTTTTAAAAAAATACTCTCCATTGCCATCTTTGGGGCAGAAAGCTTCTGCAACATCCATTTCAGCCAGGACTGCCCATCGAACACCCAGAAGATCAATACTGGAATAGGAACTCAAAACAGGATTGCCATTATAATCAATTATTACATGGGAACCGGTTTTTCCTTCCAGGGCAAGGCGTACTGATTCAGTATCAGCCTTGCCCTTTTCAGGGTCTGCAAAAGAAGCTTTAACACTATGGTGCAGAGGGTCTATTAAAGAATCAGACCGCATGAGTTTATCCCTGCCCACAAGATAGACTTCACCGGTTTTGCCAAGACCTGTACGCTCATTAAGAAGAGATTGAATCTTTTCAAGGGAGAACTGTATGGCAACAACCCCTGTCTTAACACCTCTATTTATAATAGGTGCAGCAACAAATGCAGCGGGTTCATTATTTGACGGTGCATAGGGGGCAAAATCTTCAAAGGCAGGTTTACCTTTTAAGGCACGTGCCACTGCCCTGCCAAGGCCGCTGTTTTTGTATTTACCCGTAAGAAGGTTTGTATGGTAATCTGCCTCCTTTGCCTGACTGTGTATGCACATGCCATCAATATCAATGACAAAGAAATCATAATACCCTGTACTTTTAATGAATCCATCAATAATATTGGCAAATCTCAAATATTCCGGGCTCTTCTCATTGGTTTCCAGATGGGAACGATAATGGGCCATTCCCTTTGTGCATATGGAACGATTCTGCTGTGCCTTAATATCAACAACTGCCTGGTCAAGGAGAAGTTTTATGGCCCGGGACTTATTATCCCTGATGGCTTCCAGTTTATTAAACGCCTCTTTTCTTAAGGTGCTTACAGTCTCCACCAGAACCCCCATATCTCCTTTGCGTTCATCAAAAAACCGGGAAATCTGGGCTTTCTTCACTGCACGCATACCTTTGAGTTGACTGTATGCAGAGGCCTCAAGAGCCCTGCTGGATTTTGTATATGTTATTATTCCAATCACTCCAAAGGGTATCAGACCAACTAAAAGAAAAAATATTATCAGTTTTGTTCCCAGGCTTATCTCCTTCATGATTAATGCTCCTCGTTGATATTATTAAATAATTGTTATGCTGTTTGTTCAAGAATCGCAATTTCTTCCCTGCTGAGAACTTTGTCAATATTCAGAAGAATTTTGACACCATCCTCTTTTTTGGCCATGCCAAGGATATACTCGGTATTGAGTCTGGTGCCAAATGTGGGGGTATCTTCTATCTCATTTTCTTTAATATTCAATACTTCAGATACTGCATCAACAACAATTCCAATGAGCACCGTGGATTCTTCAGAATCAATCTCCACAACAATAATACAGGTGCGCTCGGAATACTCTATGGGTTCCATGTCAAATTTCATTCTGAGATCTATTACCGGAATAACTTTACCGCGAAGATTAATTACACCCTTGACATATCCAGGGGTCCGCGGCACTGAAGTGATGGGCATCATACCGATGATCTCTTTTACCTTTAATATGCCGATCCCATACTCTTCCTTTTCAAGGAAAAAAGTTAAGTACTTACCTGTTTTTATGGTCAATGCCTTGACTGCCTGATCCATTCTAGTAGATTCTGACATTCTCACTGTCTCCTTTAGCACAATATTTAGTATTTGAGTTGTTATGGGTTGTCATTTTTATAAGCACACTGCAAAGGTCATCGTAGGCATCACTGACAGGAGTAAAAAATCTCGGGAAGAACCGGCTTGCCTTGGAAATGATTTTTTTTGATTCTTCGGGAATGATTAATACTATCTGCCTGCCCTCCATGAGGTCAATCATACTGGATAGTTTATCAAGCCTGGTTTCTGAGTCAGCAAGTATTATAAATATTTTTTTTTCCAGAAAGACATGGCTTTTTTTCAATTCTGATTTAAGTGTATCGCTGGAATGGACAGTTTTAAGGTGTAAACTCTGGAAATTGTTTTCAATGGTGGCTTTAAGGGCAGCACCCTTACCAGAAGAATCATGGTGAATGAAAAGTACAATATTCATTATTTCTCTTTTTCACAAATATTTGGTTGGAATTGTAATCCTACAGGCATAATAGTATTACAAGATGTATGCCAATTTATCGAAAAAGAAAAATATTGATATTTCAAATGGTTATCATGATTATGACAAGACATGTTTTGTCATGAAAACAGGACAGTCATAAAAATATTACAATTTCACGGTGTTTTTATGCTGTATTGCTTTAACAGGGCGTAAAGATGTCCCCGGGACAACCCGGAGAGGCGGCATGCGGTTTTTATATCGCCTTGGGCACAGTGCCATAGCTCTGTAATATATTTTTGCTTTGTTGTTTCTATATGATCCTTAAGACTCAGTTTATTAAAGGAAGTATTGCAGGAAGGCATGGGCCCGCAGGGATTCTGCTGTACGTTTGATTGTCCGGACTGTTTCTGCTGTTTTATTCTGTTTTTAATATTAAATGTACGAATGTGGTCAGGAAGGTGCTTGGGAAACAGTGTTGAATCACGAAAGGCATCGCTTGATGCATAATCCAGGGAATTGAACAGCTCCCTTACATTGCCCGGCCAGTTATATCCCATAAGCTCTTCCATGAACTGTTGAGATACTTTATGTGAAGGTTCATTGTATAATTTAGTTTTCCGTTTCATATGGTGCTCCACCAGCAGGGGAATATCAGGTTTACGGTCCTTGAGCGGGGGGATTTCAATTAATATGGATGCAATCCTGAAATAGAAGTCTTCGCGTAATTGTTTCTGTTCCACCATATTGGCAAGGTTTCTATGTGTTGCTGCGATGAGTCTGAAGTTACTTGAAATTTCATTCTTGCTCCCCACGGGGCGGAATTGTTTTTCCTGGAGTACCCGTAAAAATTTCTTTTGTATATCAATGGGCAGTTCCCCAACTTCATCAAGGAACAACGTTCCCTTATCTGCAAGTTTTATTAAGCCGGTCTTGTTTGAATCAGCACTGGTAAATGCGCCTTTTGCATGACCGAATAATACACTTTCCACAAGGTGTTCCGGCAGTGCAGCACAATCCACAACTATAAAGTTATGCTTTGCCCGCCGGCTGTTTTCATGGATTGCTCTTGCAAAAAGCTCTTTTCCTGTACCTGTCTGTCCTGAAATAAGTACCGGGACATCATTGCCGGCTGTTTTTAAAACTTTTTCAAGGCAGTCCCTGATCTGCCTGCTTTTGCCGATGATAGATTCGCGTTTAATGTCGATCTTCCTGGCCAGGGGCTGCTTCTGTCTTCTATATTCCAGTGCCCGGGTCAGGGAAAACTGAAATTCTTTATAGGAACCGCTTTTCTGGATATAATCCCAGACCCTTGCTTTGATGGCAATGTCTGCACCTTCAGGAGCATCTTCACCGGTCATAATTATTATCTCGGGGGCAGACAGGTTGTCTTTAATGGTGCTGATGGCTTCAAGGCCGTTGCCATCGGGAAGGTTTACATCAAGGAAGAGAATATCATACTCATTGGTAGACAATGACTCAAGGCCCTTTGTCAGGGTTAAACAATAATCTGCCTCGTGATCCATTTTGTTGAATCTTTTTACAAGAAGCCTGCAGATGTATATATCATCATCAATTATTAAAACTTTTGCTTTATTAATAATCACACCTCAATCAATTGGTCTTTTTTGGCTCCATGGGGCTTTAAGCAATCGCTCTGTCAGGAAAATATATTTTTAATTATAGTATAGTATGGAAAAAATATCAATAATTATTAAAATTCCCGGCATGTGCCATTGAAACATTGATAGAATCATATTATACTATAATTTAAATATCAATATTTATTGGATTCATATTACGATAAATCCCGCGATGGTCACAATAACACAGATAATCAGGGGGAAATATGGTGGAAAAAATCAACCACACAGTACTGATTGTGGATGATGAGAAGCAGGTGGCAAAGTCCCTTGGCAGGCTGCTCAAAAGTATTGGTTTGCAATATATCTGTCTTGAGTCTGGTATGGAAGGCCTTGAAGCGCTGAAGAGTGCATCAGATCCTTTCTCATTAATCATCTCAGATCAACGCATGCCTGGAATGTCCGGTTCTGAATTTCTTGAAAAAGCAAAGGAAATATCGCCTGATACCATACGATTCCTTTTAACGGGATATTCAGATATGGATGCGATTACAGATGCTGTTAACAAAGGTTCCATACACAAATACATAAGCAAACCATGGGATAATAAGGATTTTGAGAAAAAAGTCCTGTCTGCACTGAATCAGTTTGAGCTTGCCATTGAAAATGAACGGCTTTTTAAACTGGCAAAGGAGCAGAATGCTAAATTGTACCAGTTAAACAGTGACCTTAAAAAGAGCTCTGCAGCCCACGGACATGAGATTGCAGAATTGAACCGGGAAATGGAGCAATTGATCCAGAAACGCAGTAAGGAATCAGAGGACAGGGATTACATATCTGAAATCGAAGCGGTTCTAAGGGAAAATAAAATGGTTGAAAAAACAAAGCTTAATTTACTTTATAAAGCTTTAGTATCAGAGCTGTATGAACAGTTTCAGGACATTGCCCTGCGGAACGGGTTTGAAATGCCTGAACAAGGGACTCTTAACTAAAGAGACATATCATGCATGGATAGTATAAGCAAATATGCTGTTTTAGTGGTGGATGATGACGAATCCATTGTGAAAAATATGCGAAGGGTGTTGAGAAGGAAGGGGTTTGACAGGGTTGTTTCCGCACTGAATGCCGGACAGGCCATTGGTTTGCTGGAGAGCTCAGGAGATGATTTTTTTCTCATAATATCTGACCAGCGCATGCCTGGAATCCAGGGAAGTGAGTTCCTGGAAAAAACCATTCTCCTGAGTCCTGAATCACGGCGAATGCTTGTTACAGGATATTCTGATTTTGATGCAATTGTTAACGCTGTAAACAGGGGCGCAGTACACCAGTATATTACCAAGCCATGGGATAATGACGATTTGCTGTTAAGAGTGATGGGCGAATTTGAAATTTTTAAAAAGTCCATGGAGAAAAAACGTCTTTTTAAAATTATAACCCACCAGAACAGAAAGCTTTTTCACCTTGCAAACAAACAGAGAAGAATTGGCAGGAGATTTAAAGATAGTATTTTTAAGAAAAAGCAGAAAATTGGTGAACTTAAAGCATCCATTGAACAGGCTGAAGCAGCTGATCAGTATAAAATAGCCTGTTCAGGCTTTGATGAACTGCTCTCAAGAACCATTACCATGGGTAAGGATAATCTTATAAAAGCAATGTCACTTGCAGAAGCTGAGGTTAGAAATATCATACAGACCATAATGGAGAAAAATGATATTCCCTTTGAACCTTTGGCCAGGACAAATAATATAAAGTTTTCAAAGGAGCAGGATGACAAAGTATATGAGATTATAGATGTTATTATGGGAAAAGTGATGGAAAAAACAGAACCCGGGCTTTCAGGCATTGACCGGCAATTCCGTCCAGGAGTTGTACTTAATGATTATAAAGAGGTCCCTGGCTTTGGCACGCTTGCACTTAATGACGGATATGTAACCATGGAGGAATTTGAAAAAGCAGAAAGTGAGCCTGGATCAGGCAGGGCCGGGCAGGGGGAAGATATTACCATTGATAAGATATTCATTAAAAATAAGTATCTTACAAGGCAGGATGTAAGTAAAATTTATGCAAAACTTGCATTAATAGAGATGAGATTAAAGGACCGCAGCCTTGCAGAAAAGCTTGTCCAGAACAGAATGGCAACAGCAATGGACATTGACAGGGCATTTCATAAACAGGAGGACATTTTTGAGAAACAGGGCATTGTCCTGCCCCTGGAGGGCATACTTGAAGAAGCACATGTTATTACTTCCCGGGCCGGGGGTTTACTTGAAGAGGCTTTGAATGAAACAGCAGTAAAAACAGAAGTCAGCGGTTCCGGCACATATTCCCGGGAAGTTGATCCATATATTGACCTTATTATTTCCCGGGACAGGTTAAAGGCATTTATCAGGATGCCGGAAGTTTCAACCAGAAAGTACAGTATCAATTTTATTAAAAAGTTCATAAAAAAACAGGGTATTTGTTTTGGTATTGCAGATGATAAATCTCTGGACGGTTTTATCAAAAATTGCAGGGACCCTTCTGAAAGATTTAATATTGCCAGTGGAAAACCTGTGAATCCTGGCAGGTCAGGTGAAATTATCTATTATTTCAATATTGGGGACAAGTCTGCCGGAGTAGTAAACAAGGATGGTTCCATTGATTTCACATCCCGTGGAAACTCTCCTTTTGTGAAAAAAGGCCGGGTTCTGGCAGAAAAAAAACCCATGGTAAAGGGAGAGCCCGGCATTGATATATATGGCAGTACAATACCCTGCAAGCCTGTTAAAGATAGTATAATAATCTGCGGTGATAATGTCAGGCTGTCAGATGACGGGCTTAAACTTATTTCAACCATTTCAGGACAGCCGGGAATAGATTTCAGGGGAGCTGTATCTGTACAGGAAGGTTTTATCATTAAAGGTAATGTGGATTTCAGAACAGGAAATATCAAATTCAAGGGTGATGTTATTATCGGTGGTACGGTTAAACAGGGGTTTAAGGTTGAGTGCCGTGAGTTGACCGCAGGTGAGATCAATGGAGGTATAATAAAAACATATGGCGATCTTAAAGTTGCAAATGGTATTGTAGATGCTGTAATAGAGTCCCGGGGCAATGTCAGGGCAAAATTTGTCAATAATTCAACAGTATATGCCTATGGTGATATGATGGTTACCCGGGAGATTATGGGGTCTGAAATTGCAATAAGCGGTGCCATGGATAATGAAACAGGCCGCATAACCGGTTCCACCATTGCTGCAAGAATGGGACTTAATGTAAGGCAGATTGGTACAAAAAAAGCAGAACCTTCCATAATAAAACCAGGCACAGATGATCACATTGAATGGCTGGCAGATAAATATGGGGAAAAACTTGTAAATATTCAAACAAAACTTGACAGCCTCATAAGATTAAAAAAGAGTCTTGATACTGAAAACAATGCCATGCATTTTAAGGTTGCAAATCAAACATTTGCCCAGGAAAAAATGATAAAAAAAATTAATGACCTCAAAGCAAAGGTTGATAAAACAGAGGATTCCCGAAAGAGTTCACGGCTGCTCAACAGAATAGAAGAGTTGAAAAATGCTGTGGGCAATGCAGATAAGAAAATTAAGGCGGTTTTTGATGAACAGGATCAGGTTTTAAGCATAATGGAGGAGAACCAGACAGCAGTTCAACTGCTTAATAATGAGCTTGATGGTTTGAAAAAAGAAAAAAAAGAGTCAATAAAACTTTTATCTGGTTTGCCAGAGGTTCCCATCCTCAGGGTGAACAGGAAGATCTGCTCGGGAACCATGGTAAAATGCACAAGGGCTTCCATGGTTGTCAGGGAGAATTTTGGAAGGTCGGAATTTGTCCAGATCGATTCTGACACCACAGGTAAGGTGAAAACTATAATTCACAGGAGCACAGCAGGTTAAAAAAAAGGCAGGTAAACAGGAAGCAATGGAAGATCAAAAAAAATGTAAAGTCCTGATTGTTGAAGCAGATGCTGACCTGCGCACCAGAATTGAAAATCTTTTATTATCCGGAAAATACCTGGTAACCTGCTTTGAATCTTCTTTGTCAGCCTTTACAGAGCTTGAAAACAGCCGGTCAAAACCCTATGCAGTGGCAATTGTCAGTTATAAAATGCCAGGCATGAAAGGTGATGAAGTTTTAAAAAAAATAAGGGAGCTCTCCCCTGGAACCCAGAGGATACTCATAACAGATGCATTAAGCATTGATGTAATCATTAAGGCTATAAACAATGTGGAAATAACTTCATGTCTCTCCTTTCCCTTCCGGGACAGTGACCTTACAGGGCAGGTGCAGTATGCCTGCAGGCAGTTTCTTGCAATTCAGAAACAACATAATCTCATAAGAGTAACCCAGCGCCAGAATAAGCAGTTATACAGAATTGCAAAACAGTTAAAGGAAAAAAAAGAGAGAAATATAAACAGAATAGAGGAGTTGAAAAACAGAATCCGGGTTATGAAATCCAGGCTGCACTATGATGCGGATTTACTGGAAAGGTTTTCTTTAAAAGATATCATCAAAGAAAAAGGTATCTCTATTTCCCCTGAAGGTCTTTTAAAGGAGTATTTGACATTAAAGGAGCAGATTAAAGAAATTCTTGAAAGGGCAGCAGAAAAATCCATTGGGGTTGCTCTGTCCGATTCAGGGCAGGTAAAGGAAAGTAAGTTTGACAAAAATAAATATACTAAAGTGATGGAACAGATACAGAGTTTATCTTTTCTGCTTTTGAAAAAAACTGCATTCCTGGGTGTTGATGCCCTGGAAGCAGTTTTGAAAAATCCGGTTGATAACAGTAAGGTTGAGATCATATTATCAAGTGATAAAATAAGAGCCTGTATTAAACTTAAAACTTCCCGTAAAAAGGGATTAAACTTAATGACAATCAGGGATTTGCTGGAGAAAAATTCAATAAGGGTTGGCATAAAAGATGATGACTATATCAAATCATGGCTTATAAAGGCAGATAAATCTGATGATCCCGTCCTTATTGCCAGGGGAAGGGAACCTTTACAGCCAAGAAATGCTGAAATCATATATCATTTCCCCATTGATTTCCGCAGACCCGGAAAAGTTGATTCCCGGGGCAGGATCGATTTTAAGGATAGAGGGGAAATTCCCTTTGTTAAAAAAAATATTTTTCTTGCTGAAAAGATCTTTCCGAAAAAAGGGGTTGCCGGTATGGATGTCACAGGAGAGATTATTCCTGTTCCGGAGCCGGAGGACATGGCTTTTGGAGCAGGCCCGGGTGCAAGGATATCAGATGACGGAAGTAGAATTTATGCTGATGTTGACGGGCAGCCCGGCCTTGACCCCCTGGGCAATGTTTCTGTTTCACCGGAATTGAATATTAAAGGGGATGTGGATTATAGAACAGGAAACATTGAATTCAATGGTAATGTTGTCATAACAGGGATTGTTAAAGAGGGTTTTAGTGTAAAAGGAGCCTCTCTTACTGCTGAACAGGTTGAAGGCGCAAGAATTGAGCTGACAGGCGATCTCAATGTAAGCTCGGGCATTGTTGATACGAGCCTTGTCAAAGTTCAGGGAAATATTCAGGCTCAATATGTTAACAACTCAAATATATATGGCTTTGGAGACCTCATTGTTCAAAAGGAGATAATTGATTCAAAAATCAGATTGAGCGGCGCATGTATTAACACCGGAGGCAGGATAATTGCAAGTGATATGAGTGCTAAAATGGGTATTGATGCAGGGGATATTGGAACAGATGTATCAAAGCCTTCGAAACTCACTGTGGGTATTGATGAACAAACCGATTATTTTATTGCTGAAATCGATTTAAAGTTAAAAGAGAATATTGATATGCTTGTGGTTTTAAAGGATAAAATTTCCATTTTAAATGAGGAAGATCAGTCCCTTCATATGATAATTTCCGAACATGCCTATACCCAGGACAGGACCCAGTTGAAATTAAAAGATGTAGAGAAAAAAAAGCTTGATTTGCAGACTTTGGGAAACAAAGCAGGCCTGGAAAAAATTGTTGAACTTGAAAAAAAGATGATAAAACAGGCCGAGCATGCTGAAAATGAGATTAATAAAGGTTTTAAGCGCCAGGATGCAATTGCCCGTGAAATCTCCGGAAAAAAAGAAGAGATCAGCATAATTGAACAACATAATCAGGAACTGGTAAGGGAGAAAAGAAAATTACAGGAGTTCACGGCAAAAAAAGAATCAAGGCCGGTAGTAAGGGTTTTAAAAGGGATAATGGGTGGGACCAGGGTTGATGGACCCAATTCCTTTATCATCATTAATAACCCCTGTTCACGATGTAAAATAATGGAGATCAAGCGCCAGGATACAGACAGTAAGTTAAGTTTTTATGAGATGGTGGTATCTGATTTGCGGACATGAATGATAATACAGCTCCTTTTTTGGAAAACCTGCCGGAAAACGGCGTACATGTGATATGATATAACTCTTTATTGCAGCATCGATATTTTAAAGTTTTGGATTCTTTACTGTTTAAACAGTTATCCACAAGGTTTTCTATTTCCGGAGGAAAAACATCAGCAATTGATAAGCCTGTCTGAACATTTATATTGTCAAACTGCATACCTGATGCCCTGGTGTTACAAATGGCAATGATTTTTTCACTGTTAATTCCCACAACAG
>Ga0256846_1000881_pt1 | contig 10480 bp, 3 predicted proteins | sample TevniametaG_FD_189098 | JGI IMG/M metagenome (GOLD analysis project Ga0256846, IMG submission 189098) | Tube worm associated microbial communities from hydrothermal vent at the East Pacific Rise, Pacific Ocean - Tevnia | ecosystem: Host-associated > Annelida > Integument > Unclassified ...
ATTGGCAATTATCACTTCCTGATGTTCGCTTAAAAACTACTTGTCCTGTACCTACTTCAACCACTTCAAACTTTGTTATTCGTAAGACATTTGACAAACAAATAGACAAATCTGCCCAGTCCGGTGGTGGCCAAACATTACAATAACCGCCTGGTTGGGCTTTTGCCTGCTGATTACCCATAAAAGCAAAAAGCATAATAAATGCAACAAGAAAACTCTTGATGCTAAATTTTGTTAATGAACTCATCATTGAATCCTTTCAAATTGTTTGTAATTCTGTTAATAAATAATTTTATCTATTTTTTCTATCTGACAGTTAAAGAAACATCTTTTATAATGAAAAGTTACTCACGATAGTTTTTTTACAAACAATTAATAAAATATTACTGAAATATATTGTATCTCATTATATTACTATTATTTACCAAATTATTTCGATGTAATTTATATATATATAATGGAGTAGAGAGTGTCGATATATTTTCATACTGTAAATTTATTTGACATAATTTTAATAAATTGTGTCAGGTTTTTTCCACACTAGGTAAATTACTTCACACTTTCGTATTTTTCTTGACACATTTTTGAAGTGGGTTTTAAGCTTTATCAACTACAATAGCAAAAGCAAAGGCGGGCAACTCTTTTAGAGTTACCCGCCTAAATTATGAGAGTATGTATTTATTACACACTCAAATCAATAAGCGATTATTTTACGACATTGATGTTGCGTGTCAGCGTTAAACCGGCTGATTTCAATACAAGATTGTATCTGCCACTTGTTAATTCGCCAGCATTCAATGTCAATCTGCTTGCTCCGCTAGCTGTTCCGTCAAATAATACTTTTACAAGCTTTCCGCTCATATCGTATAATTCTATCGTTACTGCCCCATTTGCAGTGTATGCTATCTCACTCATTGTCGATACAGGATTTGGCATTGCTTCGCCCAACCATGCGCCGTCTGTCTCACCAATGGCTACTTCGCGTACTTCGCTGTACTCGTACTCGCCGGTGAGGTCTATCATTTTCAATCTGTAAGCATAGGTCGTGCCATACTCTACATCATTGTCCACTATCGGTCCATAATTCTGTGGCTCTGCACTACGTCCGGCCGCTTGCTCTTCACTGAACTTGCGGAAGATTCCGTAGCCTGCTTCTGTCTTTGTCGTCTTCTCTATCTCGAACTTGTCAGAATTGTATTCTGATGCTGTCTGCCAGTTCAATTCTACTCTGGTTCCGATTGCTCTTGCATCAAAATTCGTCAATTCTACCGGTATTATCGTCCCACCGTTCTTCTCTATGAAGTCAACTGATGTTCTGATTATATCCTCGTTATTTGCCCAATGTCGCCAATCTACGCCCATTGTAATTACATTGCGAGTCAAGGTAGTTGCCGCTACTCCAGATATGGAATCGCTCGGCGTACCACTGTGGTCTGTGTAATATGCTGTTGCTCTTGCTAAACCTTCGCCTGTGCTTGATACAGATACCAATGCACACTGCGGGAAGGCATCGCCGGTATAGCCTGTTGAGGCTATCATCTCGCTTACATTTCTATGTAAGGCTACACCTATTACGCTGTTACCGTTGTTGTCGCCGCCTATTCCCTTCGGATTGCCGGGGGCTACATAGTTACTGCGTAATATCTCACCTGTGAAATACGGGTCTAAGTTCGCATTGCTCTTGCTATGCTCTCTTACTACATCTTGACTGCTGATGATTAAGTTGCGTTTTTCTATCGTGTTGCCTTCGTTCAAGAAATCATATAGGTCAAATCTCTGATATCTTGTTAAAGCTTTATCATCGCCGTCTGCCCACCAGATTGTTCTGTATATCTTGTAATTTACTGACTTCGGCTCCCAACCGGCTCTGTCAAATACATCATAATCGTATCTTGCATCATCTAAATCTATCGTCCAATTTATGTGACCTAATGCCGCAAATAAACTGTCTGCATTTAGTCTGCCGGCTATCTCGTCTTGTGTCGAGTTCTGGTCTAGATTCAACATACTGTTCTCTACTGATGCCAATATTCGCATATCAGATTTTCTGATATAGAACCTGACTATCTTGCTTATTATGTTGTTCTGATTGTGCTGGTCTGCCTGTATGCCTATCTCTATCTTGTATCTCGGTGTGATGTTTGCCATCATTGTTACAAATTCATCTGCCGGTACATAAGGCTCACCTGCTTTGCGCCACTCTGAATAAGTCTTAGGACTGAAGTCCGGGGCTGTGCCGTCTGCTAAGTCGAAAGGTACTTCTACCGTTACGCCTGATTGCGCACTTGCTTCTGCTGTTGTTGTCAACTCAGGTACTGTCGAGAATATGCCGTTTGGTAATTCTCTGTATATTTTTAACGTAAGCGTGATTGAGTTCTGCGGTAAGTTACCACTGTTTCTTATAATACCTTTGACTTCTACCGGTGCGGTTGTCATTACATATTCTGCATCCGAGAAAAATCCGCTACCTGTCTTGTATGCCGCAGGCTCATTGATGAATAAGCCTTCTACATCACTCAAATATAGCCTGCCGGTGAACTCGTCATGTCCTATGTCGTAGTTCTGACCTGCCGCACCTCTTGTCTCGCCATCTATGTCTTTCTTTAACCAAGCAAACTTCTTGCCTCTATTGTTCAGTAATGAACCTAAGGGACTCGGCATTGTCTTTACTCTTAATTTCTGACGAGGAGCTGTACCCACAAATTCCATATCCGTTAAGAAGTTGCCTTCTGTCGAACGATAGTCTTCGCCTGTCCAGTTTCGCCATTGATTAATTGTTTGATAATCATAGCGTCCGCCAAATTCTATGTTCTCACCATTTGCATCGGCTTCGATGAATGATGCAAAAGAACCATGGCTACCGTCTGCCGCATAAAATACGTTGTAATCACTTGTCATACCGCCATCATTCGGCATTACGCCCTGATAGAATAAGCCGCAATACATCGCACTTGTCGCATTTACACCCATATCCGTTAAGGCTATCGCATTATTCATAAAGGTCGTTCCTGTACCCGACTGTAATGAGAATGCCGCATTCGGTGCTGTTGATGATATGCTGCCGTTGCTGCCTAATATCACTGTGTTGTTTACGATTGCATCATTTCTTGTATGATACTTCCCGTCCTTCGGTGCCCATAAGTTGCTGCCGCGCTCGGTTAATAACATTATACCTGTACGTGGTGCCGCAGCATTCAGGGTCGTCAAACTCCATACTGCATTGTTTGTTACACGTGTCTCTTCTGCTACATCAGGGAAATATACCTGACCCAATGATGGATGCTGATATACATTCTGCGCTTGCTCTACTCTGATGCCTGCTACGCCTATACCTGATTCTACATCACTTATCTCATTGTTTTCTATCATTAATTTTACGTTGTTATAGCCCTTGAACATACGCGTGCCGAAACCGCCTGCCATTATGCCTGCTGTATATTCACTCGCATTGCTTACATTGTAGATTCGGTTGTGCTTGATGCTCGTCTCTTCTTCATAACCGTTTACTATTCCTATCTTGCAGATATCATAGATTATGTTGTTGCTGATTTCATTGTGCTTGTTGTAGAAACGTGCATAATCGCCTTTGTTCTCTAATAACAATTGTCCGATTCCCAAGGATACTATACCATAAGCAAAGCCCGATATCTCGTTACCCGTTATTACATTATCCGTGTTCGGTATTGTATCTACACGCATTATTTGTGCTAACTCGGTGCCGAACAATGTACTGCGGTTTACTATTCCTGCCGAATAACCGTCCACGGTTCTTCCTGATAATATTGTGTCAGGTTGAAACCGGAATCCATTTGTTGGGTTATAACTTGTCATCGGCAAATGTGTCTTACACTTCAATGAAGGTGTTCCGTTAGCTATCACTACATTCTTGACCGTTACGTGCTTCGTGCCTCTGCCAAAGTAGAAAGCATTTGCAGTTGCGGCTGAGTAACTGATTGTTCTGAACTTCATACTCTTCTGCGAGCCGCCGTCAAAAATTACATAGCCCGGGAAGTTTACATATTGACGGGCTATTGAACCGTAATTCTGATACTGATAATATACGGAATTTTCGTTTGCGGGATTCATTGATTGTCCGAATACTATTCCGTTGCCGTTAGGTGATACCAAGTCTATCAATATCGATGCTTTTGATAATGATTTAGGCTGTGATGGCTTGAACGTAATTGTTCGTAATGCCTGCTCGTCTTCGTTCCAGCCTAAACCAAGTATATGAGTAGTGAAATCCCATGCAGGTTGGTCGGCATATTTACCTGCTACCCGATAGTAACTGTCAGTTAAGACAAATGTACAATTGCCGGCTATGCCTTTTTTATATAATACATTCATTAATGAATCTATTGTCGGGAAATCTTGTCCGACTCCTACGGTATATGTTCCCGATAGTCCGCCTTCTACCGTGAATCTTATTCTTACTGTATCATCACTTCGCACAGGATCGCTCTCATGGCTGATGATTAACTCCGCTTCGTAACTACCCGTCTCGCGTAATGTCATTACTTCAAACTGCTCGACCTTTGTATTATATCTACCTGATGGTACGTCCTGGACTATTAATTGACTTGAATATGCCAAATTCCTGCTCGGCAATTTGTATATATTTAATCTGCCTGATACGTCCGATGCATCATATATTCCTACATTCTTGAAAACTCCCTTGGGTATTACAGGCCTGTTGCCTATTACTACCTGACCCTGAGCAGGCATTAACATTTCACTTGCTTGTAACTGTATGTCATAAGATACTTGAAATGTATAGTCTTCATCACCCTGTCGGGGTAAATAATTATTAAATTCTTCCTGATCAACCGCACTCTTTAAATCACAGTAAAGCTTTACTTTGTAAACACCGACATTATTTATCCTGACTGTTCCGAACGAAATCGTTGCTTTTTCTGTTGGATTTAATATAATATCGCCATTATTGGCATCCCAATGCTTTTCAAATGTATAAATTATTTCATCATTTGTATTTAATACATAAGCATAGGCATAGAACTCCGTAATTGCATTTTTACCAACATTCTGGAATACGCCACGCACCTGTATTGGTATGTTACGGGGGTATTTATAATATATTGGGGCCGCATTGCTCCTCGGTGATTCAATTCTACTTGTCGACAGGTCGTTATCCCATGATACTGTAAACGTTGCAATAGATGCTCCTGGACAACCTGAACCGGATATTTGAATTACAACTTTATATTCACCTCCACGTGTGCCGAGGAATGTACCGTCTCCACCATTTGCGGCATAAGGACCTCTTGCCGCTTGAATTTCATATTTCTTATAACCGCCCATATCGACATCAATACTTCCTGTATTGGGGTCTATTGCCTCATAAACAATATTGTTTGAAGGTCTAGGACCTGTTATTTTATAATTTAATATCGTTCCGTTAGGTTGTGCCGACCCCATTTTCGCAAATGGTTTTGTATGACCGTTTGTTCCGTCATAACCCGTATTTACATCAAGAATATCGTCTTGTGCAGGGAACTGTCCATCTATGTCCGGTATGATGTTAAATAAATAGTCCTCTGCTTCGCCTCTTACATAATAATAATGAAACGGAGGCCGATGATAAATCCAACCCAAACGACAAGGGTCCGATGTATTGTTATACCCGCGATATCCACCCATAGCTCGTACTCTTGTTACACCAACAGGAACAGTGCATGGGATATTTATTGAGTATCGGTATGTTACTTTTTGTCCGTATCTAGCTTGATAGCCAAGATATTCGCCTCTATCCAACCAATTCCCGTTCATATTCCAGTCAACAAAAAATCTTGCTGAGTTATTACTATATTGCCAAGAACGTGCCATATATACAGTAATATAAACATCATATCTTCTGCCGATTTTTATATTAATTCTATCAGCTCCGTAATACTGGCAATTGTCGTTTCCTGATGCTCTTTCAAATATTGTTGCCCCTGTATTGTTTTCAACAACTTTGAAATTAGTTATCCAACCATAAGATTGCGTCTGACAAATGGCACGAGTCCAAGTATAGTTATCCGGCGGTGGCCAAATATTACAATAACCACCCGGTTGGGCTTTTGCTTGCTGATTACCCATAAAGGCAAAGAGCATAATAAATGCAACAAGAAATCTCTTGATGCTAAACTTAGTTAATGAATTCATCATTGAATCCTTTCAAATTGTTTATAATAAATTAATTAAAAACTATTATTAGTTTAATATATGTCTATTTTTATGAACCCTCTGTAAGATAAAACTATTAGTTGTCTTTATATTTTTTAGCAAATTTTCCCACTTTTACTAAGAACAACAACCAAATCGTTTTATTGCTATTTTTGCACCCACTATATTATAGTAATATTAGTAAAAAAACAATGATTGTGTCAGATTTTTTACATACAAACAAGTAAATATGCAAACAATAAGCAAAAAAGTGTCAGATATTTTCCACACTACGTAAACTTTTCCACACTATTGGAGATTTGCCTTACACTTTTTGAATGGTATAAACAAAACGTGAATCAATAATGACCCACGTTTTGTTAAAATAATCAATGATAGTAACTATCTAAATATACTCGAATTTACAAGTAAAATGCCTGAGGAATTCGACTTCCCACACTATTTTCATTTTACGCAGTTTGTCTCTATTCGTAAAAGTGTCGATTATCGCTTCTGCCGTATAGTCAATATGGCTCTTTGTATAAACACGCCTTGGTATCGCTAAACGAACCAATTCCATATTCGGGGCTATATGTTTTCCATTCTCGTCTTTCTTACCAAACATAACCGAGCCTATTTCTACGGCTCTTATGCCGCCGCGTTTAAATATATCAACAGCTATAGATTGACCGGGAAAATACTCCGGCTCTATATGAGGAGCAAATCGCTTGGCATCAAGATAGACAGCGTGTCCACCGGTAGGAACTAATATTGGAACTCCGGCGGCAAGCAATGTGTCGCCAAGATATTTAACTTGTCCTACGCGATATTCAAGATAATTCTCTTCGAGTACTTCGTCGAAACCAACTGCAAGCGCTTCAAGGTCTCTACGTGCCAAACCGCCATAAGTAATAAATCCTTCCGTAACAATTAAATTCGTTTTGCATCTCTCGGCTAATTTATCATCATTCAAACCAATAAAGCCGCCCGTATTTGATAGCCCGTCTTTTTTGGCACTCATTGTGCAGCCATCTGCATAGCTGAACATCTCGAATGCTATTTCTTTCACTGATTTATTTTCATATCCCGCTTCACGCTTTTTAATAAAATAGCAATTCTCGGCAAAGCGACAGCAATCTATAATAAGAGGAATCCCATATTGGTTTAATAACTGCTTGGTATCTCGAATATTTTCCATTGAAACAGGCTGTCCGCCACCACTATTATTTGTAACAGTCAGCATGGCAAGCGGAATATTTTCCTTGCCTCGTTCTTCAATCAAACTCTTCAATTTGTCTATATCAATATTCCCTTTAAAATCACCTTCTGCCGCCGGATTAATTCCTAGCTCAGTCGGTAAATCCACAGCGTTCATTCCGAGAAATTCAATATTTCCACGAGTAGTATCAAAGTGCGTATTATTTGGAATTGTCTTTCCCTCTACACCTATGACGTTGAAGAGAACCCGCTCTGCGGCACGTCCTTGGTGCGTGGGGATAATATGCTTAAAGCCTGTAATTTCTTTTAACTTATCCTCAAATTTATAATAACTTCTTGAACCGGCGTACGACTCATCTCCATCCATCATCTGCGCCCACTGCTTGGAACTCATTGCAGTTGTGCCGCTATCTGTCAAGAAGTCTAAGGTAATATGCTCCGACCTTAAATAAAATGTATTATAATGGGCTTCTTTGATAAATCTTTCTCTTTCCGCTTCCGTTGTTATTGCTATCGATTCTATTGATTTGATTTTAAATGGTTCTATTTGTGTTTTCATCAATTCTTCCGTTAATTTTATACTTATTCCATTTCTTAAACCTTACAAATTAAGAAATTTTTTTAAATTGAAATAGAATTAATTAAGAGTATTATTAATTTCCGGTATTATTCTTCATTAATGTACAATTATCTAATAGTTTTTGATTATTATTTGAAGAAAAATTATTAATTTCAAACAAGTAATAATTGTTGTATCTATTTTTAAGTTTAGAAATGAAAAAGAACGCAAAACTATCTTTTGTCAAAACATTTATTTTGTTTGCAATTCTATCAATTTGCACAGCATTTGCACAAGTGCCTCGTCCTGCTCTAATCGGATATTTTCACAACTGGGATTATTCAAAGGCGCCATATATTCCGCTTAATTTTATTGATAGTAGATATAATATCATTGAAATTGCATTTGCTTCGCCCAAGAACGGCACAAGTTACGATATGAAATTTAAACCGATTAAATTATCTCAAAAAGATTTTATTAAGCAAATTCAAACATTACAGCAGAAGAAGAAAAAAGTTCTAATTAGCATTGGTGGAGGTGGTACACTCGTTAAAATCAATACTTATGCCGAACGAGATATTTTTGTAAATTCCATTAATAAAATAATTAATACTTTTGGTTTTGATGGAATTGACCTCGACCTCGAAAGCGGTTCAATTAATATGACAGGAGGAACAATTAAGCACCCTATTGATTCCAATATTATATATATGATTGATGCGGTAAAACGAATAATGCACGCATATAGAGAAAGGTTCGGCAAAAAATTAATACTAACTATGGCACCGGAAACCGCCTATGTACAAGGTGGACAATCTGCCTATGGTGGTGTGTGGGGTGCGTATTTACCAATTATTGATGCACTGCGGGATTCAATTGACATTTTACAAACTCAGCTCTACAACAGCGGCTCAATGTACGGGATTGACCGAAATATCTATATTCAGGAAACAGCGGATTTTATTGTAGCAATGTGCGAAGCCGTTATTTATGGCTTCAAAACTAATGGCGGGCATTTTGCAGGCTTGCCGGCTAATAAAATTGCTGTCGGTCTGCCTGCATGTCCAAAAGCCGCAGGACATGGCTACACACTTCCCGTTCATGTTCGCAATGCAATTAAATATCTGATGGGGAGCGGCGCAAAACCGGGCTTATATACACTTGAAAAAAATGGTGGATACCCTGATTTACTTGGTATGATGACTTGGTCGATTAATTGGGACGCTGTTAGTACTTGTGCCGAATCGTATGAATATGCTCAAATTTTCGAGAATATTTTCGGAACAAGCAGTATTAACAATGAAAATAATAAAACTGTAATATATCCCAATCCCGCAACGGACTACATAGATATAGTCGTGGTGGGCAACCGCACCCTGAAGGGTACGGTTAGGGTGTTTGACGTGCTGGGTAGTGTGGTTTTATCCTCCCCCGCCTGCTCCGCAGGCACCCCCTCCGAAGGGGGACATATTCGGCTTGATGTTTCGGGCTTGTCGGCGGGTGTGTATTTTGTCCGTGTGGACGGCAAGATGTATAAGTTTGTGAAACTATAGTTATTAGGGGTTAGGATTCAGGGGGCGGGGGCCTGGGAGGCGGCCAAAGAAAGAAAGTTGTCATGCTGAGCCGTAGGCGAAGCATCCATTTAAGGTAAAAGATAAACCTCGCTATCAGTTATCCTAGTATTGTAATAATAATTAAATTTTGGGGATAGAGTTGCACAAAGATTTGTGGTTATTGTTTAAGGCAGGACTTTTTAGTTATCTATTGTGCAACTAAACTTGATACCCAGTTCATTTATCATTTGGAAATCATTCATCCATAATATATTCATATTATCACAAACATTGGGAATCTTGATTTTCTTTGAGTTTGTGGCTGTAACTTTTTCCTCTTTTGTAACAACAATTGCTCCTTCGCTAATCGCATGAGCAATTACCCATGGGTCTGCTAATGACCTTGCCTTTGTATTGTCAACTAAGAATTTATGAATTGGATTAGATGAGTAGATTTCTTGTAAACACTTTGTTACATTCTCGTCAATTTTTCTAATAAGAATATTGCTAGATTTTAGCCATTTTGATAAATCATCTTCAACTCTTGTAATTTCCTAATAAACCATCTCCGGCATAAAAATTCTTCTTTGCTCTCCCAACGTATTTAAAGTGTCCGAATAGCTTGGACATACTTTTAGCAAGTAATATGTTAGCCATGCCTGAATAAGCACATTTGCATCTAAACAATACTTTTTGTCTATTATGTTCATTGATACATTAGTGTTTCAAGTTTTGGGAATTTATTCACTTGAATATTTAATAAACTACTGGCCTGTGTTGGTTCAATATGTCCTCCACGAAAAGCATCTAAAACTGTTTGGGTAAATAATCTACTATTTCTGTTTAATTGCAACAAAAAGCGGAGTAGCAAATCTGACACCTTGAATTTTTACAAAGAAACTCCCACCCTGCAATTTTTGTGTTACATTTATATGCTTATTAACAAAACGTATTATTCTGCTTTTATCGCCGTCAAGTGTTTTGT
>Ga0256846_1000885_pt1 | contig 10444 bp, 6 predicted proteins | sample TevniametaG_FD_189098 | JGI IMG/M metagenome (GOLD analysis project Ga0256846, IMG submission 189098) | Tube worm associated microbial communities from hydrothermal vent at the East Pacific Rise, Pacific Ocean - Tevnia | ecosystem: Host-associated > Annelida > Integument > Unclassified ...
TCCTGACGGTAATTATATTGCACTTGGTTTTGAAAGAGAAGGTATTGTTAAACTTTATGACTATAAAACAGGACAGTTTATTAAAACTTTGTATAAAAAAACCGACCCCAGTCCTATTTACAGTCTTGGTTTCTTTCCAAATTCAAAATATTTAATTTCAAGTGGAAATGAATTTCTAACTAAAATTACAAATATTGAAAATGGTGAAATAATAAAATTTTATGATTACCAGTTTAGAGACATTGATTTTTATAAAAAGTTTATGGTTGCAATCGGTGGTTCACGAGTAAAAAGAAGTGGTGTGATTTTGTATAATATTCCCAAGGAAGTAACGAATGTTACTAATACGAAAGAAAGCGATTTAACTCTTTATCCAAACCCTGCAACGGATTATATAGATATTGCCGTTGTGGGCAACCGCATCCTTCAGGATGCGGTTAAGATATATGATGTATTGGGCAACACTGTTTTATCCTCCCCCGCCTGCTCCGCAGGCACCCCCTTCAAAGGGGGACATATTCGGCTTGATGTGTCTTCTTTATCAGCCGGTTCATATATGCTTGTATTGGATAATGGTGTTTCTTATAAATTAATTGTCAATAAATAATGGGGAGGAAACACAATGAAGAAGTATATTGTAATATTATTATTTATTGTTAAACACTATCCATTTATCAATAACAATCTGAAAGGGGAAGATGAATCCTAATGCTTGTTAATACTTCTTTTATCTTTCTATTTCACATTTTTTTTATTAAAAAATTCATTCACTTTTTGCGTAATTTCTTCCTGTGTAGGGTACGCTCTATTTTTATTTTCCGAATCGGTATTAGGGAAATGCTCAATAAATAAAGACTGTGTTGGGTATGCAAATTCAATACCGAGCGTTGTGGCAAGCTCCAGCATATCCTTGATGAAAATATGCTTGTCTCGCAATTCATCTTTCCAAGTTCTGCTTGTAAGCCAAATACGAATAAATATCTGAATAGATGATGAAGCTAAACCTGAAATATAAATATAATGTACATCTTTGCGGGTGAACTCGTGTTTCTGTACAAGTTTTTCCAAGCCCTGCACATAAGTTTCAAGCATTTCGACAGGTGTACCGTAAACAATATCAAGGTATGTCTGAAAACGGCGATAAGTTCGTAAGCCCATATTATCAATAGTTACATCCATTAGTTTACCGTTTGGAACGGTAAGCACGGAATCGGAAAAAGTACGAATAGTAGTTGAGCGAATACCAATCTCCTCGACAGTACCTTCGTATTTGTCATAAATAATCCAATCGCCAACATCGAACGGTCTATCGGCAAGTATAGTTATTGAACCGAAAATATTCTTAATTGTTTCCTGTGCGGCAAGGGCAATAGCTAAACCACCGATAGAAAGACCCGCCATCCAGGGCCAGATGTCAAATCCGAGGCTAACAATAATGAATAAAATCCCGATAACTACAATGATTGATTTGAACATTGTACGGAAAAACGGAAGCATATTTGCTGTCATTTTATTGCCCTTATGCTCCAAATATTTTCTTGTTCTATAATAAATATAATCAGTTATTCTGAACGATAGAACGATAAGCCAAATCAAAAGTACAACGCGATAGATAAGTACAATTGCAATATGAACTTTGAGTGGCAGGTCGAGAATTGGTACAAGCAATGCGGCTAAACTCAATGCAATAATTCCTGATATTGCCCGAACTACCGGACGAAAATGTTTGTCAATAAAATCTCGCGATTCTAATTTAGTGAATAAGAATTTTAGTACGAAACGTACAATGAATCGTAATAATCTTTGTAGCAGATATACAATAAATATAAGAAGAAAGACGGCGACTACCTGCCAGAGTTCCATTCCGAAAATTAATTTGAAACGCAGGAATGAAGGTATTTTGTCCACATACGAACTAATGGTAAAAGGATATATCTCATCATAAATGGCATTAATATTATCTACGGTTTCCTCTGAATATCGCCAAGCGCCGTTAATTCTCTCAAGGTAAATATCTCCATAATTAATAAAGGGATAATACATACTCCTGCCTGTTAATGAATCTGTGAAATCCGGTGATGTCGGAATTTTGGCAAATCCAATTATCAAAGCTCTACCTTGAAAAATTTTCATTAATTTAATTGCAAGCTCTTCGCCTTTGCGGCGGTTCTTGTCTGTCAGGAATAATGCTTTTGCGGCAATCTTTGGAAAATAACTATCCTTCTGTAAATACTTCCAATGTAGCATAACTGCATCTCGCGGAGTATTTAGACGTATCTTTATTGTATCGGGATTGACTTTTGCATTTGCGAAATTTGCAAATACAAACAGTGAAAATATAACGATAATAATCTTTTTCATAGCGAACCGTAAATCTAATTAAACTGATTTCTCAATTATTTTTGGTTTATGATAAACATCAAAAATAATATAATTTTTTCTAATCATCAATATTCTTCGTCTTAGTGATATTTCATAAATATCGGCTTTTGCAAGCATCTGATTATTGGGGATATAATATACAAGTAGTGCATCTTTGGCGCTGTCGCTTCTTACAATTGCTTTCAGATTAAATAGCGTCCTCGGCATTGGGATATTAATACACTTTTTTCCCTCTCTGCGTCCTATGTTCCAACCCTCTGTGTACCAAGCAAGCTGGGGATTTAGTGAATCGGAAACATTATACTCGTGGAATAAATATACAAATGTATTGTATTTCTCTTTTTCCAAAATATTTGATACGGATTCTGCCCCTCTAATGCTGTCATCAACAAAAATATTAAGAAGTATTAATCTTGCAACTAAAATAATAATGAAAACATAAGAGACTTGTGGTAATATTTTGTTTGTAATTCTTCCCAATTTCTCCCTGTCATACAATATGCCGATTAGGAATAATCCGAAGATAATCAGTACAAGAAGCAGGCTGTCGAAGGAAACCGATTGCAGGGACAGCAGAAGCTTTGTCTCCTGCCTAAGCCCATCATTTATGCCCCAAAATACTGCAATTACAAGCAAAGAAAACACAAGCCAAGCGGTTCTCTTAGAACGCAATATTTCTTTGAAATGTTCAAACATAAACGTCGCCAGAATCAATCCCGGAATAATCATATATACCGCATAGTGAGGCAACTTGGTTGTGGCAATTGAGAATACTAATAATGTGGCGGCAAACCAAACATAAGATACTATAAAAATATATCTAGCGATTTGGCTGTGAATTAATTCTAAAAGCCGCTTAAAACCGAATATACCGTTCGCAAGCAAAACAATTGCAAAAATAAAAAAAGGATTGCTGATGATTAGCTGATTGAGATAATAAGTAAATCCTAATGATTGTGTATTTGCTTCGACTGCGGAATAAATATGCGGCACAAAGAAAGCGCGGTAAAATTCCGCTCCATAAGTTGTTATCATATATAGGTGCCATGGCAGTGCTAAAAACAAACCGAGTATTACTGCGGTGATAACTATTATTTTTTTTTCTGATTTGTATCTGCCGAAAACAAACACAAATACAAAAAGTAATGGCAAAAACGATACAAGAATTTTGCTCATTAATGCCGCCGCAAAAGATAAAGCAAATAGCAACCCGAACAATATGCTACTCAATAATTTGCGAGTTTCCATAATTCGCAAAAGCGAGTAAAATGAAACAAGTGCGAAAGTAACAACAGGTATATCTGTCATTCCTTGACGTGAGTATTTATTCCAAGCAAGTGTAATGGCTAGACCAATGATAATAAGTAAAGATAAATCTTCATTTAGTAAACGGCGTGCAATGAGAAATATCAATAATAATGAAAGCGAGCCGCAAAATGCCGAGAATAATCTTAATGCGGTTTCAGGCTCAAAGAATTTCATTGCTTCGGCAATTGCCCAAATTGTAAGCGGTGCTTGCGCTGATGAACGAAGTCCACCTATTGAGTATTCCGTCTGGTCCCACCAAGCATTGTGTTCGAGAACGGATTTAGCTCTGTAAGCATACAATCCTTCGTCCCAGGGTTGTATTTCATTTTTCCCCAATTGCAAGAAAATTGTAATCGAAAAGAAAAAAACAATTGAAAATGCAGTATATTTAATGCTTGAATCAGCCATTGTGTTTTGTATATATTGCCAAAATATGTGCGCGCTTATTGATAAACATATTGAAGAAATTGTCTTTTAACTTCCAGAACCAAAATGGGAAGTACTTCAAAACAATATGCGTGCGTAAATGCAAGAGTGCCTTATTGCCAAAAGCAAACCACTCGAAATTTGCCAAGTCTTTTCCTTTATAAAGTATTTTCAGTTTATTCTCATCGAAAGAATGTAAATGCGCATTGACCGGAGTAGGTTTATTGCAGTGAATACATAAATGATATTGAATGACTTCTTTATATGGAGTAGTAATAATTAATTTTCCGTTCGGTTTTAGACATCTAAATAGTTCTGTTATAAATCTTTCGGGTTCTTCGATATGCTCAATAACTTCCGAAGAAACAATGCAATCGAATGAATTATCCCTGAATGGAAGAGCAAGTGCATCGGCAACAACTGCCGAATGATTATCCGAAGGATATAGTTCAAGTGCATGAGCCGGGTTTGTATATGATATATCAAGCGAGCAAATGAAATCCTTATTATTTATTAATTCCTTTGCTATCCAAGCTCTTCCGCAACCTACATCAAGTACGGTTCTCGCAGAGGAGGGTATTTTGCTTAGAATATATTCCCGAACACGTCTTTCGTCATGTTCGGTGCCGGCAGTGCGGCGCTCGAAATAATCAAATAATTCTGCATCTTTTGAATAATGTTCGGCATAGTTAAAATCGGAATTAGCCGGTTCAGCTAAAAGGATAGGTATATTATTTTTAATTTCAAAATTGTAACCTTTTCCACTTTTAAGCGCTCTATTATCACTATCAAGTTTTAAATTTGAGTGTGAAAACGGACAAACAATATATTCCATAAGTTTGTCTAATGATTTTTGCTCTATATTTGTATTTTTTCTCAAAATTGCTAAAAAAAAAATAAATAATAATTTGATAAGTACTAATTTATACATATATTTTGTATTCTAAAAGTAAAACATCTAAAAAAGAAAATAATGAGGGCGCTATGAGACAGTTATCGTTAATTGTATTCTTAATAATAGCAAGTATTAATATTGCGTTCGGTGAGGATTTTGTCGATAATCCCAAACGAAGATTTGAGGAATTTAAAAAGGAGCGTGCTTATCCTTTCAATATTATTCCAACCGATGCCGGAAAAAAAGCATATCGTCAATTGGATTTGATGTTTCACGAGAAAAATTCAAAAGAGCTTATGCTGGCTCAACAACCGGAATGGAAATGTATTGGACCCTTCAATATTGGAGGCAGGATAAAATCAATAGTCATTCATCCAACTAATCCCGATATTGTTTATATAGGTGCGGCGGCTGGTGGAATATGGAAAACAACAAACGGTGGCGCAAAATGGGAGCCAATATTTGATTTTGAAAATTCAATTGCATTCGGCGCTCTTGCAATGGACCCCGAAAATCCTGATATAATCTATGCAGGAACAGGTGAGGCGGTTAGCGGTGGAACTGTATATCTCGGAACCGGTATGTATAAGACAACAGATGCAGGTAAGACCTGGAATTTAACCGGATTGACAGTATTAGGTGCCTTCTCGAAAATATGTATTCACCCCAAGAATAATAAACTTATATTTGCCGGTGGAATCAAGAGGGCGGGTGGGCTGTATCGCTCGACTGATGCCGGTAAAACTTGGGACAGGGTGTTCTCAAAACCTGTTACAGACGTTACCATAAATCCGAAAAATGAAATGGAATTGCTAATCGGTGTTTCCGGCGAGGGTGTGTATTGGTCCGGCAATGGTGGGCAGAATTGGGAGAAAAGAATTACCAATATGGAAAGTGGAATAGGAAGAGTGTCTGTTCAGATTGCTCCTACGGAACCGAATATTGCCTATGCACTTGTGGAAACAAATAAGTTGGGGCATATTTATAAGACAACAAATACCGGAAAATACTGGGGGAGAATTCACACAGGGCAGCCTTCTTTCTTTAATAATCAAGGTTTTTATGATAACTATTTAGCAGTCTATCCCGCAGACTCGAAAATTGTTTTTGCCAGCGGTATTGATATTTGGCGAACGAAAAACGGAATGTCTTTCGGTAATCTAACCAACGGATATACCCAGAATGCAAAAGCACATGTTGACCAGCATTGTATTGCATTCAGTCCGAGTAATCCTAATATTGTATATGCCGGCAATGACGGCGGTATGTATAAATCCACCGATTTGGGCGATTCATGGACAAAGATTAATACTAACTTGCAGGTTACACAATTTTATTCAATTGATATTGATAAAAGAGTGGAGAATATGACTGCCGGCGGTACGCAGGACAATGGCACACAAAGTAATCTAACCAATCCTAATTGGAAAATAATTGCGGGCGGTGATGGATTTAGAGTAGCCTTTGATAAAAAGAACCCTGATATTATGTATGGAGCATCTACCCCGAGCGGTCGAATTGTTCCGTTCAGATTGAATTTAAAAACTCATAAATTTCGCTATTTAAGTAAAGAGTTGAACGTAAATGACGGTGTCTGGGACCCGCCAATTGAAGTCCATCCGACAATAGAGGATATAGTTATGCACGGGCGTAAGGACTTTTATGTTTCTTACAGTAAGGGAGACTTTTGGACTAAATTCAATACGGGTTTTCGTACAAAGGGGCGATATACGGCAATTGGTATTTCTCCTGCAAATGAGGAGACTTTCTATGTTGGAACGTCAGATGGAAATGTTCTTGTTACAAAAGATTTCGGAGAGAAATGGGAGAACGTAACGACAAACGGACTTGTAAACAGATGGGTTAAGGATTTTGTTTGCTCCGAAAAAGAAGCCGGTACTGCTTTTGTAGTTTACTCAGGATTTGGCACACCCCATGTTTTTAAAACCACAGATTTTGGAAAGCACTGGATTTCTATTAGTAACGGACTACCGGATATTCCGGTTAATTCGATTGCACTATATCCGAGTGATGACAATATGATTTTTATTGGAACCGATATTGCTGTATTTGCAAGCTTTGACGGTGGTAAGTCATGGTTCCCTTATGGCAACAAACTTCCTCATTCGCCGATTACCGATGTGAAATTTAATCGTTATGTTGCCGGTGATTTTTATTATTTACGAGCCGCTACTTTTGGTCGTTCTATATGGGAAGTGCCGGTTACCAAAGTTTCTATCACTTCACCAGAAATAAACTCTCCATTCGGTGGGGAAATCTATACTGCCACAACAAGGCAAAGAATTAATTGGTACGGTTTCAAAGAACCGGTTAAAGTGGAATTGAGTCTCGACAATGGAAAGAGCTGGAATGTCCTTGCTTCTAAAGTAGTCGGCACATCGCTTAATTGGAAAATACCGACCAGACCATCGCATAATGCAAGGATTCGCGTTAGCTCCGAAGTAGATGCAACGCAGATACGTACTTCGCACACGTTCACAATTTTGCAAATTGCAAAAGGTGCCATATTGCGTGCCGGTGGCGTAAACTATGTACCTTATGGAATTGTTTGGGACGGCAAGGACGGACTTTGGTCAACGAGTTTCTATGGCAAAACAATTGCGAAGCTGAATACAACTACTTTGATGAAGGAAAAAGAATTCTATACGGATGGTGATAGCCTATTTACTGATATTGCTATGGATAGAAAAAAAGGTTTGCTATATATACATAAAATAATAAGTACTACAAATGGCGGTGGAAGAATCTATGTGTATGATACAACAGGCAAGAAAATTAAATCATATCCCAGTCCTGCAAAAAAGTATCCTACAGGGATTGAATTTGTGGACGGCAAATTAATTGTCGGAGATAGAGACCTGAAAGATGAATGGGATAAAAAGAATTTTTATCTTGTCAATCCTGAAACGGGCAAAGAGGAAAATAAAGTAGTCAATTCCTGCCAATTGAGGTATGGTCCTCGCTGTATTGCTTATGATAGGAATAAATTTGTATATCAAGTCTGCACTAATTTCCCGGGGGCAGGTGCATTAACCGATGCTTTTGTCCAAAAATTATCAAAAGACAATCTTACCACCGAATTGGAGCGGATAAGTCTGGAGAGTTTCAACGGAATTATTAATGCTCGTGGTATTGATATTGATACGCGTGATAAAAATATATGGGTTACGAGCTTCACAGGTGATATTTACAAAATAGCCGGTTTCGAAACAGTCGTTTCCGTGGACGAGGAAAGCCAAAAAATTGTTGAGAACAATCACTATATAGACACAAAAATTTATCCTAATCCGGCTAGTGAGTTTGCCTCTGTTTCTTTCAAGCTAAATGATAATGGTGGCAATGTTCGTTTGGAGCTTTATGATTTAATGGGACGGAGAATTTCGACTGTGTATAATAAGACACTTGCTAAGGGCGATGCCAAATTGATTCAAATTGAGACAAACGAATTACAACAAGGAATTTATAACTTGGTTTTTGTTCTGAATGGACATAATATATTGACACGACAAATAATGATTGTCAAATAGAGATTTGAGGTATTAGTCGATATAAATTAAAGAGGCTGTTCGCAAAGAACAGCCTCTTTATTAATATTCAAATTGTGTCCGATTTATTATGGACAATAAGAATAAGAAATATTAATGAGTAACTACCTTAGGTAATTCTTTTGCCTGAGCAATCCAATCCTCAACCTGTGAGAGAGCGGGAGTTTTGCGGACAAGAGATTTCTCATTATTAATTTCTTCCATCTTTGCTTGAAGATTGGCGGCATTTCTATGAGCCAATTCCGGTACAGAGTCCACGCCTGCAAATTCCAATAGGTCGGCATATTGAGTGCTGACACCTTTAATTCTTGCTAAATCGGCACGGTTTACCCATTCGAGAATTAATTTTTCGCTAACACCTGTTTTTTCCGCCATATCTTTGCGTGCCTTTTTGCTGGCACATATTTCCAATAGATTTTCAATAGTTGTAACACCCGCGTCTTTTAATTTTTGCGAGTAAACATCTCCAATTCCTTCTATATCGGATAGTTTCGCCATTTTATATCTCCTAAAATATATTAATAAAAAAAGTTAAAAATTCTAAAAATTCTATTTTTTTTTGTTTACACAATTAATCTGTATTTGCAATATACTATTTTTTAAGAATAATTAAAAGTATTTTATATATTTCTTAATCAATCAGTCGTACAGGATGATTTTCTGATATTCCTGAATAAGTATTTTCAGAAAATATACACAGCCGAACGCCGTGTATTTTCTTGAAACTTAATTTTGTCATTGTTATTTAGAAATTATACATTCACAAATATTAATTTCTAAATTAATATTTCATTATTAAATATGCAAAACTTATTGGACAGCCTCCTTAATCAGCCGCTCCTCACCCCTGCCCTCTCCCAGATGGCGAGGGGGCGAACAACCGAAAACAAAACTGCATCTTTCAGAGTACGATTTATATTATCGCGAATCAGTTTTATTTATAAATTGCTAAATCTTTATTTGTTTTAATTATTGTAATTTAATATCTTGCATACTGTTAATTGTATGCAAAAAAAAAATTATTTTCATTCACAAACTTTTACTAATTATTATGAAAAGTATTATTACACTATTGTTTGCCCTAATCCTGATTGCAGGCTGCGGCGGCAAAGAAGAACCTAAACAACAAGCTGACACACAAGAAGCTGTCAAGCAAGCACCTGTAAAGATTAAGCTGGCAGAGTTTAAAGAAAAAGCAGGCGAACTGATAGGAAAAGAAATAATCATAACAGGTATTGTTGACCACACTTGTAAACACAGTGGTAAACGTATGTTTCTTATGGACGAGAAATCCGAAGCGGCTCTCAAAGTCGAAGCCGGAAAGAATATATCTACTTTTGATGCCTCGCTTACAGGAAATACTGTCGAAGTTCTCGGCTTAATAAAAGAAAAAGTAGTTGATAAAGATTATCTGGACAAATGGGAACAAGACCTGAACAAGGATAAAGAGAGTGATAAGAAAATTCACGATGGTAAACACGAGGATAATTCAGATGAAGACGAGAAAAAAGAAAGTTTGGATAAAATTAATACTTTAAGACAAAAATTAGAAAAAACCGGCAAAGACAAATTGTCCTTCTATTCTGTAGAATGTATTAAATATAAAATTATCAAATAATATTTACGGTATGCAGGCGGGTTAGTACAACTCGCCTGTACCTAATGTTTACTATGAAAATCAAATGGCGTAAATGGTTCCGCATCATTCACCGTGATTTAGGATATTTCTTTGCTATCCTGACAATTGCTTATGCACTTTCGGGTATAGCGGTTAATCATCTAAATGATTGGAATCCAAATTATATTATCGAAAATAAAAAATTCAAAACCTCAATTGAAAGCAATAAAGCCAATATATCTAAACAAA
>Ga0256846_1000886_pt1 | contig 10443 bp, 8 predicted proteins | sample TevniametaG_FD_189098 | JGI IMG/M metagenome (GOLD analysis project Ga0256846, IMG submission 189098) | Tube worm associated microbial communities from hydrothermal vent at the East Pacific Rise, Pacific Ocean - Tevnia | ecosystem: Host-associated > Annelida > Integument > Unclassified ...
CACCTATTAGCTCGTCTCTTGTTTCAACTGCATATCCCTTTAAAATTGTAACTCCACTTTTATTGTTCTCTAATCCTTGCGCTTCAAAGATTTTTTCAATTTCTGAATACTCACCTGGGTCAGTTTTTCTTATTTTAAACGACGCACTCACTCTTTACCTCTACTCTATATGTGGTTAATAGCTTCTTTTGGCATTGCAGTTCCTCATACCAGCATAGCTTTTTCTAAAAAATTTATAACAAAGATTATAGGTCTTAATATAAAAATTAATTTTCTGCATTTTTGTCGGAAGATATCGTCCTTCATATTGAAATGTCAAGAGAATAATGCCATATTGATTGTACGTCATAAAATATAATCAATATATTCTTGATATGGATAGAAATGTAATAAAATGGATTTACAGGCTTTCTTCATAAAAGAATGCGGTCTTCCTCAGAAGGTCGTCAAGTACTATCAAACATGGTTGAACAAATTCATGAAAGTTCACAATGGCAGTCTGGACAATATTTCTCTGGATGATTTAAAAACTTTTGAAAAAAACCTTGAACATCAGGGGTATGAGGAATGGCAGATCAGGCAGGCACAGGAAGCTGTTGTATTGTATATTGAAAAATTTCTAGGCAAATCCATCTCTTATGAGGATAAAACAGGGCGAAAAAAACAATATACCGGGATTAAGTCCTGGAAACAGGCAAAAAAAATATTTACTGACAGGATGCGGCTTCGACACTATTCATACAATACGGAAAAGACGTATCGTGACTGGATAAGACGTTTTATTCAATACACCAATCTTAAATCTCCTGTTGATGCAGAGACAAAGCATGCCAAACGTTTTCTGACTTATCTTGCCGTTGAACGGAAAGTGGCTTCATCGACACAGAACCAGGCTTTTAATGCTCTGCTTTTCCTCTATCGGGACGTTCTTGGCCAGGAATTCGGGGATTTCAGAAATACAATCAGAGCAAAAAAGAGTTCAAGAATTCCAACAGTCCTGACAAAAGAGGAAATAAAAAAAATTTTCGTTCATATACCTGAAAAATCAATTCTGCCGCTAAAACTGATCTATGCAAGTGGTATAAGAGTTTCTGAATGCGTAAGACTGAGGGTAAAAGATCTTGATTTCGGGAATCATACACTGATTGTCCGTTCAGGAAAAGGAAACAAAGACAGAGCTACTCTGCTTCCTGATTTTCTTCATCCTTCTCTTAAACAGCATCTTGCAGAAATAAAAAAAATCTATGACGATGATCTTTCCAAAGGCTATGGAGAAGTATTTCTACCGAATGCATTGGAAAGGAAATACCCCGAAGCATGTCGGGAGTGGGTATGGCAATATATTTTCCCTTCGGAGAATCTTTCCATTGATCCGAGAAGCGGGGTGGTCAGACGTCATCATATTAGTCAGCAAATTTTGCAAAGGGCAATGCGAAACGCCGTAAAAAAAGCAGGTATAGCAAAAGCGGCTTCCGTTCATACCCTGCGCCATTCGTTTGCAACTCATTTGCTGCAGGCAGGTTATGATATCAGAACGGTACAGGATTTGCTCGGTCATAAAGATGTCAGTACAACCATGATTTATACGCATGTCTTAAAAAATGGCCCTTCAGGCGTGAAAAGCCCGGCAGATTTTTTAAAAGAGAAATAAACACCTGACAAGTGAGCCTCCAGCCATCAAGTCATTATTCAATATTGCTTTGCACATGCATCATCCCTGCTGATATCTTTAATTCACCTTGACCTTGGGGATAAAATCTTCTATCGTGGGTGATAATGAAATTTCACAATTCAAAGAAATGTTCTTAATGAAACTGATACGGTTTTTCATAATATTTCTTATAATATTCTGGTCTGTTCCGGGTTTTGCAGGGGCGGGAACGCAGAAAACAGTTCATAAAAAGGCTGATATTTATGTCATCCCGGTTACAGGCACTGTTGAGCCGGGCATGGCTGCATATGTCAAAAGGGCCTTAAGGGATATCAGAAACGATCCTGATGCCGTGTTTGTCTTTAAAATGGACACATTCGGAGGAAGGGTTGATGCAGCACTTGATATTGTGGATACAATTTCAGGCCTTCCTGAGGGAAAAACCATTGCCTTTGTGGAAAAACGGGCCATTTCAGCAGGCGCTCTGATCGCATTGTCTTCCGGCTGCCTTTTCATGAAAAAAAACACCATAATTGGTGATTGCGCTCCCATCATCAATTCAGGTCAGGGCATGAAAATGGCTGGAGAAAAAATCCAGACGGTTTTAAGGGCAAAATTCAGGGCACTTGCAAAAAAAAACCATTATCCGGTTATACTTGCCCAGTCCATGGTAAGCCTTGATATGGAGGTCTACCAGGTAGTTATCAACGGCAGGAAAAAATATATGGACAAAAAAACCTGGGATGATCTGACAGAGGCTGAAAAGAAAAAAATAAGTTCAAAAAAAACCATTGTTGCCAGAGGCGAGCTGCTTACAATGGATGATGCCGAGGCATTCAGCCTGGGCTTTTCCCGTCAAAGCGTGGATAGCCTTGACCAGGCCCTGGCGCTTGCAGGCTATTCATCAGCAGATATTGTAACCATCAAGGCTTCCTGGTCTGAAAAGTTTGTAAGGTTCATTCAGCCCTTTCTGTCGGTTCTGATGCTCATCGGTATAGGCGCCATATACACGGAAATCAAAGCCCCTGGATTTGGCATGCCCGGGATTGTGGGGATTATCTGTCTTGGACTGGTATTTTTCAGCCAGTATCTGGCAGGACTTGCAGATTATACTGAACTTTTGATCCTGCTGATAGGTGTTCTGCTAATGGGTGTGGAAGTGTTTGTACTGCCCGGATTCGGTGCTGCCGGGATATCAGGCCTTGTATTTATTGCAGCAGGGCTTGTGCTTTCCTTTCAGAATTTTGTTCTGCCGGATCCTTCCCTGCCATGGGAAGGGGCTTTGATGATAAGGAATCTGGCCCAGGTATTTGGCGCATTTCTGTTTGCATTTTTTATCTCGCTTTTCATGATACGATTTGTGCTGCCTAAATTTTCAAAATTCGTGGATGGCCCCTATCTTGAAGCTGATCTTAAGGATTTGCGTGTCGACAGTGCAGACGGCCTTGACATCAGCCCCGGAGACACAGGCATTGCCCATACTTTTCTGAGACCCTCCGGCAAGATCCTTGTCAGAGGCAGAAAAATAGATGCAATTACCCAGGGAGAATTTATTGAAAAAGGTGCCCGTGTAAAAGTTGACAGGGTAGAACACAATCATGTTATTGTTACACCTGAACATTTTTAAAGGATAAAGGCGCTCAAATGAAGTCTGTAATTTTACCTGTTCTGCTCCAGATAATCGGCATGGGTGTCATAATAGCTGAAATTTTCATTCCGTCCATGGGGCTTTTAAGTCTCATGGCACTGGGGCTGTTTTCTTACAGCCTTTATATTGTATTCACCAGTATATCTGTGACAGCAGGATTTATATTTGCAGGTGCAGATATTGTGCTCATTCCTTTGCTGATCATAGCAGGAATAAAAATGCTGGCAAAATCCCCTGTGTCCCTTAAAAAGGAATTATCAAAAGAGGACGGGGTAGTTTCACAGGCCAGTGAAATGCAGGCCTGTCTCGGCATGAAAGGAGTTGCAGTCACTGATCTGCGGCCTGCCGGAATGGCGCAAATCAATTCAAGGCGCATGGATGTTGTAACAGATGCAGAATATATCAATGCCGGAACCCCGGTAATTGTAACCAAAGTAACCGGCAACAGCATAATTGTTGAACAGGCCGGACAACAGGAGAACAAACAATGAATATAATGGGAATCTTACTTATCATTGCAGGAATTATTGCCCTTGTACTGTTTTACTTTATCTTTTCCTATATTGCACTATGGGTGCAGGCCCTGGTGTCAGGAGCCAAGGTGGGACTGATCAATATAATATTCATGCGGTTCAGAAAAGTTCCGCCCAAGCTCATTGTCGAATCAAAGATCATGGCTGTAAAGGCAGGCATTGATATCTCAACAGATGCCCTTGAATCCCATTATCTTGCAGGCGGCAATGTTGCCCGTGTTGTCCAGGCGCTCATTGCAGCAGACAAGGCAAATATAGCCTTAAGCTTCAACCGCGGCGTTGCCATTGACCTTGCAGGCAGAAACGTGCTTGAAGCAGTGCAGATGTCAGTGAACCCGAAAGTCATTGAGACTCCGCTTGTTGCTGCCATGGCCAAGGACGGAATCCAGCTCAAGGCCATCTCAAGGGTTACGGTCAGGGCAAATATTGACAGGCTTGTGGGCGGAGCAGGCGAAGAAACTGTCCTGGCAAGGGTTGGGGAAGGCATTGTAACCACAATAGGCTCGGCAAATACCCACAAGGAAGTACTTGAAAATCCTGATCTCATATCCAAAACCGTATTGAAAAAAGGCCTTGATGCAGGCACTGCCTATGAAATCCTGTCCATTGATATTGCAGACGTGGATGTGGGCAAAAACATTGGCGCCCAGCTTGAAACAGACAGGGCTGAAGCAGACAAGAAGATCGCACAGGCAAAGGCAGAGGAAAAACGTGCAATGGCATTTGCACAGGAACAGGAAATGAAAGCCAGGGTTCAGGAGATGCGCGCCAAGGTTGTGGAAGCAGAAGCACAGGTACCCCTTGCAATGGCAGATGCATTCAGAAAAGGCAATCTCGGTATCATGGACTATTACAAAATTCAGAATATTGCTGCTGACACAAAAATGAGAGACCAGATCGCATCTCCTGGTTCAGGAGAAGATAATAAATAAAAAAAGGGCTTACCCATGAATTTTGATTCAATTCTGTCAATTGTTCTTCTTGTTGTCTTTTTTGCCCTGCCCTCTGTTTTCAAACAGATGGCAGGCAAAAAAAAAGCCGGGACACCCAGGCCCGGGATTTTTTCCTGGATCAGCACCAGGATAAAAAACTTTGCAGACCAGATTGAATCCCGGGCCGGACAACCTGCTCCCACTGCTGATTCTGCTCAATCCCTGTGGGACGCTCTGGCAGAAGATGAAACAATAACAGACCCAGAACCATCCGCCACCTTCTCTGTTCCTGAAAATGATCTCTCATCCCGGATTTCTGAAAACACAGCCACAGATGATCCCGATACCCAGCAGGGCACTGCCCGGCCATGGCAGGACAATATTATCGTTACAGAAAATATTAAGGACGCTGCACAGGATACTGACATTCCACCCCCTGCCCGCCTGAGGTTCAGAAAAAACCAGCTTCAGAACGCCATCATCTGGTCAGAAATTCTGTCAAAACCTCTTGCATTCAGAGATTAATACCATTAATTAAATAAGGCAGGTGCAAGGTGATCAAGGCAGAATTTTATAACAAGCGGAGATATCCATATGGAAATTTTTGTTGCCCGCCAGCCCATTTTCACCACCAGAAAAACGATTTTCGGGTATGAGCTGCTGTTCAGGCAGGGGTTTGAAAATATTTTTCCTGATATTGACGGAGACACTGCAACCTCCAATATATTATCAAACACTTTCTTTTCATTTGAAATTAATGAAATTACAGGCAACAGGCCGGCCCTGATCAATTTTACGAAAAAGCTCATCCTGCAGAAAACCCCTCTTCTTTTTCCATACAGGCGGATAATAATTGAGGTTCTGGAAAATATAGAACCTGAGCCTGAAATTATTGCAGCCCTGAATGAGTTTAAATCAAAAGGATTTACAATTGCGCTTGATGATTTCATATATCATGAAAAATTTGCACCCATGATGAAGTTATGCAGAATAATCAAGTTTGATATCATAGCCACTCCTCTTGAAACACTTGAAACCATAATAAAGGATATCAAGGCAGATTATAATATCATGCTGCTGGCGGAAAAAGTGGAAACCTACCAGGAGTTTCAGCTTGCGCAGCAGATGGGATTTACCTTGTTTCAGGGATATTTTTTTGCAAAGCCTGAAATTCTTTCAAAAAAAGATATCTCAGCAGTTCATATTACCAGGTTGAAGCTCATCAATGAAACAGGACGCAGTGATCCTGATCTTGAAAAAATAGAAAACCTGATAAAAAAAGATGTTTCTGTTGCATTTAAACTGCTCAAATTCATCAATTCAGCATATTTCAAGCGGCCGACACCCATTAACACAATCAGGGATGCCATAACCTATCTTGGAACGGACGAGCTTAAAAAATTTATTAATGTGATTGCCGTATCAGACTTAAGCCGCGGCAAGCCCAACGAGCTTGTGCGCTCTGCCGTGATCCGTGCCAGAATGTGCGAGCAGTGCGCAGATATTTTCACCACAGATTTTACAGGTGAGGAGCTTTTCACCCTTGGGCTGTTTTCCGTCATAGATGCCATGCTGGACAATGAAATGGAAGAGATTCTCAAAAATATTGCATTTTCACCAAAAATAAAAAATGCCCTGATGGGCCGAGATAAAGGTTTTAACAAAATCCTTGATATTGTGGTAAATTTTGAACAGGGCAGATGGGACAATGCTTTTTATGCTGTAATGTCCAATACCTCTGCTGAAAGAAAACTGCCTGAGTTTTATTTTGATGCAGTAAGAATGAGCGGCAGTTTTTTTGACTGAATTTAAGATTCAGACCCTGGAATCAGCAAACTTCTGGATGCAGGCAGGATAAAGCTGCCATTCTTTTTCAAGCCCTTTTTTCTTCACATCATCAAGAGTATCATCATCATTGATTTCAAAGGCTTTCTGCCCTATGATGGGGCCGGTATCCTCGCCGTAATCTATGAAATGGACAGTACATCCTCCTACCTTGCACCCGTACCTGAAAGTATCCCCATATCCGTCAGTGCCTGGAAATGAAGGCAGAAGAGCAGGATGAATATTCATTATTCTGTGCTTGCCCTTATTGATCCTGTCAATGAAATACGGTGTCAGAACACGCATGAATCCGGCCAGCACAAGCAGATCCATTTCATATGAAAGAATTATGTCCAGCATCTTTCTTTCTGCAATGGCACGGGTTTTTAAAAAGAATTCAATCCTGTCATCAGACCCGGAATTTTCAACAAGCCGCTGTTTTGAACGGATTTCATCAAGGTCAAAGTCTTCCGGCAGATCTTTGGGTGTTATTCCATTTTTGCGGCATGAGTGAATAATGGATGAATAATCCACAACAAAGGTTGAAATTCCTGCTTTTTCAGCCCGTTCAAGTCCTTTCACTCCTGGATTGTCAGAGCCTGTAAAGACAATCCTTGCATCAATTGCGCCTGAGGCACACGCATCAATAATAGCCTGAAGATTGGTGCCTGTGCCTGATATGAGAGTGCCAATGTTTATCTTTTTTACCATTGTTCTTCTCCTTATGGTTCACTGATTGCCGTATCCGTTCTGGGAACCGCAGTCCGGGCATTCCCAGGTTATGCCGTTACAGGTCATCCCCCACTGGTTTTCATACATGCACTCCTGACACATGGCAAATCCGCACCGGCAGGTCCAGCAGAACATTACTGTCTTTCCGCAGCAATGGCATGTTTTTGATCTTCTGCTCCGTCTTATCTCTTTTCTGGTTGCAGCCTTTTCTTTCATTTTATAAATATACTTCTCCTTTATCCTAAAAGATAGTATATATGGCTTTAATTTAAAAAAAAATCAATTCATATAAGGGATGATCATGGCAGATCCTGAAAAAATTTTTCTCATTGACGGCAGTGCATTTCTGTACAGGGCATTTCATGCCATCAGAAGCCTTTCAACATCAAAGGGGCATCCAACCAATGCCACATTCGGTTTTGCAAGGATCCTGCTCAAGCTTTTAAAGGATCACAACCCTGAATATGCAGCCATAATGTTTGATGTGCAGGGCCCCACGTTCCGGCACAGGCTCTATGACCAGTACAAGGCCAACCGTCCGCCCATGCCGGATGAGCTTGGAGTACAGATTCCTGACATCAAGAAAATGGTAAAAGCCATGAACATACCCATTGTTGAAAAACAGGGATTCGAGGCTGATGATCTTGTGGGAACCTATTCAAAGATTGCACAGAAAAAAGGTTTTCAGGTGGTCATGGTCACAGGCGACAAGGATTTTATTCAGCTCATCACTGACAAATGCACCCTGTGGGATCCAATGAAGGATACCATTACAGATGCACAAAAGGTAAGAGATGAAATGGGGATCGAGCCTTTGCAGTTCGTTGACGTGTTAGGCCTTGCAGGCGATTCCTCGGACAATATCCCCGGAGTCAGGGGAATAGGGCCCAAAACAGCAGTAAAGCTGATTGCCAGGTTTGGATCCATTGAAAAACTCTATGAAAACATTGATGAACTCAAAACAAAGAAAAAATTATATGAAAACCTGTGCAAAAGCCGCGACATTGTTCTTCTGAGCCGCAGGCTTGCTGCCATTGACACTGATGTCGCCGTTGCCCGCGGCATTGAAGATTTCAGGCTTGAAGGCCCTGACACAAAAAAGCTTTTTGAAATATTCAGGGAATTTGAATTCAAGACACTTGCAGCACAGTTTGCTCAAAAAGCTGATAAGTCACAGAAATTATACAAACTTATTTCACAGACACAGGAACTTGAAAAACTTGCCCATGTCCTTGAAAACAAAAAAATATTTGCCATTGATACTGAAACAACATCAAAAAATCCAATGGAAGCCGGCCTGGTGGGAATTTCATTTTCATTCAGAGAAAACCACGGGTTCTATATACCGGTGGGCCATACAGAATCCAAAGACATTGACCAGCCTTCAAGCCAGGATATTCTGAGAATATTCAAACCGGTACTTGAAAACCCTGATATCAGAAAAGTCGGGCAGAACATCAAATATGACTATATTGTCCTGAAAAGGTTCGGTATCACACTCAGGGGGATTGCCTTTGACACCATGATTGCCTCATACCTGCTGAACCCTTCATTGCGCGGGCACAGCCTGGACAAGATTGCCATGGATCTTTTCGGTTATAAAACCATTTCATACGAGGACATGACAGGCAAAGGCAAAAAACAGATAGGATTCCAGGATGTGCCTGTGGAAAAGGCTGTGGATTATGCGGCTGAAGATGCTGACATAACTTTCATGGCTTTCACCCATTTTGAAAATCAATTAAAGGAAAACAATCTTTCCGATCTTATGGAAAAAATTGAAGTCCCCCTGATCACTGTGCTGGCAGATATGGAAATGAACGGTATCAGGGTTGATCTCAATGCTTTAAAGCATCTTTCCAATATATTCGGAATGGAGCTTGCAGATCTTGAAAAAGACATATATGCCCTTGCAGGTGAAAAATTCAACATAAATTCCTCCCAGCAGCTCGGGGCAATCCTGTTTGAAAAACTCAAGCTTAAGACAGGCAAGAAAACAAAAAAGAAAACCGGATATTCAACAGATGTCGAGGTTCTTACCAAACTTGCCCGGACCCATGAACTGCCGAAAAAACTGCTGCGTTACAGAACCGTGGGCAAGCTCAAGTCAACCTATGTTGATTCCCTTCAGAATCTTGTAAACAATGAAACCGGCAGGATACACACCTCTTTCAACCAGACCATCACAGCCACAGGAAGGTTGAGCAGCTCAAATCCCAACCTTCAGAACATTCCTGTAAGGACAGAAGAAGGCAGGCTGATCAGAAAAGCCTTTATCCCTGAAGAAGGCCATGTTCTTGTCTCAGGCGACTATTCTCAGATAGAGCTGCGCATACTGGCACATTGCGCTTCTGACAGGATACTCATCGAGGCATTTAACAATGATGAGGATATCCATAAAAGAACTGCGCTGGAAATTTTTCAGGTGCTGCCGGAATTCATTACAAAACAATTAAGGGACCAGGCAAAAACCATTAATTTCGGTATAATTTACGGAATGAGCCCGTTCAGGCTTGCAAAGGATCTCGGCATAAGCCGTAAAATGGCTGAAACATATATTGACAATTATTTCAAACGCTACAGCGGTGTTAAAAAATTCATTGATTCAACCATAGAGCAGGCAGAAAAAACAGGAGAGGTCTCCACCATTTTCGGAAGAAAACGCAGGCTCGATGATATTCATTCATCCAATGCAAACATCCGTAATTTTGCAAAAAGAGCTGCTGTAAACACGCCCATTCAGGGCAGTGCCGCAGACCTTATCAAGCTTGCCATGATAAAAATGGACAAGGCTTTAAAGGAAAATGAAATGAAATCAAAAATGCTTTTATCCGTACATGATGAAATTATTTTTGAAGCACCTGTGGAAGAAAAGGACAGGCTGATAAGCCTTGCAAGGGATGTCATGGAAAATGTTCATCCTCTTGATGTCCCTCTCAGGGTCAATTTCGGCACAGGCAGTAACTGGGCACAGGCCCATTGATAATAAAGGGAGCACAAAAAAAATGACACCAGTCATGTTTGCAGTCATTGCTGCGATTATTGCTGTTGTGGCTGTCGCAGTCATAACAAGGAAAAAAGGCAGAAAAAAAACACGTGATAATGCCGGCAATACCAGTCCTG
>Ga0256846_1000887_pt1 | contig 10440 bp, 8 predicted proteins | sample TevniametaG_FD_189098 | JGI IMG/M metagenome (GOLD analysis project Ga0256846, IMG submission 189098) | Tube worm associated microbial communities from hydrothermal vent at the East Pacific Rise, Pacific Ocean - Tevnia | ecosystem: Host-associated > Annelida > Integument > Unclassified ...
CTTGGCTGATGATACTTTTATGACTAGAGCTGTTAATGATAGAGAGAGCTTAGAGGCTGACGTATTAAATCAAATAGCTCAGAGAGCTTGGGAGAGTGGGGAACCTGGGTTAGTCTTCTCGGATGCGGTTAGGGTTGATAATTATTGTAGACATCTAGGAGAGTTGGATGGCGTGAATCCTTGCGCCGAACAGCCACTCTTACCCTATGAGTCCTGTTGTCTAGCTTCAGTCAATCTCTCTGTCCATGCAGATGAGATAAATGGAGGTATAGATACTAAGAAACTGAGGGATACTTGTTACACTATTACCCGTATGATGAATAGGGTAGTTGATAAAAATGAGTTCCCAATTGAAGAGTGTAATGTTGCTGCTAAGAAGACTCGGAAGATTGGCATTGGAATTATGGGTCTACATGATCTTTTAATCAAGAACAAACTCCCCTATGATTCCGAAGAGGGTAGGAAACTAGCAGTTAAAGCTATGAGACTTGTATCAACTTACGTTAAAGAGGCTTCAGAGTCTCTAGGGGTAGTCTTCCCTGAGTTTGAAAAATCTTCTGTACAAGTCCCAAGAGCTAATTGTAACCTAACTTCAATAGCCCCTACAGGTACTTTAAGTATGTTGGCAGATTGTTCCAGTGGGTGTGAACCTTACTTCTCCCCTATCACTTATAAGACTGTTCTTGATGGTGAGACATTTGTAATGCCCAATAAGAATATGTCTGATGATCTTAAAGCTAGAGTAATCTCTAGTGGGATAGGGGCTATGACTGAAGAGGAGTTCAATATCTTTAAGGGAGCCCAGGATATACACTGGAAAGACCATATCCGGATGCAAGCTATTCTCCAGGGTTTTGTTGACTCTGGTATTAGTAAAACGATAAACATGCCAGAAGACGCTACAGTCAACGATATTAGGGAAGCCTATATCCTAGCATGGGAGTCTGGATGTAAAGGAATTACAGTGTATAGAGATGGTTGTAGAGGGGATCAGGTTCTTAGTTCCTCTGAAGTTAAAGAAGAAACTACCTTCAAATATGAAGGTCCCTATAAGTTAGATTTGGGTGATGAGCTTAACGCTAGGCGCTATAGGATTAGAGATAATAAAGGAGGTAAGGTGTACTTCACGGTTTGTACACAAGACGATGACCCTGTAGAGGTATTTGCTAAACTCCCAGAGGAGAGTTCAGATTCCTATTGGAATACTATTTGCCGTCTACTTTCATTGAGCATGAGGTATATGATACCATTGGATGACATAACAAAACAACTACGGAAAAGTAGTAGCAGTGTATCAGATACACCCTCAAGGCTGGCTAGAATACTAGATAAGTACAAGAAGGAACAGGAAGGGTATAAGGGTAATAGATGTCCTGAGTGTTCCAGTGTGCTAATCCCAGGTGGTGGCTGTCTATACTGTGAGGAGTGTGGCTGGAGTAAATGTAGTTAGTTGAAACTAATTGACCCTATCCTCCTCTAATGGAAGATAGGGTCTTTTTTTTTGTCTACTTAATAGACTTAGCTTTCATTACTATGGCACCAAAGCCCATAGTGGCTATGTTTGTCAGGAGCTCTGGGGGATTCTCTATAAGAGCAACACCCAATAGACAACCAGCTGTAATAACTCCTAGAAATCCAAGTATCATTAGGTCTTCTTTGTCAGGCATACTGTCTCCTTGAATTTTAATAGAGGTGAGATCCCTACTAGCTGTGGGGAAAACTCTTGGGCAGGTAATCTCTGTAGGTCAACTCCACCTTTAGAACAAGCAGCAGCTACTAGCTCAGAGCATATCCATTTATTATTAACTTCTGCTGGTTCCCTAGTCAGGAAGTTGAACAATAAAGAGTAGTCATATTGTTTTCCAACTTGACTTATAGCAAATTCCCTAGCCTTATCCTCCTCCAGCTCTAAAGAGAATAGATCTACTTCAGTACCTTCAGAGTGGTTAGCCTTTAGGCATTCTATTAGATTATCAGATCTAACTAATCTAACCCCACCTATATGCCAAGCTTCAACTAAGGTATACCCTGGAAACACTATTGCACTATGGCTCCACACTGATCTAGTTTGCCACTTAATTGCTTTAGATATTAGGGACTTACCTCTATACTGTGCTATTAATATACTCATGGTGCCAACGGTACAAAGGTTGTGGTTGTAGTTGGATTGTATGAGCTACTCACAGGTGCATAAGGTCCATTATACTGTGGGGCTGATCTGTCCCAAAGTTCAGTTACACCCTTATATCCTATCCACCATTTAAACCCACCTAGGAAAAGATTAGCAGCATTATCAACAGTATTCCAAACTGGATGTTTAGACGGACCTGAAGGTAACTTCTGTGCGAATACAGGTGGTGCCTTATAGGAAACTTTAGGCATTGGTAAGAGTACAATAGTATCTCCAATCTTCTGTCTGGACATCTCCCACTCTAACTTGAACCCTTGTAGTTTGTACATATCAGCATAAACCTTATCTCTATGTTTAACTGCATCATAGTAGATAGTCTCTTTAGTCTCAGAGGCTGTACGAATTAGATCAGCCATCTCAGTGGCATTGTCAGCGTTCAATGGAAGACTCTTTAAGTCGTACCCAGAGCACCCTGTCAGTCCCACAGCTAATAGGACTAATAGTATTAGTTTCTTCATATTATACAGTCTCCTGTGTTATATTGGCAGCTACCCATTTGTTAAAAAGGGAACCATAAACTACCTTAGAGATATCCCCACCAGCCAAATAGTCAATAAACTTAGTAGTCTCTGTGGGTGTCCTCCTACTGGCAACACATGCAAAACTATTAATATTATCTGGCTTGCAGGGGAAATGTCCTATCCTCAATAGGGACTCTCCATTGTCACCCTTCCTCACTATAGTATACTGATCAAACCTCTTAGTGATAGAGTTTCCTTCATCATCTTGGAATGTAGCATCTGGCCAATCTGAAGGTACTTTATTATCAGTAATATTATCACCTACTATAACCCACAGATCTAGCTCTTGTATATCAATACTCTTAGCTATGGCTGTGGGTATATACTGTTCAGCTAATTCAGAATTTATATCTGAAATCCAATAAGTTACTTCTCCAGGTCCTGGCTTACTTTCAGCACCGAAAAGAACCATTTTCATTACCAACGAAGAAACTTCTGTATCTTCTAGTTGTTTAGCTGTAATCGTAAACTTCACTTTGTATACTCCTTTTAGATTGTGTAAAAGAACATTATGGATATAATATCCTTATCTGAATATCTCTTATAAGTTTGTGGTTCAATAAATCTTATCTGTTTCTTTTCGTTGATATAAAAATTCCAACGGTGTGGTCCACTTACTATCCTTCCACTACAAATACCAAAGAGATACCCAAGACCATTAAACGCTTCTACTAGACTATGTGCGAAGTTATCACAATCATAAATATCTTTTTGGTATTCTCTTTCCCTAACCCCACTCTCAATAGCCACCTCTTTGAATTTACTATCAGGTAGTAATCTCCACTTCCTATCCGCAAGCTCGATAGAAGTGATCCCCCAAGGCTTAAGGATGTGGAGAATTTCTGTACTAGTTAAATACACGTCCTCATACTTTTTTCTTTTCCAAGGCCACCACATTAACCTATATACTCCTCAGTCTTGGTCTTACAGGTTCCTGTTATAGCAGATTCATAAATCAAATACTTATTATCCCCATAAAAATTAGCATCGTTCCAGTTGGTATCAAGATCACCAAAGGTCAAAGCGTTCTGTCCACCAGCACCGTCAAACCAGAGGTTTGCGCCTATGTCACTCTCCTGGCTTATGTGTGGCTGGTATAGTGGGGCCTTGAATTCCATTGGATTTATGGAATCTGTGAGGATTTCTTTGATAGAGATATTATCAAACGTTGCAGTATCTCCTACAGACCCTCCATACGCCTTTAATTGAACCCTTATATAAGACCCTGTTATAATTATAGTGGCCCTTTCGCCGGAAGTATAACCGCCAGCTATACTCCAATCTTCGTTATACAGAACAACTCTCGCTACTGCAGAACCACTTGAAGATATAATACTACACTCAACAAAAAAAGAACTGCCTGCCGTAAGACCTGTTATAGTCTGATAAGCCAATGGATTGCTTCCGCTGGCTGTTACCACTAATTCACCGCTACTTGCATCGATAGTTGCGTCGCTTGCTCCCCACCCTGTTGTACTATCCTCAAAATCGCCGTTAACAAGTAATTCAGCACCCAGCTCCTTACCGACCATCGTCTGGCCCGGCAGGTATTGTAAGGCGTTTCCTGCTGCGTCTTTATTAACATCGGTTTGAGATGCGGGTTGGTAGCCAATCGCTGGAGTGTCTGTGGTTTTGATGTAGTCTGATTCTGAAAAAGTTGTACCTTTTTTAAGCAACATTTTTCTGACATAAAAAGTACCAGAGTCCCCAACGGTAGACACCAATGCTTGCAATTTTCCAAATGATCTTTCGAAGAAACCAAGCCTCAGTGTTGTTAGACTACCAGCTTTCGCCTCTACTGCTACTACCCAATCCTGCCCATTCTGATCGGCCCTAGTGTATGTCTCCCATGAGTACTCAGATGTCACTGTTATTGATCCAGCGGTGTAGTCATCGACTGCATAAGATTGTGATACCTCTTGCCTTCTACCGCTATAGATATCTGCATCAATTAATATCCCATCACCAGTATCTGTCATTGAATTGACTGTTCCTTGATCAAACCAAGGCGAGGCTGTAATATCCTCTGACTGTTTTAATTGATTCTCTCTCTTACTAAACCCATCCAAAAGAGGCCAGTCAGGACGCTCGACAAGCTGCCAGTTTGTTGCTGACATGGATGTCCATGTGATATGGTTTGAGCCTATCCGGTCGTAGGTTTTTAGGGCTGTTTCTGTTGGGGTTCCTTCGGTGAATGAGTAAGCGTTTATCAGCTCACCGCCCTGGTAGAGTTTTAGGTCATGGATTTTGCCTGGGAAATACAAACCACCACCAGTATATCTCGAAACATACAGCGGATAAACAGAGCTATAGTCCATGTACTTGGTTGTTGATGTTGTATAATTACCAACTGTAATATCAATAACGTACTGGTTTCCAGAAATTAATGTAAATTCAAAAGATAACCGTACTATATCACCTACTGTTACCCCGGAGACAGAGTCATAAATAATGTAACCAGCCCCTGAACCTGCTTGTGCACAAGATACAGCGAAATAAGTTGACGTTCTAAAAATATAAAATCCGTAAGTGGAGTCTAATCCAGCCCCTATTATAACAAAAGGACCAGAACCAACCGCCTCAACATCACACTCAACCTTGATCCCATCTGTAAAGTTGCTCCATGGGAATGAAGACAAAGTCCCATAAGCAACCCCATCCCCAACAAAAGCAGGTGCCTTATAGCAGGGTAGTGTCGGCTTCACCTTACCTACACTCTGCAGGTCATTACCCAACCAGTCAAGTGCATCCCCTTGGTACGCTGCTGGTTGCTTGCCAACTATTGAGAAGGAAGTTGTTTTTGCATACTCACCACCAGTCTTAGTGGCATGTATCTTACCAAAAGTAATACCATTTATAGTCACACCAGAGAAGTTAGTTACCCTAAACAGTGCGCCTGTAGCTCCAGATCCTAGAGTCCTAGAGACTGTATACTCAGTTAATGTATCTGTGAGAGTAACTTCAACATAAGTTACATCCCAAGTGGTATACTCTGCTATCCCTATATGTACTGCTGCACCTACTGGTCCTGACAATTCTACAGTCATCTCAATAGTTTCACCAGCTAATGTGGTGTCTGCCATAGACGCTGTGTTTTCTATTCTCGATTTACCAGTAAGGTCAAGATTAAAAGTATTTGGCCCTGAGATAGTAGCACCTAATAGTGTTGCCCATGTCGACCCAGTGAGATCCTCTGAATCTCCAGAGAGGTTCTCTCTTTCAGAATACCCGAAATCATTAAGATAATTTGAACCAAATCCATCAGAATGACTGTACCAAAAGTCGCTCGGCTGATTGACAATATTAAGCGGGTTATCAGCGTCTATTACATTGGCCGCTGTTGTTCCTGAGCCTACTACTCCTGGGATGTAGGCTATTAGGTTGCTGCCTTGGTAGAGTTTTAGGTCATTGATTTTGCCTGGGAATTCAAGACCACCACCAGAGTATCTCGCGACATCGCAAGTATACGACCCACTATAATCCATGTTTACGGTAGCTGATGTTGTATAATCACCTATTGTAATATCAAGAGTGTATTGGTTGCCTGAGATTAACGTGAATTCAAAAGAAACTTGGACAATATCTCCTGCTGTTACTCCTGTTGATGCGTCGTACAGATATAGGCCACTATGGGCGCCACTTACATTTGCTGTAATGTCAAAACCAGCAGATTTCCGCCACAAATAAATCCCGTAATTGTTGTACAAACCAGCGCTAAAAAAGACATAATCACCGCTACTCGTAGCCTCAACGTAACACTCAACCTTGATCCCATCAGTGAAATTAGACCATGGGAATGAAGCAAACTGCCCATAAGCAGTACCATCAAACTTCATGCTACCAGCTTGCAGTACCTCCCTGTCGTCTACGCCAGGGTACCTACTGATGTACCCAGTAGAGTCTTCATCCCTACTACCGTCCAACCAATAAATCAAATCATCTTTACAAGGGACAAGTTCATCAGTTAACAAAGAAAACTTATTCTCTGTCACCTTATCTTTAAACTTCTTCTTTATTTTAGGAATCATTTGTTTGAGTACCTTGCTAATCGAACATATACACCATCATTATTCCCACTCCCAACTAATTTACCCCTAACACCAGACTCAGATACAAACACTGTCTTCCAAGTATCTTGGGTAAATGTAGCATCTGGGACATCTCTCCATGTGGTACTCTGTGGGAATTTAACTTGAAGGGTCACAGAACCAGCTGTGAGCCCACTCACCCACACGTCACAATTACCAATAAGAGAGAATTCACTTCCTTCACCATCTACACTTAAAGTATCTTCCACATATATCATTACTGTCCACTCCCCAATATCCAAGTTAGGATAGGTAAAATTAATGCAATAAAAGAAACAGTTCCTAGAACACCAGTAGCCTTATAGATAAATGCGCTATTTGTATCTAACTTACTATCCTGGGCTTTATTAACTTCCTTTAGTTCCTTTAGGATCTTACTCAACTCAATTAAATTCTGTTGTAATATTGTTATAGTTTCTCTTAGGTCTCTACACTCCTTTTCATTTTCTTTAATCGAAGTCCTCATATCCTCTATCACAGTTGTTATGTACTCATGAGATTCACATTTCATCATTTTAATTCGTACCTAATACAAGTAAATCTAGTTCCATTTGTTACCCCTATTGTATATACCTATAGGTGTTCTAATTGTACCATTAGGTCCTCCCGGTCCCTATAGGTCTAATGGTACAATTAATTTCATATTAATCCATTACTCCCTATAGGACCTATAGGTCCTTCTTGACTCTCTTCCTTCTATTAGTTAAAACTTTAAAGGTTATAATCTTCTTCCTATCATTCTTTCTAGCCCACCTATTGTACTGATTCATTCTCTTTTTAATTGAAGATAATGAACTACCATCGCCATACTCAGTCAGTATCTCATCCCTCAGATTCCTCATGTCTGAAGATTCTTCATTAATTGATAACCAACTATAAGGTATCTTACCCCAGGGGAGATTAGTGATAGTTTTAAAATCTGGCTCTCCTTTAATTGTGTTAACTATATCATTCAAAGGATCATCAACCAACCCTGTAGGGGGCACTAGAACGTCCTTAGCTAGCGTTTCTGCTATACCCTTACTGAACCCTTGGTCAAGTGTATATCGTGAAAGGAAGGCTATCTTAAGGAGGTTATTGAAGACATTACCCCTGAAGGTACCTGCATCTTTAGCTAAGAGGAAATCCTTAAGCTCATCAGCTGTAGCTCCAGCAAACGTCATAAGTAATATTAACCTTCCAGTGTCATAGGCAGCCTTAGCTTTCTCTTTCTTAGTTTTAGATGTCCTCCACTTATGGACAGATTCACGATAGATAGTATTTAAAGCTTTAATATTGAAACTCTTAAGAGCATAGAAGATTCTACCATTACCAGCTGTCAGGTACATTAATGGCATCTCTGACATACTAACAGGCTGTAGGTCACTAAGTTCATTAAATGCAAAGAATTTAGTTAACTCTGTTTTCTTCTTACCCTTTAGGTCATTATAAAGTTTCTCAGTATCCTCTCCATAATAATCACCATACTCTTTCTTAAACTCCTTAAGAGAAAGTTTACTTGCTTTCTCTATGGAAGCATTCATAGTAGTGGTCTTACCAAAGTTATCCATAAACTGAAGCCCAGACCACCTGAGGGTTTTATCTAACCACTTTGCAGTACCCTCAGATTGGAACTCTTTCATACTATGAGAAAGGTCTAGGTCTTTAGGTGTGATTAGTTTATCCCCTAGAATCGCCTTAACGGTACTCTTAGGCCCATATTTATAGATACTGAATGCTAAGTCACCTATCTGAGTTATTGCACTTGTAGGGGACGATAGAACAGACATGAGAGATAGATTCCTTACAGTACTCAAAGGACCATGCATACCCTTCTGGGTTAACCTAGCTCTAATGAGTCTAATAACTGCATCAGCTTGAGAAGCTGTAAGGTTAGGAGCTTTCTCAACTAGCATCTTAGAGATACCTTCATTGAACTCTCCATCAAAATCTTCTAATTCTCTTTCAAGTATTTGAAGCTTTACAACCTTCCTCTTTCTGTTCTTTACATCTTTCGATTCTAATTCTTTGTAGAGTTTATCCCTTTCTTTAACTAGTTTTTTCCTATGGTTATCTCCAAAGAGTTCCCTAGCATATACTGCCTCATTACTCTCATAGATATGATTAACTAAAGCGTCAACACTATTTAAGTAATGATGCTTCCACTTAGATGAGACCCTCCTAATAGATCTCCTCTTGGAAGAAGTTGGATCTAATAAGGCTATTGATGGGAACCTCCCAGTGCTAATCATCTGCTGGATAGCAGCTTCCTTGTCAGCATCTTTAGGGAGCATATCCAGTTCCTGTTGAATTATATTGTAAGTTGGATCTTCCTTTATTTCCTGCATTAGAGCTCTAACGTCCTTAACTCTTCTGGGAAAATAATCAGGCATCTCCTTATAGTAATTCAATCCAACATCAGCTTTCTTCTTATAGATTTCCTTTAGAACTTCTTCAACCTGCTTATAAGCTTTAGTTAAATTGTTTCTCCCTAGGATCTCATTTCTAACCTCAACATCCTCATCTTCTCTATTAATGAGAGTTAGATCTAAAAGAAGTTTATCCTCTTTAGAGAGTTTTCTATAACCATCAACAAAAGGTTTAATCCTATCCTGATAGGACCTATTGGAAGTTAGAATCTTAAACTCCATCTCCCTTAGTGGTTTCATTAGAGTGTAGTCTATCTTCCTCAATCTCTCAGTCACACTCTTCCCTGCGTCCTTTATGACACCAGCAGCTTTATTGATCCATTGTAATGAAAGGTCTTTAGGTTTATCCCTAACATCCCTCTCCATCATAATCTTTAATTGGGCTGCCCTGTCTACTGTGGATAATGCAGGATCTAACCTTACCTTATTAGTATCAACCTCAGTCCTCATTAACCTAGCTCCAGTTGTAATCACATCGTCTAGGAGTGTATGGTATTTGGAACTAATGTTGAATATTGACCTAATCTTAGCTACGAACTTATCCCATAAGGTTTTAATAAGTCCCTCGGGTTTATCCACCTTTATCTTTTGGAGTTCCTTTTGGAACTTTGTATTTGTAAAAGATTCAGCTAGAAACTCAAATGGGTTTAAAAGAGCATAGTAAACATGAAGGTCATGCCTATTAAGTTTCTTTTTCAAAGCTGCTTGATTCTTTACAAAATCTACAGCATCCATTCCATCTAAGAGTTCCAACTCTTCTTTGGTTAATATAGACTTTCTAGCCTTCTTCAACATCTGGTCTATACTATACCTAACTCCTGGGTTATTTAAAAGTTCTTGTGTAGTTACACTATGAAGGATCTCATGTGCATATACAACCTCAGAGCCTTTAAACCTTGCTAAAGCTTTCTTATTGATATATATTGAATCACCAAGATGGAAAGCTAAGGGAGTCCCTCCTTTCTTCTGGAGTGAGTTGTATAACTTTCTATTATCTTTCTTTAATTCACTAGCATCTTTTACCTTAACTCTATCTAATTTCTTTTTAGAATGAGTTGAAATAAACTTCACTACCTCTTTCAACTTAGGGTCATGAGACTCCCCAACAGATTCCATAGCTTCAGAATACTTAGAGAGGTCTCTGGCAGTCTTAACCTTAGAAAGAAACTCATCCCTATGAGCTATCTTAGATTTGGCTGTCTCATTCTTAACAACTGCTGGCCTAAGGTTAG
>Ga0256846_1000888_pt1 | contig 10439 bp, 7 predicted proteins | sample TevniametaG_FD_189098 | JGI IMG/M metagenome (GOLD analysis project Ga0256846, IMG submission 189098) | Tube worm associated microbial communities from hydrothermal vent at the East Pacific Rise, Pacific Ocean - Tevnia | ecosystem: Host-associated > Annelida > Integument > Unclassified ...
CCGCTCGGAACGGCGCCACGCCCACATCTTCCATTGCAGGAACCAGATGTCCCATCACCATATACAGACAGAGCGAATAGGAAAACCAGGAAAACGACAGCAGCCAGAAATGTCGTGTTTTCATGACGGTGACAATGGAAGGGTCGGAATTTTCAGGGCGCATCGGGGCCGGTGTTGCAGAGAATGATTCACTGGTCGTCCGGGGAAAGCTCCCGGACGGTTTTTTCCTGAGAACCAGGGACAGCGGGACGATTGTCACCCATGCCAAGATTCCCATGATCAGGTAGGCGCTTCGCCACTGATAAGACGAAATCAGCCAGGCGCTGAACGGTGCCATCACAACAGTGCCCAGACTGCCGCCGGCGCCGATAATCCCCAGAGCGCCGGCCCGGTGAGTGGATATCCATCGGGACGCCGTGGACATGGCCACAATATACATGGCCCCGCTTCCCAGAGAAAACAGGACGCTATAGGTCAGGTAGAGCTGCCATGGGGATGTAACCTGTGACGTCAGCACCAGGCTCAGTCCACTCATGATCCCCATTCCCAGCACCACGATGCGGGGACCGAAGCGGTCGCAGAAGCGGCCGCCCCAGATGGAGAAAAGGCCGACGAAAAGCAGGTAGGCGGAAAAGATGCTCGACGTGGAGGCCCGGTTCCACGAAAATTCCGCCTGGAGTGAGGGAAGAAAAATGCCGAACGAATAACTGATGCCAAAGGAAATGCCGAGCAGGAGGGCGCAGGCGGCAACGATGACCCCGCCATAACGGCGTCCGCCGGAATAACCGGCGGGCGGTATCCGGTTGCCGCCGGTGTCGTCGTGCTTTATAGCCATGGCGCGATCATGGTCGGGGCGCCCCGATATGCCGCCCGATCCCTTCGGGGCGCGGGAGCCTGGCATGCAACGCTGCAATCATTTTCAGCTTTTCGGAAACCGGCGGCTCGGGTAGCGACGATTGGCGGGTTTTCAGATTGACATGGATCAGCAGCTGCTCACCGGTGGCCAGCAGTCGGCCGTCTTTGTGGTAAAGGGAGTTGAAAACGTGCATCTTTTTTCCTTCTCCCGAAAGGCACAGGGTCTCGACATACACGTTTTCACCGGCATTGACTTCGTCGATATGCCGGATGTGGGTTTCGGCCGTGAAATAACTGCCGCCACCGGCAATGTAGTCCGCGTCGCAGCCGACGATTTCCATGAAACGATCCGTGGCCTCGCTGAAGGCCTGAAGGTAACGCGTTTCGTTCATATGGCCATTGTAGTCGGTCCAGTTCAATGGCACCGCGCGGGAGAGGGTGCGGACGGGTTTTGAAAAATCGATTTCTTCGGCGTCTGCGGCGGCCATTACAGCGTCGTGTTTTTTTAAAAGGGCGCCCGCGCCCCAGTTCTGCCGTTTCAGCCCCCGCAGGATCGTCACCAGATTATTGTCGCGGATCCGTTCCAGATCGCGAATCGAATACATGCCGGACTGCGCATCGGACTGACCGGCGATGCGCTCCACCAGTGCGTCGGTCAGTTCGGGGACATCCATCAGCCGGGTCCAGGGCCAGGCCAGGGCCGGCCCGAACTGGGCCAGAAAATGGGCCATGCCCGCCTCGCCGCCGGCAATGCGGTAGGTCTCGAACAGTCCCATCTGGGCCCAGCGCAGGCCGAATCCAAAGCGGATGGCGTCGTCTATTTCCCCGGTGGTGGCAATGCCGTCGTTGACGAGCCACAGGCTTTCGCGCCAGACGGCTTCCAGCAGCCGGTCGGCGATATGGGCGTCGATCTCTTTTTTGATGTGGAGCGGCTTCATGCCCAGGCTCTGTAAAATACCAAGGGTTTTTTCAAGTGCGGCCGGGTCGGTGGCCGCATGGGGCACCACTTCCACCAGCGGGATCAGGTAGACCGGGTTAAACGGATGGCACACGATTATCCGGGCGGGAGCGACAGCTCCCGGTTGAAGCTCGGAAGGCTTGAAACCGGAGGTGGACGAGGCGAGCACCGCATCGGGCCGGGCCGTTTTCCGGATATCCGCATAAACCCCGTGCTTGAGATCAAGGCGCTCGGGAACAGACTCCTGGACCCAGTCCGCCCCGTCCACGGCGCCGGCAATGTTGCTGCAAAAGGTCAGACGGCCCTCGTCCGGCATGGGCACATCGGCCAGGCCCGGCAGCGACCGCCGGGCATTGTCCAGTATTTCGCCGATTTTTCGCGCGGCTTCCGGGTCCGGGTCCGAGATGTTGACATCCCAGCCGTTTAATAAAAACCGTGCGGCCCACCCGCCGCCGATCACCCCGCCACCGATGATTGCTGCTGTTTTTGTCATTCGTCTCTCGTTTTGTATAAAATTAAAGGTAACCATTCAGTCGCGGATCATCACGGATATTTTTCTTTTATTATCACATACATATTTTTTGGAATTATAGATTCCAGAAATCCATCGCCAGGCGCATTATCAACTTCATAGAAACTTTTGAGTATAATATCCGTCATTTCGTTGTGTTTAAACATAGCTGGGTTTACCTGCGTGAATCCGTGGCGAATCGTTACCATTGATGACCGCTGATCCGCCGGCGGATGTCAGCGCGGGGAACGTCTGGTCAGGCCCAGGTGCCGGCGGACGTCTTCCGGTCCCATCACATGTGCGCCCAGTTTTTCGATGATTTCAACCGCTTTTTCCACCAGCTGTGCATTGGTGGCCAGCACGCCTTTTTCAAGAAAGAGGTTGTCCTCCAGGCCTACCCGGACATGGCCGCCGGCCAGCACAGCCGCTGCCACATAGGGCATTTCGTTGCGTCCCAGCGAAAATGCCGACCAGGTCCAGTCGGGCGGTACACTATTCACCATGGCCATGAAAGTATTCAGATCATCCGGCGCGCCCCAGGGGACGCCCATGCACAACTGCACCAGGGCCGGGCTGTTTAAAATACCCTCGGATGCCAGTTGTTTCGCAAACCAGAGATGGCCGGTGTCAAAGACTTCGATCTCCGGCCGGACGCCCAGGCCGGTGATCTTTTTTCCCATGGCGCGCAGCATGCCGGGGGTGTTGGTCATCACATAGTCCGCTTCGGCAAAATTCATCGTTCCGCAATCCAGTGAACATATTTCCGGCAGACATTCGGCCACATGGGCAATGCGTTCACGGGCGCCGGCCATGTCGGTGTCGGCGTCTTTGAGCGGCAGCGGGTGGTCGGCGTCTCCAAATACCAGATCACCGCCCATGCCGGCGGTCAGGTTCAAAACACAGTCGACATCCGAAGCGCGGATGTGTTCGGTCAATTCCCGGTAGAGTTGCGGGGCCCGGGACGGCGCACCGGTCTCGGGGTCACGCACATGACAGTGAACGATCGCGGCCCCTGCCCGGGCGGCGTCAATCGCACTGTCGGCAATCGCTCGAGGGGACCGGGGGACATGGGGAGACTTATCCTGCGTACTGCCCGAACCTGTCACCGCGCAGGTGATAAAAACGTTTCGGTTCATTTCAAGAGGCATATGCCGGGCTCCTTCGGGATGAGTGGGAAGCTGTCGATGTGATCAGGACAGCTTACGCTATTGTAGTGAAAGCACAAATAAGTCAAGAAAATATTTAGGGGTCCCTGTGGGCCTATCATCGACAAAGCGTTCGCCGGGCCGGTTAAAATCGGCCCGGGTGACAACGAACCCCTGTCTGATATATCTGAAACGAAGCGCCTGCAACAGCAATAAATCACGGCGGCCCACATGTCTCTGTAAAAAGTGGATGTTACATAATTACATATTCAGCTCGGCAAATTAAATTTTGTGCAGTTGACAATAACTTTCTCGTCTGATATATCATAGGCGTGCCTTCGCAATGACGATAAATTTCGATGTTTCGCGCGTTTTTGTCATCCAGTATATCAGTATGTCAGCAGGTCTGTGAGTCATTAAATATACATTATACGCTTTGAGCAGAAAGGAAACAGCTATGTCCAGTCAATTACCCGGCCAGGCCAGAGCCGTTATCATCGGGGGTGGCATTGTCGGTTGCAGCTCGGCCTATCATCTGGCGCAACTGGGATGGAAGGATGTGGTGCTGCTGGAAAGAAAAAGTCTCGCGTCCGGCACCACCTGGGCCGCTGCGGGCCTGGTCACCCAGTTGCGGCAGAATCGCCAGATGTCCAATCTGGTCAAATATGCCACGGATCTCTATTCCCGCCTGGAAGATGAAACCGGTGTTGCCACCGGATATATTACCACCGGTGCGATTGCGCTGTGCCGGACGGACGCGCGGCGGCAGGAGTGGCTGCGGGCCGCGTCCATGGCGCGTTCTTTCGGGATCGACGTTCATGACATTCCCTTGCGGGAAGCGGAAAACCTGGTTCCCGGTTTAAGCGTCAAAGGCGTACTGGCGGCTTTTTATATTCCAAAAGACGGTCAGACGAATCCAGAAGATACGGCCCAGTCTCTGGCCAGAGGCGCGCGACTCAAAGGGGTTCAGATTTTTGAGAATACCCGGGTCACCGGTCTTACTATCGACAAGGGGATCATCCGCGGCGTCCAGACCGATCAGGGGGATATCTCATGCGACTATGTGGTGAATTGTGCCGGTATGTGGGGCCGCCAGGTGGGGAAAATGGCCAATGTCAGCATTCCGCTTCACGCCGCAGAGCATATGCATGCGGTGACTCTGCCGATTCCCGGAATCAAGGAGGTCTTTCCCAGCGTTCGCGACTTTGACGGCTATACCTATTTCAAATCCGAGGGCGGCGGGATTTTGCTTGGTGGCTTTGAACCCGTGGCTAAACCCTGGGGAAGAGAGGGGATTCCGGAGAGCTTCAAGTATACCCAGCTCCAGGAGGACTATGATCAGTTTGAGATTTTCATGAATTGCGCCTATGATTGCTTTCCGGCCATCCGGGATGCTGAAATCCGCCATCTGGAAGTTGTACCGGAGAGTTTTACGCCCGACACGGCTTTTATACTTGGCGAAGCGCCCCAGGTAAAAAACTTTTTTGTCGCCTGCGGCATGAACTCCGTTGGCATCGCCAGTGCCGCCGGTGTGGGCCGATCCGTCGCCCAGTGGATGGACCAGGGCTACCCCGAAGAAGATCTGTGGCCGGTCGATGTCCGCCGCTACTTCCCCTGGCAGCAGAATACCCGGTATGTCCATGACCGCGTGGTGGAATCGGTGGGCGTGCTCTATCACAAGCACTTTCCCAACCGGCAGCGGACGACCGCACGGCCGGTGATCCAGTCGCCGATTCATGACCGCCTGGCGGCCCGGGGGGCCTGTTTCAGCCAGGTTGCCGGGTGGGAGCGGGCGGACTGGTTTGCCCCGGAAGGCGTTGATCCCGTTCATGAATATGACTGGCGGCGGCCGAACTGGTTCGCCTATCAGGCGAAAGAACACATGGCCGTGCGGACCGGGGTGGGCCTGTACGATCTGACTTCCATGGGAAAATTCATTGTCCAGGGCCGGGATGCCGGAGCGGTTCTCCAGACGCTCTGTGCCAATGATGTCAATGTGCCCGTGGGAACAGTCGTTTATGGGCCGATGCTCAATGAACGCGGCGGTTTTGAATGTGACATCACCGTTACCCGGATGGCCCGGGATCAGTACTTCATCGTTACGGCTGCCGGTACGCCGGTGCGGGATCTTGATTTCATTCAGCGGAGAATCCCCGCCGATGCCGGGGCCACCATCACGGATGTGACTCATGGGTACGCCATGCTGGCCGTCATGGGGCCCAAATCCCGCGATTTGATTTCAGAAATTACCGACGATGATCTCTCGAACGACGGGTTTCCGTACGGAACGGCCAGGGAGATTGACATCGCCTATGCCCGGCCCCTGGCCCTGCGGATGTCTTATGTCGGTGAATTGGGATGGGAGCTTTATATCCCCACCAATTTTACCACCGGAGTCTTTGATGCCATCATGGCGGCGGGTGAAGAATACGGTATCCGGCTGGTCGGCATGCAGGCCGTCAATTCCCTGCGCATGGAAACGGGCTGCCGGCACTGGGAGGCCGATATCACGCCGGATGATACCCCGTATGAGGCCGGCATGGGATACGGCGTGAAACTTGACAAGGGGGCTTTTACCGGCCGGGACGCGTTAAAAGCCCAAAAGGAAGAAGGCCTGCATCGAAAGCTGGCCATGTTTACCCTTCAGGACCCCGAACCGGTCCTTTACGCCGAAGAACCTGTCTGGCGGGATGGGCAGCGGGTGGGCGGAATTACTTCCGGGGCATACGGCCATTTGCTTGGCCGGGCCGTGGGAATGGCGTATCTCCAAAGGCCGGACGGGGAGATTGTCCGGGAAGAATGGATTCGCAGTGGAAAGTATGAGATTGAAGTGGAGGGCCAGATGGTGCCGGCAACGGTGCATGTCAGGTCCCCTTACGATCCGGACAACCGGCGGGTAAGGATGTAGGCCGGTATTGATGCTGGTCAGGCGCCAATTTGCAGACGGCGCGCGGCGGCTGAAAGGGTTGGCGCTTGACACTTGCTCCTGTCTAATATATCAGAAAGGCACTATCAATAAATATCGGGTCTTCAGCGTATTTTAACTATTCGGCCCGCCGGTCAGGTTAATCAGAAACCGGCCTGAACATTATTTTATTAATTTCTTGCCGGTTTCGCTTTCTGACCCGTTGGTTATCCGAACCATTTTTTGCCTGGCCGTATTTTTTTCTTACTTTTTCCATGGTCAATCTTTCAAGCGGTTTGACCTGCGGGTTCACCCCTGTCTATTAATCAGGGGGCCACAACAGCAATACTTACAAATTAAAAGGAGGTATTCATGTCAGATTTAAAGAAACTGGAAAATATCCCGGCAATGGGAAAGATTTCCCGGCGCGAATTCATGGGCGCGGCGATTGCCGCGGGCGTCAGTGTCACGATGGCCGGATCGATTTTTTCATCGGTCGCGGAAGCGGCACCGAAAAAGGGCGGCCATTTTAAGTGCGGTATCGGCGCGGGCTCCACCACGGATTCGCTGGATCCGGCCACCACGTTGCAGACCTACACGCAGATGATCAACAACGGCGCATATAATTATCTCACCGAAGTGGATAACCACAACAAACTGATCGGTGAACTGGCGACCGGCTGGGAAGCCTCCAAGGACGCCAAAACCTGGACGTTTAAACTCCGCAAGGGCGTCACCTTTCACAACGGCAAAACGCTGGATGCCGATGATGTGATTGCCTCGATCAACCACCATCGTGGCAAGGATTCCAAATCCGCCGCCAAACCGATCGTTAAGGCCATCAAAGAAATAAAAGCCGACGGAAAAGATCAGGTGGTTTTTATGCTTTCCGGTGGCAATGCCGATTTTCCCTATCTGATGTCGGACTACCATCTGCCGATTCTGCCGGCCAAGGATGGTAAAATTAACGCCACATCGGGTATCGGATCGGGTGCGTATATTATTGAAAAATTTGATCCGGGCGTTGTTACGCATCTTAAACGCAATCCCAATTACTGGAAAGAGGGCCGGGGGCATTTTGATACCATTGAGCACCTGGTGATTCTCGATGTCGCCGCCCGGACCAATGCGCTGACCACCGGCGCGATTCATGCGATGGACCGATGCGATCTGAAAACCGTCCACCTGTTGAAACGGAACAAAAAGGTAGAAGTACTCAAGATAGACGGGGCGCAGCACTTTACCCTGCCGATGAACGCCACCGTGGCCCCTTTCGACAATAATGATATCCGCATGGCTCTGAAACTGGCCATCGACCGCGAAGCAGTGGTAAAAACGATATTGCATGGGTATGGTTCGGTTGGCAACGACCAGCCGATTGGGAAAAATCAACCGTTTTATGCCAGTCTGCCCCAGCGGAAGTACGATCCGGACAAAGCCAGGTTCTACTTGAAGAAAGCGGGCCTGACATCGCTCAAGGTGGAACTGGCTGCCGCCGATGCCGCTTTTGCCGGCGCGGTGGATACGGCCGTTCTGTATAAGGAGCATGCGGCCAAATGCGGGATCGACATCACCGTGAACCGGGTCCCCAATGACGGTTACTGGTCCAATACCTGGATGAAGAAACCGTGGAGCATGAGCTACTGGGGCGGGCGCGCCACGCCGGACTGGATGTTTTCGGTGGCGTTTGCGGCCGACGCCGAGTGGAATGAGGGCTTCTGGAAGCATGAAAAATTCAACAAACTTCTCATTGCCGCGCGGGCCGAACTCGATCAGGCCAAACGGACAACGATGTATGCGGAAATGCAGAAACTCGTCAGAGATGAAGGATCGGTGGTGATTCCCATGTTCCAGTCGTACGTATCGGGATTGTCCAAAAAGATCGGACATGATGCGGATGTCTCTGCGGATAGAGATATGGATGGCACCAAAGCGTTTGAGCGCTGGTGGATGGTGTAGCATTATTTCCCCCGGCTTCTGGGAGCCGGGGGAATAGTTCTCTGAAATAAATCGGAAAGACGCCTATGGGGACGATACTTAAACTGGTTGGGCAACGCTTTGGCATCGGGCTGCTGGTGCTCTGGATTGTCTCGCTGATTATTTTTGCGGGCATGGAGTTTCTGCCGGGCGATCTGGCCCAGCAGATCCTCGGACAATCGGCGACCCCGGAAAGCCTGGCCGCGTTCCGCAAGGAACTCGGCCTGGACCAGCCGATGCACACCCGCTATCTCAAATGGCTGGGGGGCGTGGCCCATGGCGACTTTGGCACCTCTCTGGCCAACCATCGCCGGATTTCCGAGTTGATCGGCATCCGTTTTGCCAACACCATGTTTCTGGCGGCCCTGGCCGCCATTATATCGGTGCCGATTGCACTGACTCTCGGTATTCTGGCCGCCCTTTACCGGAACAGTCTTTTCGACCGGCTGGTGAATATCCTGACATTGTCGTCGATTTCGTTCCCGGAATTTTTTATCGCCTATATCCTGATCTATATTTTTTCCGTCAAACTGGGCATGTTTCCGTCCCTGGCCAATATCAACTCCGATACGCCGCTGTGGGAACGGGTGTACATCTGCCTGATGCCGGCCGTCACCCTGGCCATGGTGGTGGTGGCCCACATGATGCGGATGACCCGGGCGTCGATCATCAACCTGCTGGCCAGCCCCTATATCGAAATGGCCAAACTCAAGGGCCTCAAAAAGGCGCGGGTGATCCTCTACCATGCCCTGCCCAACGCCCTGGCGCCCATCATCAATGTCGTTGTCCTCAACCTGGCCTACCTCATCGTCGGGGTGGTGATTGTGGAAGTCGTCTTCGTTTACCCCGGCCTGGGGCAGCTGATCGTCGATTCCGTCCAGAAACGGGATATGCCCGTGGTGCAGGCCTGCAGTCTGATTTTTGCGGCGACCTATGTCCTGTTGAACATGCTGGCTGATATCCTGTCGATTATTTCGAATCCGAGGATGCTGTATCCCAAATGAGTACTCAACCCAAAACGATTGCCGACAGTACCGATGCCCTGCCGCCGCCGGTGCGTGACCACGGCTGGTTCAGAAAAGCCCTGCGGGAACTGAAACACGCCCCGTTGAGCGCCAAATTCGGGATGCTGGTCATCGTCTGCTACGTTTTCGTTGCCCTGTTTGCACCGGTTATTGCGCCGTATGGTGAATCCCAGATTGTCGGCTCGGAATATGAACCCTGGGGGGGGCAGTTCATATTCGGCACGGATAACCTCGGTCGGGATATGCTCACCCGCCTGATCTTCGGTGCCCGCAATACCATCGGTATCGCTTTTCTGACAACGGTGCTCGCCTTTCTCATCGGCGGGATCAGCGGAATCATTGCCGCCACGCTGGGAGAGTGGGTCGACCAGGGGCTCAGCCGGATTGTCGACATCCTCATGGCCATCCCCCAGCTGATTTTTGCGCTGCTGCTGCTGACGATTTTCGGTACGTCCATTCCCGTCCTGATCGGTATCATTGCCGTTCTGGATTCCACCCGGGTGTTCCGTCTGGCCCGGGCGGTCAGTCTCAATGTGGTCGTCATGGATTATGTGGAAGTGGCCCGGCTGCGCGGCGAGCGTATTACCTGGATTACCCTCAAGGAAGTGCTGCCCAATATTATCCCGCCGCTGGTGGCTGAATTCGGCATGCGTTTCTGTTTTGTTTTTCTGCTAATTGCCGGCTTGAGCTTTCTGGGGCTCGGCCTGCAGCCCCCTACCGCGGACTGGGGGTCCATGGTGCGGGACAACGCCACCCTGATTTCCTACGGAGACATCACGCCGCTGCTGCCGGCGGGCGCCATTGCGCTTTTGACCGTGGGCACCAATTTTGTTGTGGACTGGTTTCTGCACAAAACGAGCGGATTGAAATAATGGCTCCCAAAGGAAAAGAGAACAGCAGACGGTTGCTGGAGGTCAAGGGCCTGTGTATCGAAGGCCAGAGTGAGGATGTCTGGCATCCCATTGTCAAAGACTTTAATGTGACCCTTGACCGGGGAGAAATCCTCGGCTTGATCGGGGAGTCCGGGGCCGGGAAATCAACCATCGGCCTGGCGGCCATGGGG
>Ga0256846_1000893_pt1 | contig 10414 bp, 7 predicted proteins | sample TevniametaG_FD_189098 | JGI IMG/M metagenome (GOLD analysis project Ga0256846, IMG submission 189098) | Tube worm associated microbial communities from hydrothermal vent at the East Pacific Rise, Pacific Ocean - Tevnia | ecosystem: Host-associated > Annelida > Integument > Unclassified ...
TGGATTTGACTGCAGCTCCATCCCCGAACTGGTTTTGAGCCGGCAGGTCGGCGCCCGGGGGGAAGAGATCATGTTTACATCCAACAACACCGGCGGCGAGGAATTTGCCGCGGCCGATGAAGATGGCGGCTGTATCCTCAACCTCGACGATATCTCCCTGCTGGACAAGGTGCCCCGGATGCCCGAACTGATCTGCTTTCGATACAATCCGGGCGCACAGCGAACGGGCAATGCCATTATCGGCAACCCGGTGGAATCCAAATACGGTCTGACCGGCGAACAGGTGTCCCCGGCCTTTGACCGGGCCCGGCGCCGGGGCGCGCGGCGCTTCGGGCTGCATACCATGGTGGCATCCAACGAGTGTAATTATCAATATATGGTCGAAACGGCCCGGATGCTTCTGGAAATGGCCGAAAAGGTCGGTCGCGATCCGGGCATCCGGATAGAATTTTTAAATATCGGCGGCGGGCTGGGCATTCCCTATCAGCCGGGCGACGCCCCCCTGGACCTGGCTGCCCTGGGGCGGGAAGTGACCGGCCTGTTTCTTGCGTTCGAAAAGGAAAACGGCTACCTGCCCCGGCTGTACATGGAAAGCGGGCGTTACATGGCCGGGCCGCACGGCGTTCTCGTGACCCGGGCCATCAACCGGAAAGAGATCTACCGGACCTATGTGGGGGTGGATGCCTGCATGTCGGCCCTGATGCGGCCGGGGATTTACGGCGCCTATCACCATATCACGGTGCCCGGAAAAGCCGCCGGCGGCGAAACGGAAACCGTGGATGTGGTCGGCAGTCTGTGCGAAAATAACGACAAATTCGCCATCCAGCGGCCGCTGCCCCCGATTGCCGACGGCGATCTGCTGTGTATCCATGATACCGGCGCCCACGGGCATGCCATGGGGTTTAATTACAACGGACGTCTGCGGCCGCAGGAACTGCTGCTGCGGACCGACGGATCGGTGGAGCGGATCCGGCGGGCGGAAACACTGGCCGATTATCTGGCGACCCTGGATGTTGCGCCGGACCGGCTGGGGCCGGGAAACGCGGCGTCATAACGCCTGCCGGATGCAGCGGGTTCAGCCGGCGGCAATCGGGCCGGTGGGGTGAAATGCGTGCGGGATGAAACTGGTCGGGGCGAGAGGATTTGAACCTCCGACTCCCTGCTCCCAAAGCAGGTGCGCTACCAGACTGCGCCACGCCCCGATGGTATACCGGAGTGAAATTCCGGTAAAAGACAGGCCAACGAAAGGGCCCGATGAAATACCGGCGGGTGGGTTATCGGCCGATCACCCACCCGCCACAGATCCCCTCCCTATCATGTTTCCGCCACGGCAATCAAGGGCCATTCCCGATAATTATTCCCGGAAACCTCAGCGGCTCCGTCCGGTATTCCGATACGGCCGACAGCACTGCGGATGGCCCGTAACCTTTGAATTTTCTTGACACCTCCAACCGGTGATATTAGATTGGATTCGCATATACTAATGGATTTGCCGGTGATGTCAATCAGCGGTTTAAAAATCGGCGAGAGTGGCGGAATTGGCAGACGCGCTGGATTTAGGATCCAGTTCCAGTGATGGAGTGGGAGTTCAAATCTCCCCTCTCGCACCATAAATGGGTATATTCATTTACTGCCTGTAAATGTTCGCATTTCAGGCATTTATTTTATTAAACACTGTTTTGTCAGACGAGGAAAGGATCCATATGAAAGTTTCTGTTGAAGACGTCAGCACGGTTAAAAAGGCGCTGCATTTTGAAATTCCCGCGGAAGATGTGGTCGAGGCCCTGAATACGGCCTATGGAGAATTAAAACGGACGGCCAGGATCAAGGGATTTCGGCCGGGAAAGGCCCCGCGCAGTGTGCTGGAACGGATGTATAAAAAGGATGTTAACGCGGATGTGGCCGCGCGATTGATTCAGGACGCTTTTGTCGAAGCGGTGAAAGAGAACGATTTGAAGCTGGTGGGCCGGCCCGAAATCGATCCGCCGGCGCTGGAAAAGGACTGCCCGCTTGTCTTTGATGCGACCATTGAGGTCACGCCGGAGCTGGCGCCCATCGAATTCAAGGGGCTTCCCCTTGAGAAGACGCTTTACAGGGCCAGCGATGAAGAACTGGAAATGCAGTTGAACATGCTTCAGAAAAACATGGCCCGCAACGAACCGCTGGAAGAAGAACGGCCGGTGCAGGAAGCGGATATCGTCCTGATCGATTATGAAGGGTTTGAAGATGGCAAGCCGTTGAAAGATACGCAGCAGACCACCAATTTTTCCATGAAAATCGGTGATGGCCGCATCCACAAGGATTTTGACGCACAATTGATCGGCATGAATGTCGATGATGAAAAAGAAATCAGCGTGGCGTTTGCCGATGATTATTTTAATACGAAACTGGCCGGCCGGCAGGTGACGTTCAAGGTGGTTCTCAACGAAATCCGCAAGGAATCCCTTCCCGATCTGGACGATGAATTTGCCAAATCACTGGGGCCGTATGAAAATATCGATGCCCTCAAGGACAAAATCAGGGGGTCGATCCAGGAAGGGTATGACAAACGGGCCGAACAGGAAATGAACGAACAGGTTTTTTCCGCCCTGCTGGCCAAAACCGAATTTGAAGTACCGGACAGCCTGGTCGAGCAGGAATTAAAGAGCATCATCCACGAGGCGGAACAATCATTTTCCAACAACAATATGAAGCTGTCCGATGCGGGGCTGACCCCGGAAAAAATGAAAGAAAAGTACCAGGATGTGGCCGTCAAGCAGGTGCGGCGGCAGCTGATTCTCAATCAGATTATCAAACAGGAGGCATTGACCCTCACCGACGAGGAAACGGACGCCGGTCTCAAGGAGATGGCCCAGGCGTATCAGCAGCCGGTGGAGAGCATCAAGGGGTATTTTCAGACCGATGCCGACCGGTTTGAATTCTTCAAACACGCGTTACTTGAAAAAAAGGCGATCAAGCTTATAATGGAGCAGGGTGATATCAAGGAAATAGCGCCCAAAAAAGAAGAAACCCCCGAAAACGAAACCACCGCCGCATCCGAACAGGCGGATGACGCTGTAAGCGACGCATAAGGAGAAAAGCCGTGCCACTTATTCCCATGGTCATCGAACAGAGCAGCCGGGGCGAACGGGCCTACGATATTTATTCGCGGCTGTTGAAAGACCGGATTATCTTTCTTGGAACGCCCATCAATGATGAAGTTGCCAACCTGCTGATTGCCCAGCTGCTTTTCCTCGAATCCGAAGATCCGGGGCGGGAGATTAACTTTTATATCAATTCTCCGGGCGGCAGCGTGACAGCGGGCCTGGCCGTATACGACACCATGCAGTACGTCAAACCGCCCATTGCCACGGTCTGTATCGGCCAGGCGGCCAGCATGGGCGCCCTGCTGCTGGCGGCCGGCGCCAATGGAAAAAGATACTCGCTGCCCAATGCCAGGATCATGATTCACCAGCCCATGGGGGGCGCTCAGGGCCAGGCGTCGGATATTGCCCTGCAGGCCAAGGAAATTCTGCGCCTGAAAGACACCCTCAACAATATCCTGGCCAAACACACGCAGCAGTCCCTGAGGCAGATTCGCAAAGACACGGACCGGGACTTCTTTATGTCCGGCGAAGAGTCGAGAAAATATGGCATTATCGATCATGTGATTCAGAATCGTGACGATCTGGACCTCATCGATGACAAAGATAAAAAGACGGAGTCCTGAGCATGTCCGATAAAGACGAATCCAACGAAAATCTATTCTGTTCGTTTTGCGGCAAAAGCCAGAAAGAAGTCACTAAACTCATCGCCGGTCCGGCCGTCTATATCTGCGACGAGTGCATCCAGTTGTGCGGCGAGATCATCGAAGAAGAGATTGAGCAGGATCGCGGAGATACGAAAAAGACGTTTCTGCCCAAAGAGATCAACGCCATGCTGGATGAATACGTGATCGAGCAGGATATGGCCAAAAAAACCCTGTCCGTGGCCGTCTACAACCATTATAAACGCCTCGATTCCCCGCTCAGCACCGGAGACGATGTCGAACTGCAAAAGAGCAACATCCTGCTCATCGGCCCCACGGGTTCCGGCAAGACGCTGCTGGCCCAGACGCTGGCCCGGTTTCTCGATGTTCCGTTCACCATTGCCGATGCCACCAGCCTGACCGAGGCGGGCTACGTGGGGGAGGATGTGGAAAATATCATTCTCACTCTGGTCCAGAACGCCGACTACGACGTGGAAAAAGCCAAGCGCGGGATCGTCTATATCGACGAAATCGACAAAATTGCCGGCAAATCCGACAACCCGTCGATTACCCGTGATGTGTCCGGGGAAGGCGTGCAGCAGGCATTGCTGAAAATCCTCGAAGGAACCATGGCCAGTGTCCCTCCCAAGGGGGGGCGGAAACATCCCCAGCAGGACTTTCTCAAAGTGGATACGTCCAATATCCTCTTTATCTGCGGCGGCACGTTTAACGGGCTGGAACGGATTATTGAGCGGCGCCGGGGCGCCCGGATGATGGGGTTCGGGGCCGATGTCGTCGAGAAGAAAAAAATAAATATCGGCGAAGCCCTGGCCCGGGTGCGACCGGAAGATCTGATCAAGTTCGGACTGATTCCCGAGTTTCTCGGCCGCCTGCCGGTCATTGCCACGCTGGATGAGCTGGGTGCCGGTGCCCTGATCCGTATTCTGACCGAACCGAAAAATGCCCTGGTCAAACAATACCAGAGATTGTTCGAGATGGAAGACGTCAATCTGCGGTTTACCGACAGCGCCCTGTCGGCGATTTCCGAAGAAGCCCTGAAACGCAAATCCGGCGCCCGCGGCCTGCGTTCCATCATGGAAAAATGCCTCATCAACATCATGTATGAAATTCCCTCCATTGCAGATGTCCGGGAATGCGTGGTGAATGAAGAAGTGGTGTTGAAAGGTGAAGATCCGATCCTTTTGTACGAGAAGAGCAAAAAGAAAGACGAACCCAGAAAAAAACAGGCCTGACATCGGGCTTTCGGATGCGGGTTTTCCGGCAAAGGCAGCGATATCGCCCGGCGGCCCGCCGGGTTTCCCTGTTTTTTACCGGAACAGGCGCCGGGTAACGCTGCGGTGACGCTTTTTCCGAAAGGCCATTCCCGGGGTCGGCTGTAAAGGATATGAACCAAATGACTTTTTCGAAAACCCCAGTCCCTGCGGGTGAAGAAACTGAAAAATTCGAACTTCCCCTGCTTCCCTTGAGGGACATCGTTGTTTTTCCGCATATGGTGGCGCCGCTGTTTGTGGGCCGGGATAAATCCGTTCAGGCCCTGTCCATTGCCATGGGCCGGGACAAGCTGATTTTTCTCGCCACGCAGACCGATGTCGACATCGACAATCCCAAAGAAGATGATATCAGCCGCGTGGGCACGGTGGGCAAGGTCCTGCAGCTGCTCAAACTGCCCGATGGGACGGTCAAGGCCCTGGTCGAAGGCGTGAAGCGGGCGCGGATTGATCAATTTTTGCCGAACGAGGCGTATTTCCGGGTGCTGCTGAGTCCCGTCCGGGAGGTACCCGTGGTGTCGGCAGAGAAAGAAGCCCTGGTCCGGGCCATCAAGAAAAATTTTGAAGATTATGCCGGTCTGAACAAGAGTATCGCCCGGGATCTCGTTAAAAGCGTGGTAGCCATCGACGATCCCTCCCAGCTGACCGATGCCATTGCCGCGCATTTTTCGTTTAAAATCGCCGACAAGCAGAAGCTGCTGGACACGGCCGCCCTGGGCGACCGCCTGACCCTGCTGCTGGAGCTGATCCGGCTGGAGATCGATATCTTCAAGATGGATCAGCGGATCAAGAGCCGGGTCAAGAAACAGATGGAAAAGACCCAGAAGAGTTACTATCTCAACGAGCAGATGCGGGCCATTAAAAAAGAAATGGGCCCGGACGACGCCCAGGACGATCTGAAAGAGCTCGAGAAACAGATCGAAGACAAAAAGATGTCCGAGGAGGCGGCGGAAAAAGCGAAACAGGAATTCAAAAAGCTGTCCATGATGGCGCCCATGTCCGCCGAAGCGACCGTTGTGCGGGGATACATCGACTGGCTCATCAGCCTGCCCTGGTTTGAAGAATCCGAAGTATACGGAGATCTCGACAAAGCTGAAACCATCCTCGACGAGGATCACTACGGTCTCAAAAAACCCAAGGAGCGCATCGTTGAATATCTGGCCGTCGAATCCCTGGTTAAAAAGGTCCGGGGGCCGATTCTCTGTTTTGTGGGGCCGCCCGGCGTGGGCAAGACGTCGCTGGCCCGCTCCGTGGCCCGGGCCACGGGCCGCAAGTATATCCGCCTGTCTCTGGGCGGGGTGCGGGATGAAGCGGAGATCCGGGGCCACCGCCGGACGTATATCGGCGCCATGCCCGGCAAAATAATCCAGTCCCTGAAAAAAGCCGGCGTCAACAACCCTGTGTTTTGTCTGGACGAAGTGGACAAAATGAGCATGGACTTCCGGGGCGACCCCTCGGCCGCCCTGCTGGAAGTTCTTGATCCGGAACAGAATTTTGCTTTTAACGATCATTATCTGGACGTGGATTACGATCTGTCCAATATTTTATTTATCACCACGGCCAACACCCTGCCGGAAATCCCGCTCCCACTCCAGGACCGGATGGAAATCATCCGCCTGTCGGGCTACACGGAAGAAGAAAAATGCCATATTGCCGAAGGGTTTCTCGCCCCCAAGCAGATCGAACTGAACGGGCTTAAAGAGGTGGATATCACCTTTTCCCGAAATGCGATCATGCTGTTGATTCAAAGATATACGCGGGAAGCGGGGGTTCGTAACCTTGAACGGGAAATCGCCTCCATCTGCCGCAAGGTGGCCCGGGTCGTGGTGAAGAAAAAACCGGTCAGGCCCATCCGCATCACCGCCACGTCGATCCGAAAACACCTTGGCGCGCCGCCGTTTCGGTATGGTCAGGTGGAAGAGGAAGATCAGGTGGGGATCGCCACCGGTCTGGCCTGGACTCAGGTGGGCGGCGAGCTCCTCTGTGCCGAAACCGTTGTCATGCCGGGCAAGGGGGCGCATACGGTCACCGGTAAACTGGGCGATGTGATGAAAGAATCGGCCCAGGCCGCCATCAGCTATGTCCGGTCCCGGGCCAACGAGCTGGGTATCGAGCCCAAATTTTACCGCAAGCTGGATATTCATATCCACATTCCGGACGGCGCCACGCCCAAAGACGGTCCGTCCGCCGGGATCGCCATGTGCACGTCCATTGTGTCGGCACTGACCAAACGGCCGGTCAGCCGTTTTCTGGCCATGACCGGCGAAATCACCCTGCGCGGCCGCGTGCTGCCCATTGGTGGCCTCAAGGAAAAACTCCTGGCCGCGCACCGGGGGGGGATTAAAAAGGTGCTGATCCCCGAGGAAAATAAAAAGGATCTGGTGGACATCCCCGCCAATATTCAGAAACAGATGGAGATTATCACCGTGTCGCACATGGACGAGGTGTTGTCCCACACGCTGGTTCTGGATAATGACAAAACCACGTTTAAAACCAGCGATGCGTCATTGTCGATGGCCGCCGGTCAGGTGTCTTAGCCGGGAAAATTTAAAAGCGCGGCTGTCGAAAAACAGGGGATTATATTGTCACTTTCAGCTTGACAACCCCCGGCGCAGTTGGTAATCAAGACACGTTTTCAATAAACGCCGCTGAGGCGGTCAGGGACCGGGACCGGGGGCGGGTAGCTCAGTTGGGAGAGCATCGGCCTTACAAGCCGAGGGTCACAGGTTCAAGCCCTGTTCCGCCTACCAGCCCGGGCCGATTAAAACCCGGGCGGATAGATTGGAAATAAAATTACAACGGGGACGTAGTTCAGTTTCGGTTAGAACGCCGGCCTGTCACGCCGGAGGTCGCGAGTTCGAGTCTCGTCGTCCCCGCCATTTTAAAAGGCCTGTTGCTGTTATAGCAACAGGCCTTTTTTGTTATTATGCCATATTACGTATGCATTATTAAAAGCCGGGTTGACGGGAGCTATTATGTAGGCTCCACCCAGGCTTTACAAAGCCGCATCGAGCGCCATAACCAGGGCCGGTCAAATATACCAGACCCAAACGTCCATGGGATCTCGCCTGTTCAGAAAAATATCCAACCAGAGCCAAGGCCGTCCAACGCGAAACCGAAATAAAGAAGCGGAAAAGCCTAAAATATATCGAGAAACTGGTCAGACCTTCCCGTCAGACCTGACGGGAAGGTCGCGAGTTCGAGTCTCTTAAAAGATAGAACTGAAAGAATAATAGAAATATGTGAAAATATAGGAGTATCAAATCTTATTTACGGTGAAGGAGGCTCTTGGCATTGTCACGATTATGCAAAGATAAATTCAAATGGAATAAAAATTATACAACAACAATTCATCAAACATCATCCAAAATATAAACAGTTCGGGAGAAAATTTTTCCAAATTTATCAATATTAAATTGTTTATTTCATTGTGGATTTGAAGGCACTTCAAAAGTCTTAAAACAATCATGGACAGTTATGAATAAAGCATGGAACAGATTTGCTGCACGGGAGCGCAAAAAAACGTGCCCCGTGAGCACCGCGTTAGCGGCCATATTATCCACGCAGCACAAAAGGGTTTAAAATTTATGGTTGACATTCAATCAGATTATGTATAGCTTGTATTTACAAATTATACACCATGCCGCAGTGAAATGAAATAGAGAGATATGCTGTCAATATGGTGAGCATACAAAGAATTGAAAGAGGGCTTATATATCCGGATGTCAAATATTCAAAAAAACAAATGGTTATATAGAAGTTCAGCAGGTCATAGGCACAAACAAATTCATATGAGGGAGGGCTCTCATGGCTACTCAAATGATTATCAGGGTCGATCCAAACCTGAAAGACAAAGTTAGCAGACTGGCGCAATCAGAAGGAAAAAATTTAAGTGAGTTGGTCAGGGAGTTACTGGAAAAATACACCAAAGAGCGGGATATGGGCGTATATGTTGACAATTTGTGGGCTTCAATCGGCAAAAACTTATCAAAAAACAATACCTCCGAATCAGATATTGAGCATGCGATCAAACAGGTAAGGTCAAATAATGCCCAGTAATTTACGGGTTGTAATTGATACAAATATTTTTATCTCATCTTTTTTTGGTGGTATCCCCAAAGAAATAATTGATTTATGGAAAAATGGTAAGGTTATACTGTGCTTGTCGCAAAATATCGTCGAAGAATATCTTGGAGTACTAAACCGCCTTGGATTGCAAGACAAAAAAGAAATACATAAACTTACAAAGCTGTTTGCGGAAGGATACAACTCACTATATGCCGCAAAAACTCCAAAAATAATGATCGTAGAAGATGACCCTGACGATAACAAGTTCATAGAGTGTGCTGTAGAGCTTGATAGCAAAATTATTATTTCAGGAGACAAACACTTAAGAAAGATAAAAAAATATATAGATATTGAAATATTACCACCAAGAGATTTTATCAATAAATACAGCGGATAATAACACAAAAAGTGGTTCATCCGACTAAAGCGTACTTAGTTGAATGCAAGTCATAAATTTTCAATTTAAAAAATCCATATCCCGGAAGCCATACGCTTGTCGTTGCATGGTTTTAATCTTGTTGGTTTCTTCCAAAGGGCCGGTTGATATGGGGAAGTTATAGTAATTGAGGATTCCATTAGCATGATCCGCCAGTGTTTTGGCAAAACTGTCAAGCATTCGTACTTCCGAAGCCGTGGATCTCTTTGACCACATCCCAGCTAACACCAAAATGGCGGGCCACATCTTTGATGGTCATATGGCGGGACAACTCAAGTGCATACCGTTCGAAAGCCCGGGTATAGCTTCGACGTGGATCAGCTAAGGATATTTTGACCTGTCTTGTCAGGCAACACAGCATACAATGGACCCGTTGAATACCCAACCGGATCCAAACGGTACGCGAACCCATGGGCACTGTACGAAACTTTCGCCATATTTGACCGCGCCTGATTACCAGACGCGAGTGACAACGGGCACAGCGTAAATTCATTTGATCTTGTTCGATGGTGAAAATTACTGCACCTTCTTTATATCTGGTATTAACATATTTATAGCCTTGGACACCAAAAGCATGATACAGTAAACTTGTGGACATGAGGGATTCTCCTTTTGAATTAGCCGGTTTGAAAAGAAAAAACCTCATTGTCCACTTTTATTTTCTAACGTCAAGTACGCTAATTCCGGATGAACCTTAAAAGATAAAGACTATGTTGAAAGATTTAAGACTATAGGAGGAGCAGTAGTGATTAAGCATGGTGTCTCCAATAGCAACGCATTCAGCCCTAATCAGAAAGATCACTGGTGTAATAGGTGCCCTAAGGGTATAGGCAAACAGATGTAGCATAACATGCATATTCCGCCTGATACCGGCCGGTGATTCCGATTGAAGCC
>Ga0256846_1000894_pt1 | contig 10389 bp, 8 predicted proteins | sample TevniametaG_FD_189098 | JGI IMG/M metagenome (GOLD analysis project Ga0256846, IMG submission 189098) | Tube worm associated microbial communities from hydrothermal vent at the East Pacific Rise, Pacific Ocean - Tevnia | ecosystem: Host-associated > Annelida > Integument > Unclassified ...
CCGTGATCTTAAAGACAAGGTCATAAGGGTTATACACAATCTCAGCTTTGTGGAAGATCCCACAAGGATTTTCCGCGCCATAAAATTTGCAAATCGTTTTAATTTTACAATCGGCAAAGTTACTTCATCTTTAATAAAAAATGCAATGGATATTGATTGCTTTAAAAATCTAAGCGGGCTTAGAGTTTTGTCGGAACTAAAACAGATTTTTGAAGAGGATGATCCCATACCTGCTATTAAAAGCCTCCAACACTATGGCCTTGAGAAAATCCTCCATCCTGATCTCAATATTGATAATGATACATATAAACTATTTAATGAAGTGTATAAAGTTATCTCATGGTATGATCTGCTCTATACAGATGAAAAATGTCTGAAATGGGCGATATATTTCATGGCACTGATCAAAAAATGCCCCTATAAGACTGCAAATGAACTCTGTGCACGGCTGAATTTTCCTGAAAAAGAGAAAACATTGGTTATTAAAAACAGACTTAAGGCACAAAAAAATCTCTCCATTATTGAACAAAATCTCCCTTTGAAAAACAGTGAGCTTTATTCACTATGTTCAAATTTTAAAACCGAGCATATTCTATATATGATATCAGCTGCAGGCTCCGGGAACTGTAAAAAAGCGATCACACATTACTATACAAAATTAAAAGATATCAGAATATCAATGCGCGGCAGAGACCTTGTCAATATGGGCCTCAAGCCCGGCCCCCATTTCAGCCGGATATTATTAAGACTTTTAAATGCAAAACTTGACAAAGAGATCAACAGTGAGCAGGAAGAAAGGGATTATGTATCAAAATTAATTGAAAAAAATGAGTTTTAAACAGAAACCAATTGATTCTTAAGCTTATTATATGCTAATCCTCTAAAAAATTCTTAATTTAATTTCAGGGTACTTTAAAATTATGAAAAATGCAGACTTTTTAACAGGTATTACAACAAGCGGAGCACCACACCTTGGAAACTATGTGGGTGCCATCAGGCCTGCCGTGGAAACCAGTCAAAAAAAAGACCTTGTTTCCTATTATTTCCTTGCCGATTTCCACTCCCTTATTAAATGTCAGGACCCTGAAAGGGTCAAAAGATCAACCCTTGAGATAGCAGCTGCCTGGCTGGCACTCGGTCTTGATACTGATAACTGTATTTTCTACAGACAATCTGACATTCCTGAAATACCTGAATTGACATGGATATTAACCTGTGTCACACCAAAGGGATTAATGAATAGAGCCCATGCATATAAAGCAGGTGTGGATGAGAATAAAACCAGGGGGCAGAGGGACCTGGATAAAAATATTACAATGGGCCTTTTCAGCTATCCTGTACTGATGGCAGCAGATATTCTCATGTTTAATGCTAAAAAAGTACCGGTTGGTAAAGACCAGATCCAGCACCTGGAAATGACAAGGGATATAGCAGCTAAATTCAATAAACAGTACAAAAAGCTCTTTACCTACCCTGAAGTTGTGATTGATGGCTCAAGCTCTGTCCTGTCCGGACTTGATGGCAGAAAAATGAGCAAAAGCTACAATAATACAATTCCACTGTTTGACACTGAAAAACGTCTTAGAAAACTTATAATGAAGATCAAAACCAATTCCCAGGAACCGGATGAACCAAAAGATTATAAAACATGTACATTGTTTTCAATATATGAAGCCTTTGCATCAAAGGATGAAGTTGAAAATATGAAGCAGAGGTATGCCCGGGGTATTTCCTGGGGAGCAATGAAACAGGAACTTTTTGAATATCTGAATGGGCTTTTAAAGGAGCCCAGAGAAAGATACAATGCCCTGATAAATTCACCTTCAGAAATTGAAAACATACTGAAAAGAGGGAGAGACCGGGCAAGGGAATATTCAGTGCCTTTTCTTGCAAAAATAAGAGAGGCAGCAGGAATAAGATCACTTCTTTAACAAATCAATCTCTTTTTTACTGAGGTATCTGAAAAGGCCCTGGTGTAAATTACCAAGTTTGATATCTGCAAACCTGATCCTTTTAAGCTCCTTAACCCTGTTTCCAGTTTTTCTCACCATTTTCCGTATCTGTCGGTTTCTGCCCTCCTTTAGGACAATATTGAATTTATCCTTTGAAAGCCTTGTTATCCGGCACGCTCTGGTTTTTTTTCCTTCAATATTGATACCACTTGCCATTTTCTCAAGTGCAGTATTGGTTACTATTCCATATGTCTTTACAATGTATTCTTTTTCATGGTCAAAGGAAGGGTGGGAAAGTTTATTGTGGAGATCACCATCATTGGTCAGCAGAATCAGACCCTCAGAATCTTTATCAAGCCTGCCCACAGGGTATATCCGTTCTTTAATATCAATCAGATCAAGGATAATCCTCTTTCCTCCATGGGAACACGATGAAATGTAACCCCTGGGTTTGTTCAATGCAATGTATATTTTTTTCCGGGTCTGATCCAGAATAATCACATCATTATCCAGCAGGATTACATCTTTTAAAGGATCAACCTTGGTTCCGGGCTGAACAACCACCTGGTTATTCACCTTAACCCGTCCATGTGCAATAAAATCCTCTGCTTTTCTCCGGGAACATGCACCAGCATTGGCAAGATATTTTTGAAGCCTCATAATCATGATCTATAGTCTGCGTTTATTTTAACATATTCCATTGAAAAATCACAAAACAGGTAATAATCATCAAAATCACCCAGATTGAAATCAATAACAATCTTATACTCGGATTTCTTAAGAACCTTGTGTGCCAGGGCTTCAGCATCTTGACCACACCAACTGCCCCTGTCAAGAATGTAAACATCATCAAATAAAAGATCAATTTTTTCCATCTCAAGTGCAGCACCGGATCTGCCGGCTGCAGCAACTATTCTGCCCCAGTTGGGGTCTTCACCAAAAAGTGCAGTCTTAACAAGACTTGAATCTGCAATTGCCTGGGCAGCCATGAAGGCATCATCTGATGATTCTGCCCCTTTGACAACGATTTTTGCAAGCTTTGTTGCACCCTCTCCATCCCTTACAATTTTTTCTGAAAGCCCAAACAGCACATGATCTAAATTTTCATTGAACCGGGCAATGTCTTTATGATCTTCTATAATAGCCCTGGACATTCCATTGGCCATACATATTACAGTATCATTTGTACTTGTATCACCATCAATGGAAATTCTGTTAAAAGATTTGTCACAGGAGCGTTGTAAACTTTGCTGCAGGACTGAATGCGGGACATGAGCATCGGTCAGGATATATGCAAGCATTGTTGCCATATCAGGTTTAATCATACCTGAGCCCTTGGCAATTCCAACAATTGTGTATACATGATCATTGACATCACATTTTTTTTCAACTTTTTTAATTGTTGTATCTGTAGTGAGAATGGAGCGTGCAAAGTTATCGATATCCCCGGTTTCCAAATCATCAATCAGGCGTGGAATACCCTTTCTGATTCTTTCCATGGGAAGCCTCTGGCCTATAACTCCTGTTGAAGAGACCATAACATTATCCACATCTATCCTGAGTATTTTTGCAACCATTTCTGCAGAATCCATGGCATCCTTGAGCCCCTGGTCACCTGTACAGCAGTTTGCATTGCCGCTGTTTACAAGGATTGCCTGGCAGATACGGTTTTTCAATTTTTTTTTGCCCAGAATAACCGGTGCTGCAATGATTTTATTCTTTGTGAAAAGTGCAGCCATTACTGCGGGTTTTTCCGAAAAAATAATACCCAGGTCCAGAATATTATCTGACTTGATCCCTGCACTAATCCCGTTAAATTTAAAACCTTTCATCTTAAATTGCCTCAAACTTTGCTGTTAAGTATTGAATTATCTTTACATTGACTTATAACAAAAAAAAGGCAACACTACAAATCAATGGTGATTTATCACTGTAACAGCTTTCTGTGACTATCCCGGATAAGTTTTACAATAAAAAGAGAGCTCTTTTGTGTTTTTCATTGGCTTTATTTATATATTCGTAGTAAAATTAAACGATATATGTGAAAAATTGATTTATTATAAAATATTTGGACCTGAAACAAAAAAGAACAATGTTTGAACCCAGAAAATTTGGTAAATATCTAATAATCGATAAAATTGCAGCCGGAGGTTTAGCTGAACTTTTCCAGAGTAAGGTTACAGGTGCCCAGGGATTTGAGAAACTAATTGCAATTAAAACCATACTGCCCCACCTTGCCCAGGACAATGAACTAATCCGCTGTTTCATAGATGAAGCCAAGCTTGCAGCTTTGTTGAACCACCAGAATATTGTTCAGATTTATGATTTCGGAGATATTGACGGTACTTTTTACATTGCCATGCAGTACCTGTTTGGGAAGGATCTGCGCAGGGTGCTTGACAGAGCCAAAAAGAAAAAAATTCCAATTGATCTTGGCTACAGCCTTTATATTACGTCACTTATCTGTTCAGGTCTTGATTATGCACATAATCTAAAAGATCTCCAGGGTCTGCCGTTAAAACTGATCCACAGGGATGTTACTCCTCAGAACATCATTATTACCTATGATGGAGATGTGAAAATTGTCGATTTTGGTATTGCAAAGGCTGCTGCAAGAAGTACATTAACCCAGGTTGGCACCATTAAGGGCAAGGTTGCACACATGTCTCCGGAACAGGCATCAGGCCAGAGTATTGACCATCGTTCTGATATTTTTTCAACCGGCATTATACTGTATGAACTGGTTACCGGTAAAAAAATGTTTACAGGTGAAACCATGGAAATTCTTGCAAAGGTCCGTGACTGCCGGTTTGAACTTGCAGAATCCATAGCCCCCGGCCTGCCGCCAAAGGTTTATTCCATTATTCATCGTGCCCTTGCAAAGGATCCTGATAAACGGTATCAGTCCTGCGGTGAAATGCAGACTGACCTTGAAGACTGTATCCATGAACTTACTGCATGGCCGACATCCCGCGGCCTGAGTAAAATGATGCATTTGATATATAAGGATGAAATTGCCAAAGAGACAGATGTACTTGCCAAAACTTCAACCATTACAATAAGCCAGGTTTATAAAGGCGGAACAAGCATTGACTATCAGGGAACAGCTGGTGAAATTATTTTTTCCAGAGGTTCAGGCAATGACACTACTCAAATCCAGAATTTTGATGATGCCGGCAATTACAATAAAACCAAAAACTCTCTGACAGGGGATGTAAAAGATCATGGAGAATCAAAAATACCTGCCCTGATGTATGTTGGTATTGTAATACTTGCCCTTGCCTCTATAATCAGCATCATAATCTACATCCCTGATCTGAAAATAAAACCGCAAAACGGATTTTCCCAGCCAGGCAATTCAGTGCCATTCAGGCTGAAACCACTTAAGGGCTTCACTATCAAACCCGGCAGTGATCAATCAGAAACATCTAAGGATACAGGTTTAAACACTCAACAGGGCTCTGAAAAGAAAATAAGTGCACAACAGAACGTGGCCGGAACAAAACCTGTAATTCTGAAACCAGATCAGTTTAATAATGAAAACAGACTGTATAACTCAATAATTATTACAAAGAAAACACCCGGGATAAAGAGTGTTACAAAGATCAGGGAGATAAAAAAAGCTGCCGGGGCATTGAAAAACAACCAGTATAAAGATGCAGTGGCAATGTTTGAAAAAGCCATGGATAAATACCCTGCCCTGGCCACTGAAATCACAAGATTTTATGCATTATGCTTCAGGGAAAAAGGTATCAGGGTACAGAATACAAATAAAAGCCAGGCTAAAATATATTTATCCAAAGCAATAAAAATTGAACCGTTAAACCCCCATAATTACTTTCAGCTTGGTCTGCTGTATATCAGAATGAATGATTACGCATCTGCCATAAAAGAGTATGAAAAAGCTTTAAAACTCAATTTCAAGTCCCCGACAATATACTTTAATATGGGGTATGCCTATGCACAGCTGAAAAAATACAAAGATGCCGAGGCAATGTTTATCAAATCCATCAAAATGAATCCTCCTTACAAAGACGAAGCTCTGTTTAACCTGGCAGTTGTACAGAATCTTTACGGAAAAAACAGTGAGGCTGTAAAAAATTTAAAAAAAATACTTAAGGCAAATGCCCATAACAAAAAAGCCAGGCTGCTTCTTTCAAAAATCAATAAAGAAGTGGGATAGATATTATTAGAATGCATTGTTCATACAAATATTTATTTTGGGTCTCTATTATACTGTTCTGCCTGTCTTATCTCTTTGCCGGCTGTATTGTTAATGAGAGATTCTCCAGAAAAAGAACAAAACCTGCCCAGCACCACCATACCAACAGACTTCAGAACAATGGGATTAAAAACAAAAAAAACAGAAAGCAGACATATTATATACACACGGTCAAGTATGAAGGGGAAAGCCTTTCACTCATTTCAAAATGGTATCTTGGTAATTTTAAAGACTGGAAGCTTCTTTCAAGATATAACCCTGAACTTGACCCTGATAATATCCATGTAGGGGACCGGGTCAGGATTCCTAAAAAAAGAATGAAGACCTTCAAACCAATGCCTGAAACATTACTCAATGGAAACAATAAAATAAAAAAGAAAAAAACAGAAAAAAAGGCAATGGAATTATACGGCCCAAAAGAGCACAAAGAGAACAACAACAGCCAAGATTATAATAATGACCTATAACATATCAAATAAATGGAAGTTCTGAACAATGCCAATTGATATTGAGGTTGCAGGACAAACTGATATTGGAAAAAAACGGTTAGTAAACCAGGACGCTTTTTTAATTGATGAAGAAAAAGGGCTGTTTATTGTTGCAGATGGGCTTGGAGGCCACAGAGCAGGTGAAAAAGCAAGTTGTATGGCAACTGAAACCGTTCAGACTTTTTTTAAGGATGCCTTTAAAGAAAATTTATCAACAAAAAATAATTTAATTGATGAGAATCTGTCACCAACTGCGAACACTTTGCAACATTCAATTGAGAAGGCCAACCAACTTGTTCATTTAAAAGCTGCAAATTTTTCTCAATACAATGGCATGGGTACAACCATTGCTGCAGTCTGCCTTAAAGGAAAAAATCTGATCTCGGCAAATGTAGGTGACAGTCCTATTTTTTTGATACAAAAAGGCAAAGTTTTCCCTCTTTCTGAAACCCATACTGTGGAAGAAGAGCATGATATTCCCGAAACATCACAACTGAATGCATTTGGGAAAAATTACTGGAAAATGCTCACCAGGGCCATTGGCATTGAGGAAAAAGTCAAGCCCTATCTTTGTGAAATCCCGGTCTATGAAGGTGATGTATTTGTTTTATGCTCAGACGGCCTGTCAAAATCAGTATCAGTTGATGAAATAGCCAAAATAGCCAAACGTTATTCTGCCCGGGATGCCTGTTCTTTGTTTGTGGAGCTTGCAAATACGCGTGGCGGCAAGGATAATATAACAGTAATTGTTATTAAAATAAAAAAGAGTAGACTATCTTACTCAAAATTAGTATATTGGGCATCAAAATTCGTAAAAAGGATAATACCACGTAAATGAAATATAAATAGATAAAAGAGAATATATGGTTACTTTAACACTTATTTACGGAAAAAAAGAATTAAAAAAATATGCTCTGAAAAAGGGTGAATCACTGACAATCGGCAGAAAAACCACTAACAATGTCACCATTGACAATGTTGCTGTCTCAGGCACACATGCAGAGGTGTTATACCTTGACAAAGGGTTGTTGGTTACTGATCTGAACAGCAAAAACGGAACTTTTGTCAACAGAAAAAAAATTAATGCCCACTGGCTCCAGAATAATGATAAAATTGCAATTTGTAAACATACACTTGTTGTTTCTAATTTACATATGAGAAAACCCGGGCATGAAAAAAAAGGAACTGATCCAACTCTTATCGGCTCAGGGCTCTATAATGATGAGACAATGATTCTTGATACAAATACCCAGAAATCACTCATTGAACAGAACAGAACAAAAACCCGCATACATGTAAGTAAAAAAAAGAAATCACTGGGTGTGCTTATCTATCTATCCGGCGGCACAGGCAGAATTGAACTGACTAACCGGATTATTAAAATCGGCAAAAGTGAAGCCTGTGATATAGTTGTCAATGGATTTTTTGTGGGCAAGACCATGGCCACCATAGTCAGGAGGCCTGACGGCTATTACTTAAGTTACTACCAGGGCTTTACCAAACCTAAAATTAATAATAGACCTGTTACCGGATCTGTAAAACTAAAAGCACATGATAAAATTAAGGTTGGGCCATCGGTTCTGGAGTTCTATTTCAAGTAAGATCTTTTTCATATTTCCACCAGGTTTCAAATCAGACTGCAAATTATGAAAACCAATTTCAAAATTGTTCTGGAATATGACGGGAGTGGGTACCACGGATGGCAGATCCAGAAGAATCATACCACAATTCAGTCTGAACTTGAAAAAAGCTTATCAACAATATTAAATCAAAAAATCAAACTATCTGCCTCGGGAAGGACAGATGCAGGTGTACACGCATTTGGACAGGTTGCAAATTTTACTGCCAGGACTGATCTTTCCTGTAAAACAATTAAAAAAGGGGCCAATAGCATCCTTAATGCCTCCATTGTGATAAAAAAATGTAACATTATTCATGAAAATTTCCATTCAAGATATGATGCAGTAAGCAAAGAGTATCATTACCATATATTAAACAGGAAGACTCCCTGTGCCATACAGAGGAAATACATGTGGCACATTAGAAAACCGCTAAACCTGCAAGCCATGCAGGAGTGCTGTGAAATTATTAAAGGCAGGCATGATTTTAAATCCTTTGAAGGTTCCGGAAGCCCCAGATCAACAAGTGTCAGGGAGATATTCAGTGCTGAGATTGTTAAAAACAATAATACATTTGGCCTGGAAAGCAGTGATGTTATCACTTTTAAAATATCTGCCAATGGGTTTTTAAAATTTATGGTTAGAAATATTATCGGTACAATTGTTCTTGCAGGGCTTTTAAAGATCAATATAGAAAAGTTTGAAGAAATTATTGAGGCCCGGGACAGAAGCCTTGCAGGCCCTACTGCCCCGCCCCACGGACTCTTTTTAATGCATGTTACCTATCCATGATAAATATCAGATTAATTAAGGTCCCTGATACCATTTGAAATTATATTAAAAAGATTTTCCATATCCTCTTCCTCCACACATGAAAAGGCAATCCTAAGATTATTATCACCAATGGAAATCAGCCCGACACCATATTTCTCAAGGAGATGAATCCTCAACTCTTCAGCATTATTCTTTTTTAGGCGCAGGCACATGAAATACCCCGAATTAAACGGATAGACATCAAAAACATCTTTATATCGGGGTTCCTGGATAATTTTTTTGATTTTTAAACACCTTTTCATAAGCAAGTTAAACTTTTCCTGCTTCTGATCTGGGTAATTTTCACAATCCATGGACTTAATCAGCATTGTCTGGCCAAGATGAGATATATTGGAGACATTGCCACGTATACATCCAGCAGTTTTCTTCTCAAGAGCTCTATAAATTTTATCACTATTATCACTGGAATAAAGCCCGTAAGTCATAAAACCAAGGCGAAGTCCCCATACATAATCTTCCTTAGTTGCACCATCAAGCTTAATTGTAAGAATCCTCTCATCAGAACCTGACAATATTGAAAAAAGAGATTCTTTCATTGTATTCTGTTCATAAAAAAGGCCAAAGTAAGCATCGTCACACACGGCAATGACATTTGTACCATTCCTGGCAATATCTTTTAATATTTCTGCTATTTTTTTCCCCTCTTCCAATGACAGAGAATATCCCGAAGGATTATGGGGGAAATTGAAAATAATAATAACTTTACCAGAGGTCGCAGCCTCCTTTCTCACAAGGCTCTCAAATGCTTCAATATTGTATGATGTCAGATCAGAATCAAATGTTGTATACTGTTTTACTGTTACACCCCTTCTTACACCAAAGGTCATATTATAATTTCCCCACATCATATCAGGCAATATGATGACATCACCGGGATCTGTCCACATGTCCGAGAACATACTTACTGCATGGGTAATCCCGGAAGTAACCACAGGAAGGCTGATATCTTTTCCTGCAAGGGATGGATTTTTCTGATAAAGAGCCTGCTTCCATTTTTCTCTCAGTTCAACCAGACCAAAGGAAGGAGCATATGGCAGATAATTATCAGGCTCTATTCCTGCAATAAATTGAGTGATTGAAGAAAGCCCCATAACAGAACCGCTCTGTTTTGCAATACCAATTGTGGCATTGATTGTATGGGCCTTTTCCTTTGCTTCAGCACTCTGGCTTAAAATACCCTTTGGGAAAAAGAGTGCTTTCCCCATATCTGACAGCATGTCATATACATGGGGGTTAGAGTCCTCAATCTGTCTGTTTAAATCTTGTGCTAACCG
>Ga0256846_1000895_pt1 | contig 10385 bp, 10 predicted proteins | sample TevniametaG_FD_189098 | JGI IMG/M metagenome (GOLD analysis project Ga0256846, IMG submission 189098) | Tube worm associated microbial communities from hydrothermal vent at the East Pacific Rise, Pacific Ocean - Tevnia | ecosystem: Host-associated > Annelida > Integument > Unclassified ...
ATCCGGGTCAGATTAAGGTCTGCGTAATCAGAGAGAGACGTAGCATTACAATGGCAAAATAATATATATTGCACTTATTAATAAACCCCGATTGTTCTATACAGTCGGGGATTTTTTTTGTGATTTTATCAGAACATAATCGAATTACAGTGCCGGATTGATAGCGATAGTAATTTTAATAAACCTCAGCAGACAGAGTTTAATTTACACTACCCAAGTACACTACAACGGTTTGAATATGGTGCGTGCCGGACTTTATTCAATAATTTTCTTTAGTTCACTATCGTTAAAATTTACTAATTCTTTTTCTATGAAAAAGAAACTGCGGCATGCACTATATTTTTTGTTGTGGGCTGGTTTTATCTATTATTCGCACAAATCAGCTTATTCTAAATTTTCCCATGCTGGGATATTGTCTTTTTTTATTTGTAAAACACCATATAAAATTGCTATACCAACTAATCCAAATAATGATTGACCAATACCTAATCCAATGCTAAGATTAATGATTAATGAACCAATACTTGTTATTAGAAATCCCCAAAATCCAATTTTTTTCCATTTAAATAATAGAATTAAGAAAATTACATTTCCAATTCCTATTATTGCTAATAAAATCAGCATTGAATTTGAAATTCCACCAGGGAAATTTTGAGCAACCATGTCTCCTGCAAAAAGATATAAAATAGCAGCCATTGAATTTACAATAAACATTGAAATCAACCAAGCAGTAACGCATCCATGTCTTTGTTTCGTAGTGTTTGTGTCTTCTTTTAAATTTTCCATATTTATTTTCCTTTAATTTTTCCTACTCGTAAGGTTTTTCGGTTTCAACCCGTTTATTAAAGTGTGTTCTGGTCTCCACTTTTTTTATTATTATGTCAAAATTGCTTTCCAATATTTTTAAAAATATTTTTTCTGCTCTCTTTTAAGTCAATTATGTCGTTTCTTTAACTTGCCCAGAACATTGGGACAGAATGAGCGTAGCGAATTCTGTCCCAACGGTCTGTATATGGTTAGTGCGGGATTTTGAAATACCACACTTTCAATTTACTATGCAGTTTATTTATGTTCATATTATTCAATTTAACTACTTGTAGCTCAATGCTTATAGCCGTTGTTGTGCGTTCGTTATTTATTAGAAAATGTTATGTCATTTTTTAGAATCATAGGAATTTTCATTTCATCAGGCATTTGTGGATTTTCTTTTAAGTAAACATCTCCATGGTAATCCTGTTTAATCTTTGCTTCTATAATCCAACCTGACATCTTATCTACTTTTATTTCGGATATCATATTACCTGTCAAATCATATTTCATTTGCATTCCATTTAATTTAACATAGGCATTTTTATCAGCTGTTTCTAATTTTGAATTGCCAACGATTAAATTATAATCAGAAGAATTTTCGGAATATTTATATGTAGTTGTCACATTTGCCGATATACCAGATTCCAATTTTGTATTAATTACCCAACTGTCACCTTTGTTAACAGGTTTATCAGGATAAATAGCTGTTACCATTTCCATATTACCTTTAAATGCTTTTGCTCCAAATGCTTTCAATAGTTGAGCTTTTATCTGTGCCTTTTGATTTTCCGGAATCTGTTGGAATTTATTCAATATTGATTCAAATAGCATATCAATATTTTTTACATCTGTAACCTTACCGTCCTTAGTCATTCTCACTGGAAAAGTATAGTTTTTTATCTCAGCTAATAGCATCGAAAGAATATCCTGTTTATCATTTTTATTAGAACTAAATTCCATTGTTCCTTGTGGAAGTTGTATTACCATACTTAAATTATCAAATTTAACTTCCATTTCATAATCCTTATGACTTACTGCTTTTACAAGATATAACGCAGTACCTTTATATGTCATAACTATGTTGATTTTTTTTTCCATTAACATCTTGAATTACTGTCGATTTAGTGATAATCGACTGCCTATATTCTTTTCCTTTTTCAAGGTTAAACGATAATTTAGTTTTCTGAGAATTACAGGATGTCAAAATCAACATTGCAATAATTAGATTGAAAACTTTCCTCATTTTATAATTGTTTAGTTTAATAATCACTACTCCATTTAATTATTTATAACACCTATATAAATGCAATTTAATAAATTTTACACATATAATTTGCATATATCAGTTTATCCAACTATATTTTTCTACAATTGCGTTTGGTGTAGGTTAGTGCATATTGCAGGAAATGGAATATCCGGGTCAGATTAAGGTCTGCGTAATCAGAGAGAGACGTAGTATAACAATGGCAAAATAACATATATAGCACTTATTAATAAACCCCGATTGCTCTTTGCAGTCGGGGATTTTTTTGTGATTTTATCAGAACATAATCGAATTACAGTGCCGGATTGATAGCGATAGTGATTTTAAAAAACCTCAGCAGACAGAGTTTAATTTACACTACCCAAGTACACTACAACGGTTTGGTATATGAGGCGTGCTGCAGTTTGAAACAATTATTTTTCAAGTTTCGACAAACTTTATTTTGTATATTATCTTTCATGTTTACAACTAATTGCGGCATGCACTATATTTTTTGTTACACACAGTATTTACATTTGATATTCATAAGCTTGTTTTATCAAATTGATAATTTTTTTAAGGTCAGTGTTTTTATCATACTTAATTTCTCTTGTTACCGACCACCCCCTTTGCGATATATCCTTTGATAAATTTGTTGGATCTTTAAAACTTTTTTCATCAACTCTTAATTGCAAAATCAACCAATTTTTCCTTACATGAACAGCAAGAAAAGTTGTATTGACTACATATTTAATGTACTCTGGAACAAATCCTTCTTCAATGTTTTCCCCCAAATTAAGAACTTCATTTCTGAATTTGTCAAAAAATGGCTTAAATTCTTTGCTGGCCTTTTCACGATGGTCATCTAATGTATATGTTTTTGTACCTCCTCCTGAAGTGCCTCCAGTTGAACTTGTGTTCCTCTTTTTATATTGATTAATAATTGGGTCTAAATGAATGTCTAATTCATCTTTATGATAAGAATAGGAATAACATTCAATATTTGTATCTAAATGTTTAATTAGGCTAATATCCCATTTTGAATATCTTTTTGCAATTGTAATCAACCTTACTTCACTCCAATCGACCTCTAAATCTGAAGTATTCTTATTTTCTTTTACAATTCTTTCAAATTCATATTTGGTTGAGCGTTCTTGAAGCCAATCATAGTAAAACACTATTTGATTAATTATTTTTTCATCCATTTTATGTTTATATTCGATTATACAGGGTTTTCCTTCTTCTGTAATAGCTAGAGTGTCAATTTCACCACCTGGTATTCTGTAGAAACTTTTCAAAAAATAACTTTGAAAAAAAAGATTTAAATGTTTTTCTACATACTTTTGAAGTTCTTTTTCAGGTGTTTTACTTTTGAATTGTTCTTCTTCAATTATTTTCCCTGATTTTAAATTTACTCTTGGCATAATATCTCTTTTTTATATTGTGTGTAATGTTCTGGGCTAAGCGAATTCTGTCCCAACGTTTGGGCTATGTGCAGTAAGGGATTGTTAGCAAACTTCTTGTCAGAAGGTACAATTTTTTAGCGGGCTAAAATGTTTGAATTACTACTGAAACCCTTATTGCATATAGCCTGTGTTAGCCACTGGGTTTTCTTCCGAACCTTTGAATTTGATTTGTTCTCTAAAAGTCTGTCCAATTGTATCTTTTAACGGAAGACTATATGTTGATTTGGTAACAATTCCAATTTTTGAAAACTTCACAAAGGCTTCCTTTAATGCACCATCTTTTTTAGCAAATTCCTTTGTTTCCTTTTCTATAAGTTCGGTAAGTCTATCTGTTATTTGTTGTGTTTTCATAATGTTTCAAATTTAGAAAAATACTCTTGAATGTACAAACGCTTTTCCACCTAGTCTTATTATGTGCTCGCAAATTAGGTCATTATAATCTCTTATTAATTCTCTCAAATCATCATTAGTAGAATAATCTTCAATCTTTAATTTTAAAAAATTAGTCAATGTATCAATACCAATTGACCTACCGTGTGAATGCCATATACTATTATTACTTAGTTTATTTGCTATGTCTTCTGCTCGTGCCTCTTTCTCTGCTTTTGTAACAGGTTGTCCAGTCGAATTATGTGTATTCCAGTCCTTAAATTTAAAGTTTACTAACCAGTCCTTAAGTAAAGCAATCGTTAGGTTTCTCGCCATTTCATAACTTCTTAATTCTGCCAAATCAATCTTTTGAAGTATCATAAACTCAGCTTCAGTAAGTTCGTTGTTTGATGACTTCTCAATTAATTCTTCAATTTTATCCAAATATCCTAGTGCAGGAACCCAGTTTTTACCATTATAAACTTGTGGGTCAATTGGACCGAGAGAGGACGAATAGTCCATAAATATTTTGTCACCAGACATACACAGAATTGTTCCTGCTGACATTGCGTAATCAGGAACAACAAAATATACTTCATCGTAATGAAAACGTATAACCGAAACCATTTTTTCAACTGTTTCAGCACTGCCACCTGGTGTATTTATAAAAACTACTAATTTATTCCTGTCATATTCAGTATCTTTTTTAATTTGCTCAATAAAGTCACGGAAAGCTTTTTCGAGTGAAGGATGTATTTCTCCGTAATGGAAAATCACATCTGCGTTGAAGTAATCTTCAAGTTTTCGGAGTCTTAGATTTAAAGTCTCTTTAATTGTTTCGTCAAAAATCTGTCTCATAATAATAATTTCTTATACAAAGATACTACTTTTAAACTTTTATGCTCGCAATCTCTTTTCTTACCTTGTGGGTAATGTTCTGGGCTAAGCGAATTAATCCCAGATTATTTAGTTGAGCTTATGTTGGGCAGAGTTCGCATAGCGAACTCATCGCTTTGCCCAAAACATTGGGACAGAATGAGCGTAGATAATTCTCTCCCTACACCTATAAAAATGCAATATAATAAATTATAACAAATTTTACACAATTAATTTGCATATTGATGCTTCTTTATTTAATTGCGTTTGATATAGGTTAGTGCATATTGCAGGAAATGGTCCCTTGGTTTTCGTTACTTTGCGTATCTGGCGGTGAAAGCCTTCTACTGTGTTGGTCGTATAGATTATCTTTCTTATTTCCGGTGTATAATCAAAATATGTCGATAGACATAACCAGTTATTTCGCTATGACCTGATTACTAATGGATACTTTTTGGACAGAGTTCAGTTTACAGTCTCATATTTTTTTTAAAAAAAGGGTTGTAGTAACAAACTACAACCCTGTCTCACACCAAATAAAAAAAGAATGTACTAGGTGTTATTTTTTTATAACTACAGTCTTGTATAGTTTTTTACATTTATCGTAAACCATCTCGAAACGAGCATCTTTATAGCCTTGTTTGACAATTTTCACTATATATTTTGCCGGTGATTGTAAAGATTCTTGTAACCAGTATCCACCTTTATTTGTTACACCTTTAGCATACATAGTTCCATCTAGAAAAACAAATATTCTTGCATTTGCAATACTGTTTTTGTTCTTATCTTTAACAAGAATTTTCATAGAAGCTGTAAAGCAGGAATCTTTATCTGTCAATTTTCTCATCTGCTTTTTGATTTTAAGAGTTTGGTCGCAGCCAATCTGAACTTTTGAAACAACTTCTTTGTAACCGGTCTTAGAAAGTTTCAGTTGATAAGCACCTTTATAGAGTTTATATAATGTTACAAAGCCGTTTTTATTTGTTTTACTTGCATTAATTAATTCATCGTCTTTAAATATTGACGCGACTACATAAGGAAGAGATTTACCGTCTCTATCAGTTACTTCTATTTCAATTACTCCTTTATGACACTTGTCTTCTCCATTTTTCTGCAAAGTAATAAATACATCTTTTTGCTTGTCATTTGATGATAAATAGAAACTATTTCTACCCTTAGTATATCCATCTTTTGAAACAACTACAAAATAACTGCCTTCGCGAAGATTTGAGAAAGATACAGAACCTTTGGCACCTGTTGATGCTTTGCCTCTGGGTGTTTGATTGCCAACAAAGAGTTCAACTTTTGCACCTTCAATTGCTTTTTTATTTTTATCACGAACATAAATAGTTACTTGTTTGTTGCCGCTGTCAGCTTTTGATTTATTCATTGTTTCGACAATTTGAAGTGTTTCGTTACAAGGCATTTCTTTTGTGATTTTAAATGCCTCATATCCGGTTTTCTCGAAATATACGTAATATTTGCCTTTACAGATATTACTGAGCAAGATTTTCCCGTTTTTATCGGTAAATCCCTGCATAATTTTATCTTGATTTTGCATTAATTGAACAAGAACATATTGAAGTGGCTTCTTATTTTCATCAATTACTTGAATATCCATTTTGCCTTCGCAGCATTTGTTCTTTTCAAGTTCTATTGTAACTTCTTTATTTTCGTTCTTTTTCAGTGTAATATTTGCTTCACCATTGTTATAGCCTTTGTAACCTGCTACTATTTTGTATCCGCCTTCACACATATCTGTAAAATTGACATAACCTCTGTTGGTATAATCTTTTCCATAATATCTTCCGTTATGGAATAATTTAACCATTGCCTTATTCAGAGTTTTACCTGTTTCCTTATCCTTTACAATAACCTTGATAGAGCCTTTGCACTTCTTAATATCAGCGCCTTCTTTTTTAAGAAAAACAGTAAGTTCGACTTTATCTTTTTCATCACAACCTTTTACCTTAATATCACTGACATTTTGGACTTTATATCCTTTTTTGAAAATGCGTGCCCAATATGTACCTTCGCAAACTTTCTCGAATGTGTGCATACCATCTTTATCCGTCAATGCTTTTCTTTTGTATGTGTTCCTTTGGTAGATCTTAATAATTGCACCCGAAACACTTGTTGAATCACCGCCTAATACTTTGAATACAATCTTGCCGCAACAGTCATCTTTGCATTGTACATCAACATTAGCATTGCCTTTGTCCTTGCCTTTAACAAATTTTGCCAAGTTTATTTGGAATGGTTTTAAGTCCGGATGCTGAACTCTTAGAATTAAATTGGCAAAATTACCGCTGATTTGCTTGAACTCATAATTACCGTTCTCATCTGTTGTATCGACAAGAATAACCTTGTTCTCCTGTATGGAGACTTTTGCGTTGGAAGTCTTTATGATTTCCATCGTAGCATTGGGAATTGCTTCACCGTATTCATTTTGCAGAACGCCCTTTACCGATGTCGGTTTCGGTAAGTCCGGACCTAATGGTTTAGAATCATCGCAAGAATTAATTAAGGCACCAAATAAAATAACAAATAATAATGCCATAATGCCTTTTTTTGATAATGTTTTCATTGAAACACCTATAATATTGTTAAACATACAACTACTTGTGTATGGTTAGAAATGATGATGTTAAAAAAATGTTACATCTATTCTTGATTTTTTTTCTTCAGTGCATTAATAAAGGTTGCTTGTAGTCTGTGAAGCATTCTTTTTGTAAGTTTATCCACGAGTTCCATATCCTTTGCCGCAAAGCGAGAAGCGAATTCGTCCATTATTTGAAGACGAGTAATTTCAAACTTTTCTGCAAACGGTTCGAGCAATTCACTACCGCTAAATTCAGTCCAAGCCGAAAATACTTTTACTTCGTCCTCAATAATTTTTTCGGCTTTTGGGAAATCTTTTGCTTTCTTTTCGCTTTGTTTGGAAAGATATTCTTTTAAATCTCCAATATCGAAGGTTTTAATATGCTCCGGCAATCCGCTTGTATTAAAATCGCGTGGCACAGCCATATCAATTATTAATTTTGGTCCGATATTTCTCTTTGCCAAGCTATGCAACATTTGTGAATTTACAATATAATTCGGCGCTCCGGTACAGGAATATACGGCATCGGTATTCGATAGTATATACATTATTTTGTCAAGGGGATAAGCCTCGCCACCATATTCTTCTGCCATTATCTCCGCTTTGTAGAGCGTACGGTTTATGAAAGTGAGATTTTTGAATCCTGCGGATTTTAGTTCCGATGCTATTATCCGCGTGTTTTCATTTACACCTATTATTGTAACATTATCCTTTGGATTGCAGTTTTCGAGGAAAAGACCTGATGCCACACCGCTGACCGATTGCTTGCCCTCGCCGAGCGATGTTTTGCTCCTAACGGCTTTACCGCATCGGAACGCCGCATGAAAAAGTTTATGCAGTACACTATCCATTGTTTTGACATCGCAAGCAATTGAATAGGCATCACGCACCTGTCCCTGAATTTGATATTCACCGACTACCAACGAATCCAGCCCCGAAATTACTCGGAACAAATGACGGGTTGCTTCCGCACCATTATATATATAGAATACATCACGCTTATTCTCAATATCAATGCCACGTTCCTGTTTGTAAAATGTGCTGATTATATCAAAGGGTTCTTTGTCCCTCGAGATTAATAAATAATATTCAAGCCTATTGCAGGTTTTTAATATTAATACACTCTCGACCGCATCATTACTAATGATACTGTTCAATGAATGTTTAATATCTTTCTTGTCGATTTCCAACAATTCCCTGTCTTCAATCGTTGCCGTGTGGTGATTGCTACCAATAACCGATATTATTAGATTGTTTTTTTTCATATCCTCATTTACCTTCCTTACAAATATACAGCAAGAAAATGAATTGAGAAAAATGAATTATTTATGAATAAATAATGAACTGAATATAAATTATTTTTGGTTTATTTGCTTGTGTTTCGTAGTTTAGGTGTGTAAGAAATTACACACTTTTTGAAAATCAAAAAGAATGTATGATTAATGTATTATAAATTTTGGTGTTTTATTGAAGTTTGTTACAAATAGTCCGAGTATAGAAATATGTTAATATCATTAGTTGCCGGAGTCATTGCAGGGTTTGTTTTAGCTATGCCGCCGGGTCCGGTTGGTGTTACTGCTATCAAGTTGGTGCTTGACAAAGGCAAGAAGCCTGCACTACTTGCGGCGCTCGGTACTACCGTGATGGATTTCATTTTTGCATTCCTCACCGTATTTGCTACCTCTGCAATAATTTCTTTGCTGGATAATTTTGCCGAGAAATATCCTATAGGGGTTCTTCTTATTCAAATTGTTGTTGTTGCCGCCATTGTTGCTTATGGTATTTTATTGCGCAAGAGCAAAGGCGAAGAAAATAATGACAACAAGAAAGCCAAAACTTATTCATTCATTGAATATCTAAAGCACCGAGGTCCTTTCCTACTTGGTTTTGCCGTTGCATTGGCTAATATTGCCAATCCTACATTTCTCGGTTCAATCTCTTATGTTGCAGTCCTACTGCAAAAATGGGCATTTATTGACAGTTCGATTATCGGACGAACCATTTATGCTTTGGGATTTGGAGTCGGTACTTTCTTATGGCTTTATATTCTCGTTAAAGTAATTGTGTTCTACAAACCGCGTATGTCCGAAAATATGATTTTCAAAATCAAAAAATTTGCAGGCTTAACTCTAATCGGTTTCGGTACTCTATTGGGCTATCGCGTTATTGCATTTACGAATTGGGGACAAATCCTACACATTCTATTTGCATTCTAATTTTATCTATATCTAAAATTACGTTGAATATTTCTTTCGCTGTCGCGTTCCTTTACTGTTTCGCGCTTATCATATTTTTTCTTAGCTCTTACTACGCATAATTCTACTTTGACATAACGACCGGAAAAGTACAACGAATATGGCATTAGCGTATAGCCTTTTTCCTGTATTGCCGTACGTAGCTTCACGGCTTCCTTGTGATGTACCAGAAGTTTGCGTGTTCTGGTAGGTTCGTGATTATTGATATTTCCTTGCTTGTAGGGAGGAATATGCAGGTTAATCAGGACAAGTTCCTCATTATCTTTATTAGGGAAATAGGCGTAGGCATCTTGAAGCGAGGCTTTGCCCTCTCGCAAAGACTTGACCTCCGTCCCTTGTAGCACAATTCCCGCTTCAATTGTTTTTAATATTTCAAAATCGTGGCGAAGCCGCCTGTTTTTTGCAATTGTTTTCTTTACTCTGTCTTTTACTTCCATTTTCTTTATATCAGTTCTTTCCGATTATTATTATTTTCTCGAGTATTCATTATTCAGGTAACGAATAAGCATTTGCATTATTAACTAATCATTATTTTCGGTGGTAATTATTTTTCTTCCAATTGTCATAGAAAAGTAATAAAGGCATCATCAGCTAAGCCGATAGTAATAACTTCAACATTTTATAGTTAAATCCTACAAGCTCGAACTAATCGCCTATAATTATTTTTGTATAATTGGCTACGCCGTCTGCAAGCAGAAATAACATATACACACCGGCGGGCATTTTTTGTTCATTATCAATATATGGATTAAAGTCAAATTCCG
>Ga0256846_1000897_pt1 | contig 10379 bp, 7 predicted proteins | sample TevniametaG_FD_189098 | JGI IMG/M metagenome (GOLD analysis project Ga0256846, IMG submission 189098) | Tube worm associated microbial communities from hydrothermal vent at the East Pacific Rise, Pacific Ocean - Tevnia | ecosystem: Host-associated > Annelida > Integument > Unclassified ...
TCCCGGCATAGTACCGGCGAAAATTGTGCATGAAATGGATCGTATCATCGACGACCAGACCGATGGCGATACTGCCGATAAAAAGCGTATTGATGTCCAGCGTAAAACCGCACAGACTGATCAGGCCCATGACCATGAAAATCGGCAGCAGGTTGGGACACATACTGAGCAGCCCCAGTTTGAGATCGCCAACCAGCATCAGCATGAGGATGGTAATGACCACCAGAGCGATGATATAGCTTCTGGCCATGCTGTGCAGGGCAGTGGGGATTGTCCGGCCCATGAGAGCCGCCAGTCCCGTGACGGTTACCGTTGCCATTCCACCAAGCTCTCCGGCAAACATTTTCTGCAGATGACGGACGAAACGGTCGTAGGCCACCGAATCCCCCCACCGGGTCTTGACAGTGATTCGGGTTTTACTGAACTGACTGTCGACGATCTTTTCAATATCCCCGGGCCGGCTGTTTTCAAACAAGAGCAGCTCCTGGGCGACCGTATCCGGGTCGCCGGGAATCGAATAGTAGGCCGGATCGTTTTCGTGCAGGGCCTGGTTGGTTTCCCGTAGGATATCGATGATGGAGATGACCTTGCCGACGGTAATGTCTGTTGTGTGAATCGATGCGATTTTTTCGGTCAGGCCGGCAATACGCTTTAATAATTCCGGATCGTGAATACCGTTTTCCCGGCCCGTGTCCACGACAATTTCAAAGGTGACCGCCCCGCCGATCTGCGCCTCGATATGCTCCAGGTCGGTCTTCACCGGATGCTGATCGGGGAAATAGCTCAGGATAAAACTCGAAAAATGCAGTTGAAAAATAAAGTAAACCGAAACGGCAAACAGGGCCAGACTGGTACCGGCAATTATATTCGGATGGCCGGTGGAAACGCGGCTGAAAAAAAGCAGGAACCGGTCCATCCGGTTGATCCGCGCCGCTGCCGCCGGTACCGGCTTTTCACGGATAGGCAGAATGGCCAGCAGGGACGGCAGCAGAGCAACGGTGTAGACAAAGGCCAGCGCCACGCCGGCGGAAGCAAAATAGCCCAGCTGGCCGATGGTGGCAATTTCAGCAGTGGTAAACGAAAGCAGCCCGGCCACGGTTGTAATGCTGGTCATGAGTATCGCCAGCCCCGAATGCCCCATGGCATGACAGATGGCCGCCTCTTTGTTGCCGCTGCGCTGGTATTCCTGGTAGAAGATAGCCAGGATATGAACCGCATCGGCGATACCGACAGAAACGATAAACGCCGGCAGAATGTTGGTCATGATGGACAGGGAGGTCCCGGTCAGAGCCATGAGGCCGATGGTGGAAATCATGGCGGCATAGACGATGATAACCGGAATAAGGACGCCGGACAGCCGCCTGAAAAGGATAAAGAGAAAAGCAACGATGACCAGCAGCATGATTTTGACCAGCCGGACGGTATCCTGTCCCGTGATTTTGTTAAACGCGTCCACCACAACCGATCCGCCGGAAAAGGTAATCCTGAAATCATCGGCCTGGTAGCGGGCCATTACCCTGGCAACAGCGGCGTTGACAGCGGATTTTTCGGCGGCGCCGATATAGTGCCCGCCGGCATCTTTTCCAGGGGTACTGTCTTCAAAGCCGCTCAAATCGGGCGCGGCATCTGTTTCCGTCGCCGGCGTATCAGGCACCCGGGCAACCGTTTCCACAACCATCGCCGTACTTTTCCCGTTGGCCGACAAGACCAAATTACGGTAAAAGGGATTGGCCAGCGCCCGGCGGCGGGCAGCGGCAAGGTTTTTGAAATCCGGATCGTTGAACAACGCGTCGACGGAAAGTACATCCCCGTCGCCGTGGGTATCGCGGATATTGATCAGGCTGGTGATTTTATCGATATATGGGACCTGCGTTTCGAGATCCGCCTGGAATTTTTCAAGTTTTTCGAGGAACGCCCGGTCGAAGATATCCGGCGCCTCGATGAGAAGGACAACAATCTCCGAGCGCCCGAACTGGTCGCGAAACGCATTGTACGCCAGCAGACTGGGATCGTTGTCGCGGAGCATCGATTCGGTGGCCGTATCGATGGTAATCTGATGGGCTTCAAATCCGGTAAACGCAAAAAACGCAAAGAACAGCGCCAGCGTTTTTATCCGATGCCGATAGGAAAAGCGCGTCACGGCAATAAAGAGCTGTTCGATTTTTTCCCGAACTGCAATCATTTTGATTTCCATCGGGAGAGTACCCGGCGCATTATATAAAAGAGTCGTAAAACAGCACGATCGGCGCGGCGGCTATCCACCGATGGAAGACATCTGGCTGTTGACCCGCGCCCTCTCAGCATCGGTCAGATGGTGACGGGCCGGCTTCGACTGGACGGCGGCAAGAAATACCCGGGTGAGATCCTCATCGCTGCCGCCCTGCCGCAGAACCGGGCGCAGATCCTTTTGTTCGTCAGACATCAGGCAGGACCGCAGCTTTCCGCTGGCGCTCAGCCGGAGGCGGTTGCATGTGGCGCAGAAATGGTTGCTCATGGCACTGATAAATCCCACCTCACCGGCAGCGTCGGGAAGCCGGAACCGTTCGGCCGGCCCGTCATGCGTGTCTCTGGGCACCGGCAGCAGGGGGCCCAGTTCGGTCAGGCGGGTTTTAATATCGGCGGTGCGCAGATAATCCCCTTTGCGCATATTGGCCGTGCCGATGGGCATGTATTCGATAAAACGCACATGAAACGGATATGTGATGGAAAGCCGGGCCATGTCAACGAGTTCATCATCGTTGTATCCCTTCAGGGCCACGGCGTTGACTTTAATGGGGGCAAATCCGAGCTGATGGGCCTGCAGGATGGCCGACCAGACCCTGTCAAATCCATCGACGCCGGTAATTTTTTGATACTTCTCCGGATTTAAGGTGTCCAGGCTGATGTTGAGGCGGTGCACCCCGGCTTTCTTGAGCCGGGGAAGGTATCGGGCCAGCCGGAAGGCGTTGGTGGTCAGGGAAACATCGGTGATGCCGTCAATGCGCGTCAGTCTCGATAAAAATCCACACACCCCCTGGCGAACCAGCGGCTCCCCCCCGGTGATACGGACCTTGGTGATCCCCAGGCCAACGGCGATCCTGACAAGACGCAGGATCTCCTCATAGGAAAGCACATCGTCGTGAGACAGCTTGGGAATCAGACCATCCGGCTTACAGTAAATGCAGCGCAAATCGCACCGGTCGGTAATGGAAACCCGCAGGTAATTCAGGTGCCGGCGGTATCGATCGACCAGCCGGGGCGGCGGCGAGGACAATAAATCGGTTCCACTCATCAGGCAGGCTCCGGAATTTGGGTCTGTTTACAGATGGCCTCGACCAGCCCGTCAATCGTATAGGTCTCGGCTGTGATGTCAATGGCGATGCCGATATCGCTCGCCGTCCGGGTGGTTATCGGTCCGATACTCGCTGTCGTCACGTCGGCCAGCAGCGCCGCCATCCGGTCGGACGGCAGAAGGGCCGCAAAATTGCGGACCGTGGACGAGCTGGTAAAGGTGACCAGGTCGATCTCCCTTTTTTCCAGCCGGGCGATCAAGTCGCCGGCGTCGGCACCGGCATGACGGGTCTGATATGCGGTGACCTCATCGACAGTGGCCCCCATTTGCCGCAGGGCATCGGGCAGAACAGGCCGGGCCTCGGCTGCCCGGGGCAGCAACACGCGCCGACCGGCCATGTCTTCGTTTTCAAAGGCCGCCACTACCGATTCGGCCCGGTAGGTTTCGGGAATAATATCGCTCCTGAGTCCATAATGCCGCAGCCGCGCCGCTGTGGCCGGGCCGATCACCGCCGTGCGAACCTGGTGCAGACGGCGGACATCAAATCCCCGGCTGAACAATCGCCGGAAAAAGAAGTCAACCCCGTTGACACTGGTAAAAATCAGCCAGAGATATCGGTCGAGCGTGTCGATGGCGGCGTCCAACGGTGTCCAGTCGTCGGGAGAAACCACCTCAATGGTCGGGCACTCGATACAATCGGCCCCCAGCGCACCGAGTTTCCGCACCAGGGCACTGGCCTGCTGCCGGGCCCGGGTAATCAGAATCCGCTGCCCGAACAGGGGCCGCGCCTCAAACCATTTCAGCTGCTCTCTCAGGGAAACCACGCCCCCCACAACAATAATGGCCGGCGCCCGGAGGCCCGCCTGTTCAACCCGGGAAACGATGCTCTCGAGCGTGCCGGTGACGCTTTTCTGGATGGGTCGGGTTCCCCAGCGGATAACGCCTACCGGCGTGTCCGCCGGGCGGCCGTGGGTGAGCAGCTGATCCACAATCTTCGGCAGGTTGCGCACGCCCATGAGAAACACCACGGTGCCGATGCCTCTGGCCAGCGCGGCCCAGTCGATGAGGGACGTTTCCTTGGTGGGATCTTCGTGGCCGGTGACAAAGGCCACCGTAGCCGTAAAATCCCGGTGGGTCAGGGGAATGCCGGCATAGGCCGGCGCGGCGATGGCCGATGTCACGCCGGGAACAATCTCAAAATCGACCCCTTCCCGGGCAAGCAGGGCCGCTTCTTCTCCGCCGCGGCCAAAAATAAACGGGTCACCGCCCTTGAGCCGGGTGACGATCTTGCCGGCAGCGGCTTTTTCAACGATCAACGCGTTGATACCGTCCTGGGAAAGGGTATGATCGCCCCCTTTTTTACCGACATAGATACACTCGGCATCGGATGGCGCCTCAGACACCAGCGCCGGCGCGGCCAGATAATCATAGATCAATACCTGGGCCTGCCGGATACACTGGCGGCCCTTGACGGTAATCAGTCCCGGGTCGCCGGGGCCGGCCCCCACGAGATAAACTTTTCCTCTGGGATCAGTCATTGGCAAGTGCTTTCAATGTGTCGAGAATCTCCCGGGCACCCTGGCCGAGCAGCTGCTCAGCCAGACGGATCCCCATCTGTTCAGCCGTTTCCGGCGGGCCGGACATGGCGGCTTCAAACCGACGGTGCCCGTCCAGCCCGGCCACCATGCCGGTCATGTTGATTAAATTGTTTTCAACCCTGGCATATGCCGCAACGGGCGTCTGGCAGCTGCCGTCAAGGCGATTGAGGAACGCCCGTTCCGCCGTGATGGCCGTATGGGTATCCGGATCATTCAGAGCCGCGACCAGCGGCACCACGGGGGGATCATACCGGCGGGTTTCGATGCACAACGCCCCCTGCCCCACGGCCGGCAGCATCACGTCCAGGTTGAGATATTCAGTAATCCGGTGGGTCAGTTGCAGCCGTTTAACGCCGGCAGCCGCCAGAACGATGGCGTCATACGCTTTGGCATCCAGTTTTTTCAGCCGGGTGTCCAGGTTGCCGCGGATGGTCCGGATCTTGATGTCGGGCCGTGCGGCCCGCAACTGCGCCGCCCGCCGCAGGCTGCTGGTCCCGATTACAGCGCCCGGCGCCATTTCCTTGAATCCGCGACCGCTGTGGCTGATAAAAACGTCCTCGGGCGTTTCCCGGACAGGCACGGCGCCGATGCACAGATCTCCCGGAATCCGGGCCGGCATGTCTTTCATGCTGTGGACGGCCAGATCGATGCGCCCCTCGCGCAGCGCGTCTTCGATCTCGGTGACAAACAACCCCTTGCCGCCCACCCGCGCCAGGGGAACGTCGAGGATCTTATCGCCTTTGGTTTTGATAATCACCAGTTCAGTCGTGAGATCCGGATGCCGGTTCTCAAGGGCCTGCTGCACCCATCTGGCCTGCCACAGGGCCAGCTGGCTGCCCCGTGTACCAATGACCAATCGCGTTTTCATCAGTGGCCGCACCCCGCGCAACTGGCGGCGCTGCAGCTCCCGCAGGATGATGCGCCGGCCGACGAACGGGTCGTTTCTCCCCCACTGCTTTTACTGAGGAATCCGCAGGTGGACATGATCCGGTTGACCCGGGTATCCCGACAGTGCGGACAGGCATCCGGCTCACCGCCGCCGATGACCAGGTATTCGAAATCCCTGCGGCAGTTTTCACATCGATATTCGTATATGGGCATGACATGCTCCTTGAAAAGACATTTCACTTAATCTGATAAGATAATCCCGGCCGGGCAAAGATCAACCGGCTTTCGCGGCCGGCGACTGTTCCGTCTCGCTCGAGAGCCGCTCTTTTAAGCGCGCAAGCTCGGTCTGACAGTCCGGTCCGCCGGCAGCGGCTTTTTCAAAAGCGGCCACCGCTTCGTCAAGCCGCCCGGCCTTCTCGTACAACCGGCCAAGGCGGTAGTGGTAATCGCCGTTATCCGGATCGATCTCAACGCTGCGCTCGCAGAAAAGGGTCGCGATTTCGGTGTTTTCGTTACGCAGATCGTAAAGGTGCCCCAGTGTCGACAGCGCATCGGCGTCGGCATCGTTGAGGCGCACCGCCTGGGTAAAGGCGGCAACGGCTTCCGTTTCGGCATCCATTTCGAGATGGCAATGCCCCATCAAACGGTAGGCGCTGCCGGCGGTGGCATTCAACGCCAGGGATTTTTTAAAATAGGTGATGCCCTCTTCCGGCTGTTTCAACTGCAGATACACCTTGCCGATATGAAAAACCACTTCGAAAATATCCCCCCGCACGGCTTCCGCCTGAAAAAAATATTCCAGAGCGCGCTCGAGATTCCCGGTCAGGAGCATGACCAGCCCGTAATTGTATACCGCCATGATTTCTCCCGGTGCCAGACGGATCGCCGCCTCAAATTCGGTCAGGGCCCGGTCGTATTGTTTCAGGATGCCGTAACAGACGCCCAGGCTGTTTCTCAGATTGACATTCGCCGGATCCAGGCGCAGGGCGTTTGCAAACTCGGCGATGCTCCCTTCGATATCCCCTTCGGCATATAGCCGGTCACCGCTGATATTGAGGCTGACCGCGTCAAATTCAACTGTCGTGCCCGTGCCAAGAAAAGTGGCGTGGTCAAGGGCTTTGACGGCATTTTCAATAACATTTGTACGAGAAAAGTGGTCGGTCGGGTAAACGGCAATTCCGACCGAGAGCGGGGCATCAATGCGTTGATGCGCTTTTTCCCTGATTGTGCGGGCGATTTTCCGATAGGCCGCCGCATCCCCGTCGGGGATACACAACCCAAAGATCCCTTCGTAGAGAAGCCCCCACAAGCTGCCGCCGTCACCGGCAACATCGGCAATGATTTCCGCCAGGTCGGCAATGCCGTCTCTGTCTGCCGGCAGATCCGTTTTTTCCGGTAAATCCGGCACAGAAGAAACCGGTCCGGTGCCATCGATCTTGACGGCCAGCGCCCCAAAAATAAACGTTGCTCCCAGTTTTTCAGCGGTATCCACGATATATTCTCCGCCGGTTTTCAGTGCCGGAAAAGCCGACTGCAATGCCGTGGCCGTGGCATCCGGGGGCAGGTACCGGACACGCTGAGCGGGAACCACCGGCGTTTGCAGCAGAAATTCCCGGCTGGCATGGCAATCGGTTTTTAACTGACCCTGCGCCGGGTTTTCGGGCTTTGTTTGATTCAGGCTGACTGGGGTATTCATTTTTCCGCCTTTTTAAGTAATGCCGAAACGACCATGGCGATGGTGTCAAATTCGTCCTCCGGCAGGGTCCGCACATCCATCAGAAAAAGCCCGTCTTCGATCCGGCCGATGACCGGCGGACGGGATGCCCGCAGGGCCCGTTCGACGGACTGGACCGTACGGCCGTCGATCTGAATGGCCACGCAGCGGCTTTCCAGATTCTGGAGCGGCAGGGAGCCGCCACCCGCGCGGGAAATACCGGTTGTCACCTGTACGTGCAGACGGGGATCGGCGATTTTTTCGAGACACATGCTTAACTGGCGCGCCCGGCCGTCGATAACCTCAAGGGACATTGTCAGCATCTTCAGGGTGGGGATTGCCGACAGCGCCCGTTCAGGGTCCCGGTAGAGATGCAGGGTGCTTTCCAGGGCAGCCAGGGTCAGCTTGTCGATCCGCAGGGCCCGGGTAAGGGGGTTTTTCTTGATCTGTTCGATATACTTTTTCCGGCCCACAATAATACCGGCCTGGGGGCCGCCGAGGAGTTTGTCGCCGCTGAACGTGGCCAGGTCGACGCCGGCGGCCACTGTTTCCTGGACGGTGGGCTCCCTGGCCAGTCCATGGGCACTCAAATCGATGAAGGTACCGCTGCCCAGATCATCCATGACCGGCATGTGATGTTTTTTGCCCAGAGACACCAGGTCCGGCAGGGGCACATCGGCCGAAAAACCGACAATGGCGTAGTTGCTCTGATGGACCTTGAGCAGCAGGGCGCTGTTTTCCCCGATGGCACGCTCATAATCATTCGGATGGGTCCGGTTGGTGGTACCCACCTCTTTAAGGATGCAGCCGCTGCGGGCGATGATATCGGGTACGCGGAAGGAACCGCCGATTTCAACCAGTTCCCCCCGGGAAACGACCACCTCCCGGCCTTCGGCCACGGTGGCCAGGCACAAAAGAACCGCGCCGGCATTGTTGTTCACCACCATGGCGGCCTCGGCGCCGCTGATTTCGCAGAGAATATCTTCCACCGCCGTGTAACGGGATCCCCGGCGCCCGGCCGACAGATCGTATTCGAGATTGGAATAGCCTGCGGCCACGGCCGTCATATTGGCAATGGCCGCGTCGGCCAGAAGGGATCGGCCGAGATTGGTATGCACAATCACGCCGGTGGCATTGATCACCCGGCGCAGGTTCAGGGCCATGCGCCGACGGGCGGCGGCAACAATGCGCGTCAGGAGTGCCGGCTGGCTGAAAGAGACAGCATCGGCCGTCTCCGGGCTGTTTAAGATCGTCTGGCGACAGGCGTCCAGTTCGCTCCGCACCGCGCCGACCAGTACTGTTTTGGGGATACGATCGGCCTCGGCCCCATCGGCCAGGGCCAGTAGAAGGGCATCCACGCCGGGCAGGCGGCGCAGCTGCTGCTGTTGTTTTTCGGAAATTTCCATTCGGTTTTAATTCCCCATGGTTGAATCGGATTTTATATCATGTCCCATTGAAATATATCAATAAAATTTTGAATATTGCGACCGGGAATGAATATTTACGCTGAACCGGGGTCCATTTATCAGGCGGCATGCCGTTTTTTTTACGTTGCCTTCGTGTGGACGGGTATGGTAGGGAACACCTGTTTTCCAGCGGGAAAACCCTCCAGGATCAGGCCGCCCGCCCCCGATCCCCCGGCAATTGCCGGGTAGACGCGGCACATTATTTCGTAATCCTTAATCCCACATATTTTAGAGGAGGCGTTTGATGAATGAGGCAATTAAACCCATTTTAGCCGTTGGCACCGCAGTATGCATGGCATTCTCCTTCCTTCTGCTTTCGTGCGCGGCAGGACCGGATGCACAGCGACACGAAAACGCCTCGCTGGCGGCCACGCTGAAGTTACGCAATGTGTACACCCAGGGGCCCATCCGGGTCCAGATCGAGTTCAGCTTGAAAAATCTGTCGGACAAAAGCATGAGACTGCTGAAATGGGGAACTCCCTTTGAAGGAAGGTTCACCGACGACATGTTTGAGGTCGTGGTGAACGGAAAACCGGTGCCTTACACCGGTATGATGATCAAACGGGGCGCGCCGCGGGAAAGCGATTATATCACCATTGAAGCGCATGGTACGCTGACCACCCGGGTGGCGATTGAAGACGGGTATGCCCTGACAACCACGGGGCATTACACGGTCCGATACCGCCATGCCTTCATCACCGTCCGGGAAAACGGCACCGATACGGCGGCGGCGCTGCGCTGCGCGGGAATCGCGTTCGATCTGATCTGATAACCGATCAATTTTATCCATACAGGCGGATCGCTTCATATGATGCCGGCCTGAGAGTACATTGTCGAAGGAGAATATATATGTCACGCGTAAAGATACTTGTTTTTCTCATCCTGTCGGTTTTCATCCTTGTCCCGTCTGCGGGGGCAGCGGACACCCCGCCGCCGCTGTCCGCCGGCATCGACGTCCTCACCGTCGATGAAACCACCGGTATCGCCGTTCAAATAAAATTCACCCTGACCAACCATTCGACCCAGGCCATCGACATTCTGAAATGGGGCACGCCATTTGACGGCCGGTTCACCGCCGACTGTTTTGATGTCCGTCTGGACGACACGCCGGTGCCTTACCGGGGAATTCTGGTCAAACGGGGGGCGCCCCGGCCATCTGACTATATGACCGTAGCGGCCGGTGACACCATTTCAGCGACAATCGATCTGGCCAGCGGGTACACGATCTACCAGGCCGGCATCTATACCATCCGGTATCGCGCAACCGCGCTCAGCACACGTAAAACCGCGGCCGGCGCCCAGGATGCGGTAACCACGGAAGCGGCCGCCGGCGCAGTACCGGCCGCCGTTCAGTCCGACACGGCTGAATTTGTCATCAATGCCGGTCGCGATGAACCGGTTGTCGCCAGCGTTCCGCTGGCGGCGTATGCCTGCTCCGCTGC
>Ga0256846_1000898_pt1 | contig 10374 bp, 10 predicted proteins | sample TevniametaG_FD_189098 | JGI IMG/M metagenome (GOLD analysis project Ga0256846, IMG submission 189098) | Tube worm associated microbial communities from hydrothermal vent at the East Pacific Rise, Pacific Ocean - Tevnia | ecosystem: Host-associated > Annelida > Integument > Unclassified ...
CCTTTTCCGCTTAAATCTTTTAAGGAGTTTCCCGACAGCATGCCTTATGCCGGGGCTTTTACCACGCACACCGAACATCCGCTGGCCCCTTATGTCTCAGGGATCAGGGATGCAGCACAAAAAATATCCAGATCCCTTAACGGCGGGGAGGTGCCGCCTGACACCGGGGGAGATTTTGCGCTGGTCGTCTACCCGCTGCCGAAAATTGCGCTATGCTATATCTTTTATGAAGCGGATGAGGACTTTCCTGCTTCGGTGACATGCCTTTTTTCAAACAATGCCAATCGGTTTATGCCGATCGATGGTTTGGCCGATGTGGGGGAATATACATCCAGAAAAATATTGAGTCTGATTTAAACACCGGTTGAAATAAAAACCGACTACAATTCTTCGGGGATAAAGGCGACCACGTCGTCAATGTTGTCCGTATCGGCAAAAATCATCACCAGCCGGTCCAGCCCCAGGGCGTTGCCCGTGGCCGGCGGCATCTCTTCGAGGGCGTCGAGAAATTTTTCGGGCATCGGCCAGGTGCTTTTCCCTGCCATTGATCTTTCCCGCATGGCCTGCTCGAAACGCTGCCGCTGCTCGACCGGGTCGGTCAATTCGCTGAATCCGTTACACAGTTCAACCCCGCCGATATACAATTCAAACCGTTCGGCAATATCCGGATTGCCGGGAGACAAGCGTGCCAGGGCACCGCACGCGGCTGGATAGTCGGTCAGGAAAGTCGGATGGCCAATGCCCAGATGCGGTTCTACCTCATAGGCGAGAATCTCATCGAAGCGGCCGGTTGAAAGCGCGGCTGATGCCGATATCGGTGTAAAGGTGTCAAACGCTTCGGCCACTGTCATCCGCTGCCAGGGGGCTGCCAGATCGATCCGGCGGCCCTGATAGACAAGTGTATCTTCGGTGCCGGTCATCCGGGCCACGTGACGGATCAGTGATTCCGTCTGGTCCATCATGTGACGGTAGTCGCAAAGGGCAGTATACCATTCGAGCAGAGTCATCTCCGGCAGATGCCGGTCGCCCCGTTCCCGACTGCGAAAGCAGTGGCAGATCTGAAAAATATGGTGATAACCGGCGCCCAGCAGCCGTTTCATGCATAGTTCCGGGGACGTATGCAGCAGCCATTTTTCCGAAGTCACCGGATCGATATGCGTCTCCGGCGCCAGGGTCGGCTGCCTGACCGGGGTATCTACTTCAAGATAGCCCTGTTTGCCAAAATAATCACGGATGCCGCTGGTAACCATGGCCCGCAAATGCAGGTTGGTTTCAATCGTTTCCTGGCGCCGGGGGGGCTGGGTTTTCTCCATCGAAATGATCTATCCTGTTGGTTTGTCGCTTTGGGGGAATGCGCAGGCCCCCGGTTGTCATCGGAAAAAACAGCATGGATGCCTATAGCACAGGCGGGTTGAATAATAAATAACGCTGCCCGATACAGGTATGAATCGAAGCAGCCGGCGGATTTAAAATCGATGTTGATTTGTCCTTTGTCATATGCCATATTAATAACAGCGGATTATTCATCTATATGGAGGCTTTAGCATGGTGGATTACAGGATATCGGAAATTGAGGGGATCGGAGAAGTATACGCATCTAAACTGGAAAAAGCCGGCGTCACCACCGTCAGCGGATTGCTGGAAAAAGGTAAAACCGCCAAGGGGCGTGAAGCGTTGACCCGGGCCTCGGGAATCGACACTAAAGTGATCTTGAAGTGGGTGAACATGAGTGATCTGTTCCGTGTGAAGGGCGTTGGCAAGCAGTATGCCGAATTGCTAAAGGCGGCCGGCGTGGACACGGTCAAAGAACTGAGAAACCGAAACCCGCAAAACCTGCACCTCAAACTCAAGGAAACCAATGGCTCGGGACAGCGCCTGGTCCGGGCCCTGCCGGGAGTGAAGATCGTTGAAGCCTGGGTGAATGCAGCCAAAAAAATGAAGCCGGAAGTGACCTATTGAACCGAACCTGTTGGACCTGTTTTATTGAACTGAACCTGTTAAATCGAAAAGGAGCGGAAAATGATTAATTTCAGTAATATTGTTGGCACATTGATGCAGGCCGGATTGTCCGGATCGACCTCGAGCCGTATCCAAAATGTTCTTGGTGGCGGCGGTCAGGCTTCTGGCGGGGCATTGTCCAGCCTGACGGGTGCGTTATCTGGCCTGCTGGGCAGTGGTGGCGGCAGTAATATCGGCGGGATGCTTCAAAGTGTTCTCGGCGACGCGGGCAATGCTCTGGGAGAAAATAAAAACCTGGCGCTGGGCGGCCTGGGCGCCCTGGCCGGTTCCCTGCTTGGCGGCGGCGGCCGATCCTTAAAGGGCGCTCTGGGCGGCGGGGCCATGGCCATGCTGGGCGCCATGGCTTTTAAGGCACTCAAGGGCGGTGGCGGTGATGCACAGCCTGAAGTGCCCCTGGGGCTGCGGGAAGCGGCCGGCAGCGAGGAGGAAGAAGAACTGGAGAAGGGGGCCGAGCTGATATTGAGAGCCATGATCAACGCCGCCAAAGCAGATGGGCGGATTGACCAGCAGGAAGTTCAGCGCATTGTCGGGAAACTGGAGGAAGCCGGTGAACCGGAAGAAGCCCGGGATTTCGTGTTGGCCGAGATGGGAAAGCCCCTGGATCTGGAAGGTTTTCTGGCCGAAGCCCGGCAGCGGCCCTCTCTGGCGCCCCAGATTTATGCGGCCTCGTTGCTGGCCATTGAAGTCGATACTCCGGCCGAGAAAGAATACATGCAGCAGCTGGCATCGCACCTGAATATCGCGCCGGGTGTGGTGGCCGAGCTTGAAAGGACAGTGGGCCTTTCGTAAGAAGGGTACTTTACTGCCGTTTAATTCTCTGTTGCTGATGGGCGAGCCGACCGGCCCAGATCGGATCCTTTCGGAGGTAGATCTGGGCCGTTTTGTTATATTCGGCGGCCTGTTCAATATTTCCCTTCTGCAGCCAGGCCTCGGCCAGGTAGAAATAAATCTGTCCGTTTTGCGGATAGAGATTCATGGCCCGTTCCAGGGTCCGGATTGCCGCGTCGGGCCTTCTTTTCTGAATCAGCATCCGTCCCTGCGCCGTCAATTCCAGAGCGGCAATTTCCCTGGCGCTTCTTTTTCTGGGTGGCTTGGGTGCTGGCGGGCGAGTCACCTGCGGAGACGGACTCGGCGCAGTACGGGGCGGTGGCACGGATTTATGGGGCGCTGGCGCCGGTCGAGGGGTTCGGGTGGAAATGACAACCGGGGCGCAGCCGGTCAGAAAAAAGGCAACCACAGCCGTTGCAATCCATTTATTCACGATGAAACAGATCCTTTAGCTTCTGAAACAGATTTTTAAAAGGTATCCGGTTCTTAAAAATTACCGGGTGCCGGTGAATCGGGCATGGCGTTCTGGGAGCGGTATTTTCCAGAAAGACCTCTTCCACGGGGGTCGGGCAAGCGTTCTTTACTGCCAGCTGGCCGCTGTCGGCGCAGATGGTCTGCCGGATGACGCCGGGCGGCATGGCGAACCATTCACCGGATACGTATTGGGGGATCGTCTTCATCAGGTCAACCCAGATGGGCAGTGCGGCATGGGCCCCGGTGGAATGGATGGTATCGCCATTATCGAAACCGACCCAGACCAGTGCCAGGATATCCGGCGTGTAGCCGATAAACCAGGCATCCCGGCTGTTGTTGGTGGTGCCGGTTTTCCCCCCCACCGGCCATCCAATTCCCCGTGTTTTTAAAGATGCGGCCGTCCCCTGTGTGGCCACGCTGCGCAAAAGGTCGTTCATGATATAAGCTTTGGCCGATGAGATCAACCTTTTGACGGTGGCGTGATGCCGGTCGAGTACGCGGCCGTCTTCATTAACAATGGCTTTGATGGAAAGGGGAAAGGGCAGAACGCCGTCAGCGGCAAAAACGCAGTACGCCCGGGCCAGTTCCAGCGGGATGACCTCAAAAGCGCCGAGAGCCAGGGAGGGCAGGGGACGGATAGGGGTTGAAAATCCGAAAGCGGCGGCTGTGGCAACAATTTTATCAAGGCCGATGGCCATGCTCAGGTTGATCGTGGCGATATTGTAGGATTTTGCCAGGGCCTGACGAAGGGTGACGTCCGGCGGCGCCTGGCGGTCAAAATTTTTCGGCCGCCAGGATTCGCCGTTGACCGTGTAGGTCCGGGGGGTATTGGCCAGATGGTCCGCCGGTGTAAACCGGTCCAGCGCAGTGACATAGACGAAAGGTTTGAACGCGCTGCCCGGCTGGCGTCTGGCCTGGGTGGCCCGGTTGAACTGACTGGCCCCGTAATCCCGTCCGCCGACCATGGCCAGAATGGCGCCTGTTTTCGGCTGGATGACGATGATGGCCCCTTCCAGCTTTTTCCCGGGCGTCTTCCGCTTAAGAGATCGGCTGGATGCTTCCATCCGGGCCAGGCCCCGGTCCAGGGCTTTTTCCGCTGCCGTCTGCACCTGGGAATCGAGAGTGGTAAAGATCGACAGACCCATGCTGGCCAGCGCTTCCGGCGGGTAGAGATCGGCCATCTGCCGGGCGAGGTAATCCATGAAATAGGGCGCCTGACGGTGATACGCCGTGTACTTGGCCGGTTTCAGCGGACGGTTGAGCGCCTCCTGCAGTTCGGTGTCTGACAGCCAGCCGTTTTTGTGCATGGCCGCAAGGACCTCATTGCGCCGTTTCAGGCAGAGGGAGCGGTGGGTATACGGTGAATAGGCGTTGGGCCCCTTGATCAGACCGGCCAGGGTGGCTGCTTCAGCCACGGAAAGCCGCTGGACCGGTTTGCCGAAATAGAAAAAGGCCGCTTCGCCGATGCCGTTAATCGATATGGATCCCTTCTGACCCCAGTAGATCTCGTTCAGATAGATTTCGAGGATCTCATCCTTGCTGTATTTCATTTCGAGGATCAGGGCGATGAGCATTTCCCTGAGTTTGCGCCGATAGGTCCGTTCCGGAGTGAGAAAGTAGTTTTTGGCCAGTTGCTGGGTTAAGGTGGACCCTCCCTGGCGAATATGCCCCCGGCGCATATTTGTGATCAGGGCACGCATGATCCCGGCGAAATCGATGCCGTGATGGTGGTAAAAGCCCTTGTCTTCGGCAGATAAAATCGCGTGGATCAAACGGGGTGGAACCCGGTCGATGGCGACCAGCCGCCGCCGTTCCCGCTTGGGCCCGTAGAACTGCATCAGTTCTTCCGGTTCCAGCTCGAGAAGCGGCACCGGTCGGGCATTGTCAAGGCGGGTGATTGACTGGATCCGGTCGGCGGCGTCAAACCGTATTTTAACGGCAAATCCGCTCTGGTTGAAAAGGGGAGAGGTGAAATCGTTCAGGAACAGTTCGATCAATCGGCGCTCCCGTCGCATCTGGCCCGGGTGACGGGGACGGATCGACGTGTCGCGATAGCCGAGCCGCCGGAGTTTCCCTTCCAGGGATATCCGGTTGATCTGCAGGCCGGGGTAGATGAGGGTGGTATCCGTGTAAACCGTTGATGGGATATTCCAGCGCCGGCCGGCAAATCGGTTTTCGATCCGTTTGGAAAGATAGCCGCTGTACACAAACAGGGCGATACCCGCCACAACCGTGACGCAGAGACCGGCCCAGAAGACGATCATGAATAATGATCTGAATAGCGTGCGTTTTTTTTTCATTTTTATTTTGAGCCCGTTGCAGCTGCGCCGGTGCCAACGTACCGGGACAAACAGGGGCAGGGGGGCGGGTATAACCGACAGCGGCAGATGCCGGCCGGTCATCACCAGCCGGAGATCACCGGTCAGGGGCGGGGATCAGATCTTTTTTCTCCATCGGACCAGTGTATCTTTAAAAAAAGTCAGGTTTCGCCGATAGGGGCGCGCGTCATTGTCGTAGAGGCTTTCAATGGTGACCCTTTTGGGGGTCAGGGTCAGGGCGTGGGCATTGCCACTGGTTTCATACCGTTTCCGGGTGCCTTTTTGAATGGCATTGATCTGTTTAAGCAGCTCGCTGATCATGCCCGTGTCTTCCTGGATGTCGGTTTCCAGAAAAGCGGCGAGCAGTTGATCTTTATCGGCGGCCCGGGCCCGGAGCAGACCGGTATCATCCCGGTAAAAAGAAATATTCTGCATGCGCTTTAATCCTTTACGTAAATGGGAAAGGCGGTGTTGATGCTGCCTTTATGAGTGGTATATCCCTGGATGAAAAAACCATATCCCGAAGGCCCCCGCCAGGGCTGGGCTTTTTTCTTAAGGCGGTGATGGTAGGCGTGTAAAATGGCCTGGATTACTTCCCTGCGCCGCATGGCATCGGGGAAAAAGCTGGAAAATTTCTTTTTCCAGCGCCGCTGTCGCCTGTCCCGGACCTTGACCCGGGCCGTGTACACCCCGGCCCGGTTCGGCGGCGACATGATTTTAATCAGGCGGGCATTTTTCGGATCTTTGCCGCGGGGCCGGGAATGGAACCCGGTGGGTTTGCCGCGGCGGTTGATTTCCCCTTCAAATACATGGGAAATATTAATTTTCGGCTTTGTCCGGCTCCATTTGTGCCCCGCCGCCGCTTCGGGAACTGACCCCGGCAGCAGGAAAAGAAAAGCGAGTAACAGCGGAAATATCTGGTTCATTCGAAAACTCCAATTATTTAATCAACGCTTTTTATTTACAAAACAACATGTTGAAAGTCAAATGGTTTGTCCGGCCGGTGCCGGTATTACATTTGTCTGCGGTGCCGCGCGTGCGTTGGGAGAGACGGAAAAAATGCCCGTTCCAGCGGTGGGGTTTGATCAGTGCGACAATAAAGGTGATACGACCGCCGGAATATAAGCGGGATGATATGAAATGGTTACATGCGCCTTAAAAGAGATGGCGGTCCGAAACAGCGGTATTCCGATCCAGATAACGGTGAGGTTAAAATCAAGGTCGTCGACGGTTAAAGTGATCGAATTGATGCGCTGAGCACCAATGTCCGGGCTGTATGGGCCGCTGGTTTTACTGAAATAATCTGATTCAGGGGCCGTTTCGGTAAAGGTCGCTCCACCCCGATAGGTAAAATATAAAGTATCGTCCCGGCCATCGGTTAACCGGGCGACGAAGGCGGTGAATTGCGGGTCGTCTTCCGCAGAATAAAGAGGATAGGATTTTCCTTTATCAGCCTTGCGAAGCGGGGTGGTTTCAAATAAAGTGGTCTCATTGCTGCCATATCCGATCGAGAAGATCAGTGAGCTGACAATGCCCATCGACGATCGGTTGTAATCGACCGGAATGGTGACCTCGGCCGCAGAAACAATAGGAGAGATAAAAAAAAGAAGGCCGGCGATGATGGTTTTTGTCATATTGATATCCGTAAATAAATATCGCCCATCAGATGGCAAACAGTATGCTGAATAATAACAGGTCAAACGGTAAAAAGGAATATGAAATCGGCATGGCCTTTTTTGCGCCCGTAACCTTTGCTGCCGGGTGTGGCATCAATCCCGGACCGGTTTTGACGGAAAACATCCGGGCAGATGGCCGGTTTCACCCGGGCCGGTTTGACCAGCAGGCCCGGGCGAATCCATACGGCTGAGCTCGGCGTATTCGGTCAATCGTTCTTAATTCCATGATACCGAGCGGTTGCACAATAATCCCGGCTGTATTATAATAGTTTTGAAGGTAGACGCGACTACCATCGCGATCGATATATGGATACCCCTTGCGGATACGGGAGGCATTCATGAAACCTGTCAGTGGGCAACGAGCGGTACAGGCGATTCTGGCACCGGCTGATATTCAAATCAACGGCCATCGTCCCTGGGATATTCAGGTGAATAACCCGGATTTTTACGAGCGGGTGCTGGCCGGCGGATCGCTGGCCCTGGGCGAAACCTACATGGACCGGTGGTGGGATTGCGATGCCCTCGATCAGCTTTTCTGTCGCCTGCTGGCCGCCCGGCTCTACCGCAGGGTTCGCTATTCAAAACCGGTGCTGCTGGAAGTGGTTAAGTCCAAAGTCACCAATCTTCAGCGAAAATCAAAAAGTTTCGAAGTCGGAGAACGTCACTACAATATCGGCAACGATCTGTTTGCCGTCATGCTGGACAAAGGCATGAACTATTCCTGCGGATACTGGCGGACAGCCAGTACCCTCGATGCGGCCCAGACGGCAAAACTGGAACTGATATGCCGCAAGATCAATTTGTCTCCAGGCATGACAGTACTCGATATTGGCTGTGGCTGGGGCGGATTTGCCCGATATGCCGCTGAAAAATACCGGGTCAGCGTGACCGGGATCACGGTTTCCGAGGCACAGGTCAAATGGGCTCAACAACATTGCCGGGGCCTTCCCATCACTGTTTTACTGAAAGATTACCGGGATCTGAAGGGGACGTTTGACCGGATTATTTCCATAGGGATGTTCGAGCATGTTGGTGTGAAAAACTACCGGTCTTTCATGAAAATCGTCGACAGCTGCCTGAAACCTGACGGTATATTTCTTCTACACACCATCGGCGGCAACCGGTCGGTGACGTCGTGCGATCCGTGGATTACCCGCTATATTTTTCCCAATGGCATGCTCCCGTCGGCTCGCCAGATCACGACGGCCGCCGAAGGGCGCTTTGTTCTGGAAGACTGGCACAGCTTCGGGGCTGATTACGATACGACCCTGATGGCCTGGTACGATAATTTTACCGGAGGGTGGGATCGACTGGCATCCCGGTACGATGCGCGTTTTTATCGCATGTGGACCTACTATCTGCTCTCCTGCGCGGGCAGTTTCAGGGCCAGGGATGATCAGCTCTGGCAGATTGTCTTTTCAAAAAAGGGGATTCCCGGCGGTTATCAGCGGCCGGAGATGTAAAGTGAATAAAACGGGATTGGGTGATGACTGTCTGACGTGTCTGCCATCGGATGTTTAATGGTACAGGAACAGCGCCCCGGGAACTACGTCAAACGAAAAAATCCGACCTTCGCCGGCCAGGTCGCCGTCGATCTGCAGGACGAGCGGTTTTTCAGACCGGATGACGGCCCGGGCGCCGGTCCGGTAATTGCCGACCCGGTTGCCGACGGTAAAGGCGGTCGCAAGGGTTGCCGCGATGTTGGGCAACCCGGCCGGAATACAGAGGGTGTGGAGATAACCATCGTCCCATCGGGCCTGGGGGACCACATTCATTCCAAAACCGAAATGGGGGTGTTTGACCACCATCAGGCTGAGCAGCCGGTCGACTGTGAATTCGGTCTGGTCAAGTGAAAGGTGAACGCGACCGGGCCGGTATGCCCTGAAGATCGCTTGAAAAGAGGCCAGGCCATACGCCTGCAACGGTGAATATCCCCGCCGGCGATATTGAGACCAGAGCTTGACGGTCGTCCCGTCAATGCCGACTGAGGCCATGAAGGCCATCCGTTTTCCATTACAGCGAATAAGATCGTAGCGATGCCGGCGGCCATTGCGGAGGCGCTGGGCGATGGCGGCGATCTGTCCCCGGTATGCCAATGTTCGGCGGATGGCGTTTCCTGTTCCCATGGGCAGATAGGCCAGGGAGAGCCGCGCCGGGTAGATGGCATTGATAATATCCGAGAAAGTTCCGTCGCCGCCGGCAATGACAAGCACGTCATATTGTCTGCTGAGTGCGACGGCCAGGCTGGAAAATTCCGCAGCGCAGGATGTTTCCAGACCGAAGATGTCGGCGTTGAGAATTTTGGCCGCTGCGGCCAGCTGCACTCGCTTTTCGTCTACGGAAAGACGCCCGGCTTTGGGGTTCGCAATAATCGCGTAGCGCATGATCGGTTTTTCCATCCATCCTTTGTTGTATGGGTCAAGCGGTACGCCCAGACGTTTTTATACCATACAACGTCGCCGCGGGTATTGCCAGTGCCGAAGCCATTGCCCCGAAACGAATCTCAATACACTTTGCGCCGGGAAAACCCGGGGCCTAGGACGCTGAACGTGCTTTCTGTAATAAAAAAAGCATTGGCGTCGATATCAAAAACGAGTGCTTCCAGCCGTTTGAGCTGGTAGTTGTTGACCACTGTCATGACGAGCCTTTTATCCTTTCCGGAATAGGCCCCCTGACCGTGAATAAACGTTGCCCCGCGATTTAGCTTTTTTAGAATCGCGGCGGCAATCATATCCGACGTTTCCGAAATAATAAATACCAGTTTGCGCTGGTTAAAGACGCTCTGGAAATAATCGGTTACCTGGGCAATGACAAATGTAAGCAGCAGCGAGTACAAAATCAGATCCAGGTCCAAAAAGGCGAGACTCAGACTGAATAAAACCAGGTTGAAATAGAAAAAGAACTGGCCGATACGGAGGTTCCATTTCTTGTTTAATATAATCGCGATAATATCGCTGCCTCCTACCGAACCGAGAGAATGCAGGTAAATACCGGCCCCGGCTCCGATGCAGGCCCCGCTGGCCAGCGCGGCCAGAAGATGGTCCTTGATGGGAATCTGA
>Ga0256846_1000899_pt1 | contig 10366 bp, 9 predicted proteins | sample TevniametaG_FD_189098 | JGI IMG/M metagenome (GOLD analysis project Ga0256846, IMG submission 189098) | Tube worm associated microbial communities from hydrothermal vent at the East Pacific Rise, Pacific Ocean - Tevnia | ecosystem: Host-associated > Annelida > Integument > Unclassified ...
AGCTTTCATTAGCCCATGAAGAATTAGATACTGCTTGAAAAAAATTCTCTCTCAATTTACCTAAATTCAAATCTCTTTTTAATTCAAATGAAATAATTTTGATTGAGTTATTTCCAACTGATGAACTTAAATTTAGCACTTCCGAACTCCATTCTCCAATTGGAAAACAGCATCCAACAATATCAGGATGAACCCATTCGCCATATTCCTTTTTTTTGGATTTTGAATGATTAATTGTTTTTGTATAACATTTCAAATGATAAAAGGCAAAATGAGCTAAAAACGGATGCAAGTGTTTTTCAAGATATGATTTCTTATGTTTGTTTTCTGTTATGTCTTCGGTATTTTCAGACTTTTCTATTTTCTCTAAATCAAATAGATATTCCTGTTCTTTTAGATAAAATCTTTTTGGACGTTTCCCTACTACTGCAAAAATCGTGTTGGCGTTATCTCTTTCGTTTACATAAATCTGCGCCCCCAATGTAGCCCAAGGTGTTTTACCTTGACTATTCAATTTTGAATTATAGCCTTTATCCTCGGCAATCTTCCATATTTCATTTGCAGTTAATGGTTTCTTCTCTTCTATTAACACTTTCTCAGCTAATTCTAAAAATGTCATTATGTATGAACCCCCTAACTAATTAAACAATGCTTTTTACTTATGTTAATTATTCGTATTCTAATATCACGATTTATGATATTTTTTTAATACCCATTATTCTACTTCTTCACTGTTTTTATTTTCGTTCTTTATTATAAAGCAATATAATAAATTTTATGCTACTGTTTTACACACAGGTAATATTTGCTGTGGGAATTGATGTTATATAGATAGAATAAGATATACTTGGCTCATTTGCCTGTATTGAGCAACAAAAGATATGCAGGATTCCAATAAGAAGAATTATTTGTATTCTTTTATTTCCTGTTCGCCTTTGTGTGCAAAATATACGCTCTCGACAAGTGCGTTTATTTCATCTTCACCGGGATATACTTTAATATCGGCAATGAAGGAAATTCGCTCTCTAAGTAAGTCAATAAGCATTTCGGAATACGCAACGCCACCTGTAATTAGTATGGCGTCAATTTTACCTTTTAGAACGGTAGCATAGGCACCGATTTCTTTTGAAATTTGGTAAGCCATTGCTTCGTAAACTTCGCGAGCATATTTATCACCTACGGCAATGCGGTCTTCGACTTCGACCGTACTGTTTGTACCGAGATAGGAAACAATACCACCGCGTCCGATAATCATTTTACGAATTTTAATATGGTCGTATTTTTCAGAGAAACATAATTTGGCAAATGTCCCCATTGGTACGGAGCCACTTCTTTCCGGCGAGAAAGGACCATCACCGTCCAGCCCGTTGTTCACGTCAATTACACGACCCTTGTAATGGGCGCCGACCGTAATACCACCACCGAGATGGGCAACAATTAAGCTGAGTTCCTCATATTTTTTCCCACTTTCGCGGGCAAATCGGCGTGCAACAGCTTTCTGATTGAGTGCGTGGAAAATACTAATGCGAGGAAGTAAGCAGTTACCGGAATATCTTGCAATATCGTCCATTTCGTCCACGACAACAGGGTCAACAATATATGCTTCTTCTTCATTGCCTGCTTCACGTGCGATTTCGCGGGCAAGAATACCACCGAGATTAGAGGCATGCTCGCCGAGACGTTGCAATTTAATATCCTCAATCATAGCATCATTAACGCGATAGACACCGCCCGGTATAGGTTTAATCAGACCTCCCCTACCAACAACAACGTCAATTGATTGTGGTGAAATTTTGGCAAGTTTCAGAGCATCAATAATAAGATTTTTTCTAAACTCATATTGAGCAAGAATACTTTTAAATTGAGATAAATCATCTATATCGTGTCTAATGACGCGAGTAATAACTTCATTCAAGTCGTCATAAATGGCGAACTTGGTAGAGGTAGAACCCGGATTAATTGCAAGAATTCTCATAATAGCTCCAAATTAATAGGAAGCGGCAAGAGCAATAGACATAAGTTTGCTCCTGTCGGAATCCGCCCGCGATGTTAATACAATCGGTGCGGCGGCACCGAGAATAATAGCGGCAACCGTTGCCTTTCCAAAATACGTAAAACTTTTGTATAGTGCGTTCGCAGTTTCGATATTAGGCGCAACGATTAAGTCGGCATCACCGGCAACATCGCTAACAAGTCCTTTATGTTCAGCCGCCTCTTTTGAAACAATATTATCAAAAGCAAGAGGTCCGTCAATAATGGCACCTTTTATTTGTTTGCGTTTACTCATCATAGTCAGCAAAGCGGCATCTGTTGTTGATTCCATTTTCGGATTAACAACTTCGACCGGTGCAAGGAGACCGATTTTAGGCTGCGCAATACCAAAACGATGAAATGCTTTAATAGCATTTTTAATAATAGCAGTCTTTTCTTTCAGGTCGGGTGCAATGTTTTGAGCGGCATCGGTAAGAGCCAGCACCTTGTGATAAGCATCAATTTCAAAAAAACCGATATGACTGAGCAATGCACCTTCTCGCAAACCATTATCTTTATCAAGTACGGCACGGAGGAAATCGGCAGTACCGACCATACCTTTCATTAAAATATGCGCTTTGCTTTCACGAATAAGCGAAACCGCTTTGCGTGCGGCAATAGCGGGAATATTCTCTTCGATAATTTCAAAAGAGCTAATATCAAGGTTTTCTTCTGCGGCAATTTTGATAATTTTTTCTTTATTGCCGACCAGAATAGCCGAAGCAATGCCCTGCTCTTTTGCGGCTGTAACCGCGCTAAGGACGTTATCGTCCTCAGCGGCGGCAACAGCAATAATTTTTCCGTGCTTGCTCTTTGCAATTTCAATGAATGAATTTAAATTACTTAGTTTCATACTTAATCTTTAATTAATAATTATTCTAAACTACCGACAGTCTCTTCGACATTATCAAGAATTTCGCAAGACTTAACAAGAGCCTTCATAGTGTTATGGTCTTTGTAGAGCGGTCTGTCAATATCAAGGAATTCAACGTACTTGCGAACAACACTCTTAGCAGTAGAAACACCATCACCGTTTTTGAAGTCCCTAATATCCAAAGCTTGAGCCGCCGCCATAAATTCAATACCAAGTACGCCATAGGCATTATCAAGAATTTGCCCGTTCTTCAAAGCGGTATTCATACCCATTGAAACAAAATCCTCTTGGTCTGCCGCCGCAGGAATAGATTGAATGGAAGCAGGAGACGCAAGTATTTTTTGTTCCACAATAAGCATATCGGCTGTATATTGGCTGAGCATCATACCGGAAAACATACCGGCTCTTGTAGTAAGAAACGGTGGCAATCCGACACTCAAAGCCGGGTTAAGCATACGATTTAATCGTCTTTCGGACAGAACAGAAACCATAGTAATAGCGGCACCTACCATATCCATAGGAAGTGCAACGGGAGTACCTTGGAAATTAGCACCTGTAAGTGTTAATTTTTCTTCGGTTAGGAAAATCGGGTTATCCCCCACACCGTTCAATTCAATTTCCACTTGTTTCCAAGCATAGGCAATTGCATCGTGAGCGGCACCGATTACCTGCGGAGTAGAACGCATTGAGTAAGCGTCTTGCACTTTTGTTTTCATCTTTCCGGTCATTAAATCACTGCCGGTCAGACATTTTTTAATTGAAACAGCACTGCGTTGCGCACCGGCGAAGCCACGTAATTCGTGAAGTCGAATATCATAAGGTTTTAAATTTGCCAAAAGTGCTTCGAGGGACATAGCCGCCGCAATTTCGGCTTGCTTCAGCCAACGATTGAAATCATATAATTCCAAAGCACTGATAGCCGTCAGTAGATTAGAACCATTAATAGTAGAAAGTCCGTCACGCGCCTGCAAACCGGGAATATTAATTCCGGCTTTCTCGAATGCGGCTTCGCCCGAAAGTCTTTCACCCTGATAGAAGGCTTCACCTTCGCCCAATAAGAGCAAAGCAATTTGGGACATAGGGGCTAAATCACCACTTGCACCCACCGAGCCTTTTTCGCTTACAACGGGAGTAACGCCTTTGTTCAGCATTTCGATTAAAGTTTCTGTAATTACAAGACGGCAACCGGAATGACCTTTTGCATGCACATTAATTCTACCGAGCATAGCGGCTCTTACGCGTTCAATCGGAACAGGTTCGCCAATTCCGGCAGAATGATTGTAAATCAAATATTTTTGAAATTCACTAACCTGTTCGTCATTGAGAACAATTTCCGAAAATTCACCAATGCCGGTATTAATGCCGTACATAATTTCCTTTGCGGCAATTTTTTCTTCGAGCATTGTACGGCAAGCATTAATTTTTCCTTTTGCTTCGGGCGTAAGTTCTACTTTTTCGCCGTGGCGTGCAACTCTAACGAGTTTTTCGATTGTCAGATTATATCCGTCTAAAACAATAGCCATAAAAATCCTATTTTTTAAAATTCAAAAAACATATTTACAAAAATATAATTTTTTGATGATTAATCAGAAAATATAATTATGCCATCAATGAGCAAATAGCGGCAACATTTACCATATCATCAACCGAACAACCGCGTGATAAATCGCAGTATGGTTTTGCCAATCCTTGGACGATAGGTCCGACAGCATCAAAACCACCCAATCTTTGAGTAAGTTTGTAGCCGATATTTCCTGCGTCTAAATCGGGAAAAACAAGGACATTGGCTTTGCCGGCAACAGGTGAACCTTTGCATTTTCTTTCGCCAATTGCTTCAATAAGAGCGGCATCAGCCTGCATTTCGCCATCAACCAGTAGGTCGGGTGCTTTTTCTTTAACGATATTAGTAGCATTAACAACTTTATCAACATGCGGATGGTCTGCACTACCTTTTGTAGAGAAAGAGAGCATAGCAATTTTCGGTTCGACCCCGGCAACAGATTTGAAATTTCTTGCAGATGATATTGCAATATCAGCAAGTTGTTTCTCGTTCGGGTCGGGATTAACTGCACAATCGGCAAAGCAGATAAGTCTTTCGTCCTTTGCCATAATGAAATAGCTACTTACAATCGAAATACCGGGAGCTACACCGACCGTATAAATAGCGGCACGGATAATATCGCCTGTAGCTGATATATTTCCGCCAACCACAACATCAACTTTTCCGGTATTTAACAATTGACCCGCAAAATAAACGGGAAGGGAAACGAGTTCACGCGCCTGTTCTTCCGTCATTCCTTTTGCTTTCCGCTTCTCGAAAAGAATTGAAGTAAATTCATTAAGATACTCTGATTTCAATGGGTTAATAATATCAATTCCGTTCAAATCAAGATTGTTATCATTAGCCAAAGAATTAATTTTTTCATCATCACCAACAAGAACGGCTTTTGCAATTTTTTCATCACGCAGAACGATAGCGGCTTTTAATGTTCTAATATCTTCCGCATCGGGAAAAGCAACTGTTCTAAATAAATCTTTTGCTTTATTTTTAATTTCATCAATAAATGTAATAGACATTTTAAAACCTTAATAATGTTATTGTTAAATTATTTACAAATTACCAAATACGAGGTACATTGAGAACTACGCGTACAGTATCGCGGGCTAATATTAATTCCTCGTTAGTCGGAATAACGTAAACATCAATTTTACTGTCCTCTGTACTGATTTTCATTTCTTTTCCTCCGACAGCCTGTTCGTTAAGTTTATCGTCAATTTCGATACCGAAATAATCCATATTGGCAACACTTCTCTTTCTAATTTCAGCGGAATTTTCGCCAATACCACCGGTGAAGCATATAGCATCTGTACCATTTGTCTCGGCAGTGTAGAAACCGATATATTTTTTAATTCTATGGCAAAACATATCAATGGCAAGTCTTGCTCTTCTGTCATCATGTTCTTTTTCTTCGTCCAGTAAATCGCGCATATCATTAGTTAAACCTGAAATACCTATAAGACCGGAGCGCTTGTTGAGGACGCTGAACACTTCGTCCATTGAGATACCTTCGTTATGAGCAAGGAACTCGATAACAGTCGGGTCAATATCACCGCAACGCGTACCCATCATAAGTCCGTCCAGAGGTGTTAAACTCATCGAAGTATCAACTGATTTTCCGTTCTTGATAGCACAAGCGGAAGCCCCATTGCCGAGGTGCATAGAAATAATATTTACATCATCGCGTTCTTTGCCTGTAATTTTTCTATATCTATAAGCAATAAATCTATGAGAAGTCCCGTGGAAACCGTATTTCCTGATTTTAAATCTTCTATACAACTGATATGGAATTGCAAACAAATACGAAGTTTCCGGCATAGTCGAATGGAATGAAGTATCAAAAATAGCAACCTGCGGAATAGAAGGACCAAAAATCTCACGCGAAGCATAAATACCTTTCAGATTAGCAGGATTATGCAGAGGAGCCAAAGGAATGCAATCCTCAATGCCTTCAATAACAGTATCGTCAATACGTACTGATTTTTTAAACCGCTCACTACCGTGAACAACCCTATGTCCGATAGCATGAATATCGGTCAAATCGTTAATACCCGGAATATGAGATTCGGGATTAGTAATCCATTTAATTGCATAGTTCAAAGCCGCCTTATGGTCGCGAAGAGGTTCTGCATTCTTGAAAGCAGACTGTCCGCACGCCTTAAATGTAATAATCGATTGGCTGCCGATTCTTTCAATCAAGCCAATAGCAAGACGCTTGTCGCTATCATTTTCAATATGCTCAATGTCAGTTTCAATTATTTGAAACTTCAAAGAAGAGCTACCGCAATTAAGAACTAGAATATTCATCAAAAAACCTTATAAATTATAGAGAATAACATATTTTTTCGTTGTTTTTTAAATTTCTAAAAAAATCAATAAACACGCATACAAATATATGAATTTTTTCAATTGAAAAACCGCCATATAACCACATCTTGGTTACATAGAAACACTATTATTTCTTAACAGATAATTCTGTTAATTATTCAATTATTCTTCTTTTTTCTTTTTAATCTTAGCAATTCGCTCCAAGGAAATACGAGAAGTAATGTGATGTTTACCCGGTTTGGATTTATGATTCGGTAAAAATATGCTCAATTTTTGTTCAGCTGTTGTATATAGGAATATCGGTATATGACGAGCCAAGCTGATGTAGTATTCCCCGTAGGAATTAATTACGCTTGTAACATTCATATTTATTCCTGCTTTTTGCGAGAGAACTACACCTTGCCCTGATTTAACGTATTCGAGTTTGGCACATTCCCAACCTAAAGTATCAATTACGGGATGTAATCTAAATAAAGAAACCTGTTTCATCAACGGAGTAGGATAGCCGTTTTCAACTAATGTATCGGTGGACTGTACAATCCAAGTAGAACCAACCGGCTTGCACCCCCTCAGAAACGGCAAGAAGAAAATAGGTTGGAACGAACCTCCGGGAGACATAGCGAAATGTGTTGTATCGTTCTTATCCGAATAATATCTATCTCCCAAACTATCAACAACTAAAAATATCTTGTGATTAAGCCAAGGAGAATCGAAAGTTTCAACATTTTGCTTATCCTTGAAGGATTCCTTCGCTTTATAATCTATCAATTCAATACTTAGATGAAATCTATTCATTTTATCTACTTGCTCGCAAATAACGCGATACTTTTCCAATCTCACTCTTTTTAGCGGACGTTCATAATTGATAGATATACTGTCATAAGAAAAAGCATTATAAATTAGTGTATCTCCTTTATCAAATTGTATCTTATAACATAGAGTATCATACTTGATTAAAGGAATGCTCTTATCAGGCGGATGCAGCAATTGTGCCGACATCACTAATGGAATGAATAATAAAAATAGTGTAATAATAAAGTTCTTTTTCATATTTGAAATACATAAAATAAAAAAACAGCAATCTTCAATTGCAAAGACTGCTGTTTTGGAAATTTCTTGTAAAAAAACTATAAGGAAACCTTGAACCTAAACACCAAGTCATATCTTGAATTAATAAGCGGGAACAATAGTTTAGGTACTTTCTGATCTTTGGTCTTGCTGTAAACCGCTTTTATAAAAAAATGCGGTTTGGCTTTAAGTGCAAGAGAAATAATTTTTGCAACGTCAGTCGGCACTTCCAATATATGTTCGGGATTTCTGTAATAATCTTTTACATTCACATTATAAAATTCACCCAATAAATAATCCGGTGTATCCGGGTCTCGAACATAATTTGACGAGTCGCTCGGGTCATTTGGATTTGGAGGGTTATCCCTCCATACTGCAAAATGCAAATAAAACTTAACGAACTTAAATTCAATGACGGGGCTATTTTTATCATTCGGATTATAAGGAACTCCATTGGCAGTAACAAGAGAATCTACCCAATAATTGAAAGATAATATTTCTGCAATTTGAATTTTATCTTTATTGTCCCTATATTCTGGATAGTCATTTAAATTGGTAAAATCCCAAGAAGTATCGGGAGCAAACCTATCAACCCAATTTTTATAGAAATAAACAGGCAACTGAAATTTAAATGTTGATAGACTATCAACGGTATTAGTATAACAACCTAATAAGCCGATACCAATAACTATTGTCAATAAAATGATTAGATTTTTTTTCATTGTATTATTTTGATTAATTAAACATCGAAATTAAATTAAAAATTGATTATTTAGCTTTACCAATTTTTTTTCTTTTCTTCATTTGGCGTTCTTTTTCAAGGTCTTTACTATTACCCCATTTGGCAAAAGAGAAAGAAATTCCGGCAGTCAGAATAGGTTGCGAAGCCCAAGCGGCATCAGCATGCAATTCAATGGAACCGATTTTGTAGGAAATACCACCCAATAATCTAAATGTATTGAATGAAGAAATATCAACATTCAGGTCTTCCAAATTTCTAATTTCTTTATAGGGACTATTTGTATAGTCGTCCGCATTACTTTTATCTCTGACGGCTTCAAGTTTACCACTAAGAGTTTCAAATTGCAGACCTGTATAAAAAGTCAGCCCAAAATCCCAAGTTTTACTAAAATGTCCACCAATAGCAAAAGAAGAAAAATTAATTCCTTCATCTCTTGAAGCATGGGCATAAGCAATATGAACGGCATACGCCATTCTCTCTTCTGGTAGAAACGTTTGGAAAAATTGGTCAAGTCTTTGCGATGCTGAAATTCCCCAATAAACTAATGGCTCTCCCGAAACACCTATTGATAGGAACTTGAACCTTATCTGAGTTCGGGAAGGCAATCCGACTGTTAATTGCATAGTAGGCAAACCGGACATAAAGCTGATGTCATTACCTTCAACATAACCAATAGTTTTGTTAGTAGAATCAGGAAACCATGGATTCTGACGAGCGGCATAAATTGCCGTTGAACGCCCTCCGTAAATTGTCGGTTGTTCATTATTCTTTATATAGTCAATTAGGGTATTGCCTCCACGTCTTTCAGCGGTACGAACAATTTTTGAATTACCAAATTCTTCGGGTCTCTCTGCATTGAAAAACATTTGCGAATTAGGAATAAACATACCCGAAACGGAAATATCAAGCCCAACCGACCAATAATCTTTATAATAAGCGGTTGAGAAAAGATTAGAGTTGATGCTTTCTTCAATTGAAGTAAAGAAAGGTTTAATATATCCTTCCAAATTTTTAGAAGTAAAAAGATTAAACTCGTTACTAAATTCAATTTTATCTCCGGCATATATTGAGCCGGAAACCATAACGGTTAAAAGAAAAGAAAAACAAAGAATAGTGAAACGTCTCATACATCTCCCTAATAATTGACTAAATATTTATTACACTTGTACATTAAAATACAATTTAAACATTTTTTTATAATAATACAAATTCGTATTTTTGTCTGTCAAAAAAATACAAAGGGCGCATTCGTCTAGCGGTTAGGACGCCGGCCTCTCACGCCGGTAACAGGGGTTCGATTCCCCTATGCGCTACCAGAGCCAAATTTTTCAATGCGGAAATCTCTGTAACGCCCCTGTTTATGCGGTAATACGGTTTTTTAGGCAAGACTAACAAAAAGTGGCTTTTAACACATTTTTTCCTGTTTTTTACACATTTTTGACACATTCGATATTCGCTTTATTTCCATTTTCATCATTTCTCTTCCTTGATTCAATAAATAAACTTTTTACTTTGAGTTCAAATAATAATAATTTCTTAATCATAATGTTTGCTTTTGCATTTTTTTTTATATTTTTGCTATGCAGCGTACAAACTAAAATTGAAATCGAATGAATAAGAAAGCCAAATATTTAATATTGATATATTTAAGCGTTATCTTGACGCCTGCACTTTTCGGACAGAAGAGATTGCAAATTCTGGATTATGATTTATCTTCTTACCCGAATGTTAATATATCATACTTTACATTTGATGATGATTTACC
>Ga0256846_1000900_pt1 | contig 10351 bp, 10 predicted proteins | sample TevniametaG_FD_189098 | JGI IMG/M metagenome (GOLD analysis project Ga0256846, IMG submission 189098) | Tube worm associated microbial communities from hydrothermal vent at the East Pacific Rise, Pacific Ocean - Tevnia | ecosystem: Host-associated > Annelida > Integument > Unclassified ...
TTAAATGCTTATCCGCATACTTACCCAATCAACTCTTCCGCCCTTACAGGGCTGAGTTTCACAAAACCACATTAAACACAGGGCGTTGCCCTGTACTAATGTTTTAGAGGCTTTCAGCCTCAAGTTTTCAAACTTTAGGCAAACAAGCGGATAAGCATATTCATTTAATATTTAACAATTTGATTTATTGGTATTTATATTATAATAAGTTGCTTATAAATTGAATGCGTTTTTTCCACTAAAAAAAGAAGAAGATTTACAAACCCATTAAAATAACAGTAGAACCTAAAATTTAATAAAATACATTTGAATGTTTTAATTTCAAATGCAATAAACAAATATTAAAAATTCTCAACAATATCTTGTCGCTCTTTAAAAGGTAGGTTATAATGCTTTTTCTTTATTTTTTTCTGTTGTCTTTTAGGAAGATTTGTTAAAAAAGTTAAACCGGTAAGTTGTTCCAATCTTTTCATACTTGTAAGATACTCATAAAAACAATATTTTTCTTTTGGAATAATATTTGGGATAATAAATGTTAATGTTTTTATTCCTGTTTCAGATTCTCTAATAACAATTTTATAAAGAGCATCCGGCACGGCTACTTTAACTTCATCTCCTTGCCCAATCCATACCGAAGGTGTTTTGTCAAAAAAAACGCCCCCGCAAATCACCCATACTCTCCCATATTTATCTGCCCAATTTATAATTTGTTTTTCTAAACATTTCCAAATTCCATTATTTTGCCATTGTATTTGAGGTACTGCATTAAGAACTGTACATGTATTATAACCTGCTTCTTTAGAAATTCTATCAGCAACATTTTTAGGACACATATGTCCTCGAACAAACCTATAATCAATTTTAACCTCTCTAAGTTTATTAACTCTTTGCACTTTATAACTATCATCATCCGGTGCAATACCTTGGACTCTTAAACTGTCATCAGTCATCCATTTACTAGGTCGATATGAGTTTCTAACAACATTTACATTACCTTTTATTTCATAAGACACCCACTCTGGAATAGCCCATATATCAGATTCTCCATCTCCATTATTATCATCTGCAGAATCAAATGAAACAGTATAAGCTGCAAATTTGAATATAATATCAGACGGTTCTGTAATGTATTTTGTATGATTATAAGATGTATCAAGTTTTATTTTCTTATATCTTTTACCTACAGGAGACTGTGCAAATATTGTTACAGATATTGTCAATAAAATACTTATCAAAATTGATTTACTCATAATTTATGTTTATTGTTTTACAAAAAATCAAATATTTGTTTACACAAATTTCAATTAAAAAACTATGTAATTCTTAATATATTTTTTTCAACTTAAATAATTATTTTATTAAATAATTATATCTTTATTGCCAACTAAACAACCACTTTTACAAAATATTTATGTAAGATTATTACTAATAAAAATACAAAATATTTAAACAAAATAAAGAAATAAAATAAACATAAAAAACAAAATAATGAATTTTAAATCATTTATTTTCAGTCCGTTTCAGGTTAACACCTATTTACTGTATGATGAAACCAAAGAGTGTATAATAATTGACCCTGCAAATTTTTTTGACAACGAAAACAGTGAGATTGACAACTTTATCAGTGAAAACGGTTTGAAACTCACAAAAATAATAACCACACATAATCATTTAGACCATATTTTCGGTGTTAAATATATGTTTGACAAATACAATCCTGAATTTTTGTGTCATAAAAACGAAGTTTATTGGCTCGATAATTTTCGTTCAACCTGCGAAGGTTACGGAATTACGGTTGATTACGATGCCCCTGCCGCAACAGGATTTATTGACGACGGCGAAATAATAACTTTCGGCAACAGCAAACTGCGTGCTATATTGGTGCCCGGACACTCAGCAGGCGGCTTGGCTTTTTACAACAAAACAGATAATCTGCTTTTTTGCGGCGATATTATTTTTCAAGGAAGCATAGGCAGAACCGATTTGCCGGGCGGAAATTTTGAACAACTGATTTCAGGTATCAAACAAAATTTATTTACTCTGCCTGATGCTACAACCGTTTATCCCGGACACGGACTAAAAACAACTATCGGTGACGAAAAAAGAAGTAATCCTTTTTTTGAGTGATCCCTCAAGTTCTGTAGCAACAACAACACTTCGAAGTTCTGTGTACACTCTAATATTGACATCAAATTATGCTCAACACATTTTAATATCAAAGAATACACAAATTAATATATACCTTTGTTGACAGTAAATTAAATACAAAACAATTATGACAATAAATGAAATTCAAGCAATAGGAAGTTTACTTCAATATTATCATTCTGATTTAAATTATATTTTTGAATTTCAAAAATATAAAACTGGAAATTATGTCATAGATGAATATTTAAAAAAAGAAACTGGAACATTCAAATCATTCATAAATGAATTTAGAGTTGCAAGAAATATTGATAAAACAAAAACCAAAGAACTTTTAAAACATACATTTGAATGGATTGACAATGAAGATCCGAATGATATAGATTCCTTTGCAGAATATCTTAAATTGAAAGGTATAACTCACGGAAAGAAAGTTACATCATTAGCATCAAAGATTCTATTTTTGAATAATCCTTGGGAAATTCTACCTTTCGACAAACTTGGAAAAAATGCAGTTAATCTCTCAGAGAATAATTATTCTAAATATCTGATACTCATAAAAGAATTTAGAAAAAAGCAAGAATCTGAAATTAATGATTGTTTAAATTCTGTAGAACAACATTTGAATACTATAGAACTTCAATTTGAAAAAAAATTAAGAAATTTAAAAATAATAAGAGAAAATAGATTCATTGATAAATTATTATGGACTACAGGGAGAAATAAATAAAAACCCTCCACAACACCCCCAAAGTGTTGTATTACAAGTAAATAAACCAAAAGATTATAAATACAACCAAACTATATAGCAAATTGAAAAGTTGAAACAATTTACTCAACACTTCATATACTTGAGCATTATATGATAAAAATATCAATGTTGATGACCTTTTTATCTTTGCATTTTTTTGGAGAATATGAATAAAATAGTATTGAGAAAAGATGGCTAACTTATTATGTTTTAGACATGTGGTTTATACAACTATTAACTGTCAATAAATTATAAGATCAACGACTTTATTGGGAAGTATTTCAAAAAATAGCATCTTTTTTTCAACAATGTCCAGATTTCTAAATAAACATTTTTTATGCTTTTATTTAACTCTATAACACCACAACTTCTGTGATTATTAAAAGATCCATTTTGTTAAATTTTCTTTCTGAAACAAAACCTAATTCTGATTTCTAACAAGGAAATCAAACTAAATACCCATTTATTCCAATTCTTTCAAAGAACACTCTGATAAATCTGATATAACTGGATTGGCAATGAAGAACAGTTTCAATTTTGAATAATCACTTTAATAATTTCTCATAAGATTTCTAAAGTAAACTAATAACAGATTTTATAATAAAACCATCCATTACCCAATAAAGTAAACTCTTCTCCAAAAATAAAATTTACTTTGCTTAAATGACGATGAATACTGTTTTATTAATATACTTAACATTAATATTTTAGTTTTTTTATAACCTTGTAAATACAGCGAAACCTTGTCCCTTTAATTGTCAAAAAAAGTCTCTACTCCGAATAATACGATTTGGCTTTTGTTCGCAAATTATATTCCGAAGCCATAACTTCGCCGTATGCTCCTGTGCTGCGGATAACAATAATATCGTTGCGAAAAGTTGCAGGTAGTGTTACCGCTTTACCAAAAGTGTCCGACGATTCGCAAATAGGTCCCACAACATCATATTTTTCAGGCTCTTTATCCGATGAAATATTTTCAATTTTATGAGTTGCCTGATACAGAGCAGGACGTATCAACTCTGTCATACCCGCATCGAGTATTGCAAAATTAGTTTTAACTCCGCGTTTTACATACAAAACTCTTGTTACCAAATTACCACACTGTGCCACTATTGCTCTTCCTAGTTCAAAATGCAATGTTTGCTTAGGACGAAGTTCTAAAAAATCGTTAAAAACTTTAAAATACGATTTGAAATCGGGTATCGGATTTTCATCGGGATGTTTGTAATCAATGCCCAAACCGCCACCTACATTAATATGGTCAACAATTATTTGACGAGCATAAAACCATTGCTGAATTTCGTTTACACGCAAACATAATCCTTTAAAATCTTGCATATCGGTAATTTGCGAACCTATATGAAAGTGCAAACCCACAAGTTTTACATTGTTCAACTCTTTTAATTTTGCAATAACATCTTCCATTTCCCACATATTTATTCCGAATTTATTTTCTTGCAATCCGGTAGTGATATAGTGATGTGTAGATGCTCCCACATTGGGATTTATGCGTAAAGCAATATTTGCCGTTTTATTTAATTTTTCGGCAAGTTCGTTTATTACTTCAAGCTCGGGAATTGATTCCACATTAAAACTGAAAATATTATTGTTTAATCCGGCAATTATTTCATCGTTGGATTTTCCTACTCCCGCAAAAACAATTTTATCACCGGCAAAACCCGCATCGGCGGCAGCCTTAACTTCGTTACCACTTACGCAATCGACTCCAAAACCTGCATCGGCAATTGTTTTTAATATTTTACTGTTGGCATTTGCCTTTATGGCATAATGAATATGGTAGCCGTATTTGCCCGACTCTTGTTTTACCGCATCAATAGTTTGTGCAAGTAAATTCATATCATACCAATAAAAAGGAGTTTTATATTGTTTAAATATTTCTAAATTCTTCATCTGCATATTAAAATATAGTTTGTTATTACAATAGCAAATACATGCAACTAACTCAAACTCAACTGTTAATTATCAAATAAATTTTCACTTAAAGCAACAAGAGCCTGCTTTTTGTATTCTTGTTTTACAAGCATTGATATGTTGTGATTACTGCCACCATAAGAAATCATCCGTAGCGGAATTTCTTTTACTGCATTAAACACAGCGGCTGCAATTCCTTTGTTTTCAGCGATAAAGTCGCCTACAACACAAATTATCACATGATTTTTTTCAATATCAACAGTTCCGTATTTTCTAAGGTCTTCAACAATACCGCTTAACTTGCTATCATCATCAATGGTAACCGACACGCCCACCTCGGAAGTTGTAATCATATCAATAGGTGTTTGGTATGTTTCAAAAATTTCAAACACTTTGCGTAAAAAACCGTGAGCCATAAGCATTCTGCCGCTTTTTATTTTTATTGCGGTAATGCCGTCTTTTGCGGCAATGGCTTTCACCCGCTCTTTTGCAGTGGTAGATGTTATTAATGTTCCGTCGGCTTGTGGTTCAAGGGTGTTTTTTATCCTTACGGGAATATTTGTAACCTTGGCAGGAAGAATACACGTTGGATGCAGAATTTTTGCTCCGAAATAGGCAAGTTCGGCTGCTTCGTCAAATGAAAGTTCTGGAATGGCGTGAGTATTTTCAACAACACGCGGGTCGTTGGTATGCACTCCGTCAATATCAGTCCAAATTTGTATTTCGTCGGCGTTAAGTGCCGCACCAATTATTGATGCCGAATAGTCGGAGCCGCCACGTTGAAGGTTATCTATCATTCCGTAAGCATTGCGGCAGATAAATCCTTGTGTAATTACGATATTAAAATCGCCGAAAGCGTCTAACTCTCGCATTAAATTTTCTTTAATATAAAACTCATCGGGTTCGCCGGCTTTGTCGATACGCATAAATTTAAGAGCCGACAGCAGATTTGACTTTACACCTTGCTCTTCGAGGTAATACTGCATAAGTGCCGTTGAAATAAATTCACCTTGTGCAAGAATCTCCTTTTCTTCGTGCAAAGTAAACATATCGCGAGTAAACGAGCGGATAAAATCAAAATGATTTTTAATCAACCCTTTGCCTTCTTGTTTGTATTTATCGGTTGAAAAAAGTTCGTCAACCACCGAATAGTAGTTGTTTTCAAGGTTTATAATACGTTCAACGGCTGCGTCGGTATTTTCTTTATAAAAATACTCTGCTATTTCAACCAGTGCGTTGGTTGTTCCCGCCATAGCCGACAATACAACAATTTTTTGTTGTCCGTCGTTGATTAATTCCGCAACCTCTTTTATGCGGGCTGCACTTCCTACCGATGTTCCTCCGAATTTTAATACTAACACTTTCGTAAAATTTTATATTAATAAAAAAAGGTCAGATTTTAAACCTGACCTTTGTATTTTATAATTGATAATATATTTAGATTTTTATAATACAGTCAGGATTGCCGGTTTTTTAATTTTTTTACCTGCAATATTTTTTATCTGTTTATGTTTTATTGTAAACATCATTCCTGACTTTTATTTTATATTTTTTCGAGGTGCAAAATTATACAGATAATTTATTTATGCAAGAATTATTTTAAAAATTTAAGATAAAACAGCTTTTAGGTTACATTTTTAAATTACAAATACATTTCTAATAATTTTTTAAGTTCTTTCTTATTAGGTAAATATAATTTATATTCTTTTGCAAATATTTGTTTATTCTTTTCCGGCAAAGTATATTCTATAACAAAATCATCATTTTCTTTACACAATATTATCCCTATTGTAGGATTCTCAGTTTCTGTTTTTATTTCTCTATCATAATAATTAACATACATCTGCATTTGCCCAATATCCTGATGTTTTAGCTTTCCTATTTTAAGATCAATTAACACAAACGAATGCAATAAGCGATTATAAAATACTAAATCAATATAAAAATGTTCTGTTCATGAGGATATGCGTTGTTGACGTGCTACAAAAGAAAAGCCTTTACCTAATTCAAGTAAAAATTTACCCAAATTATTAATAATGGCAGTTTCCAGATCATTCTCAGAATATTCTTCTTTTTGCTTAAAATTTAAAAATTCTAAAACCAAAGGATCTTTTAAAACATCCTTTTCGGATTGTATTTGCTGACCTTTTTCGGATAATTCCTTAACATTTTTTTTGTTTTTGCTTAAAATTATCCTTTCGTAAAGCGATGAATTAATTTGTCTGTTTAATTCCCTTTCTGTCCAATTATTTTCTACTGTTTCTATTATATAAAAATTCCGTTCATTTTCATCTTTTATACTCAGAAGTCTTACAAAATGAGACCAAGTAAGTTTTGATAGAGAGTCTTTTGCTTTTTCACTGAATTTTGCAGACAATGTCTGCAATTTTTTTGTTTTGTAATTTGAAAATTTTGCAGACGATGTTTGCAAAATTGGAAATTGCAAATAAAACTCCTTCATATTATATAAATTTCGCCACGAATATCCTCTTCCAAATCGTTGTGATAAATCTTTTGATAAACGTTTAAGTAATTTGGTTCCGTATTCGGCTCGTTCTTTACCGTTTTGTTCGTATTCTACAATGTAAAGCCCTATGTGCCAATATACTTCAATCATTGTTGTGTTTATCGTAGTTGCTATTTTGTTTTTACCTTCCAATAAAACTTTACTAATGATAGAAACAAGTTCTTCGTATTTGCGTATGGTTAATTTGTTTTTACTCATTATTATTTTACTTTTAAACCCAACTCATACAGAAATAACATATGATAAATAGTAATCAATCTGCTTTTTGTAAAACTTTGAGTTAAAGTTAGATGATTAAAAATATATTTTATCAAAATTAAATTGAAAATTTACAACTACAAGAAAATTTTCAAAATTTTATACTCAACTAAATTCTGCAACTATTAATATAAAACACTAAAATGTCAGAAATAAAATACAATTTTTGTATTATACTTGAACTAAATTTATAATATCCCCGTTTATCAAACCCAAACACCCGAATAATAAATAACAGTTACCGAATATACATTTGCAAAAATTTTGAAAGTTTTTGTATATATTTTAGTGGTGTCAATAAGAAAAAAGAAAATATTTTAAAGATATATTTGAATTGATTAAACCCGTGAAAACCCTTTTAGAAGCCCCTAAATTAACCTCCTTTACCCTAGGAGGTTATTTTTTTATGGTGATAACAGGAATATCGGTAATGCTATTTTTAATTTTATCAATTATTTTGTTGGCACACATATAATTATCGCTGCTAACTTCAATTCTAATAAGCGATGCATTCTTTTTTGATTTAATAAGTTGCTCCAACTTATCCTGCGACAAAAAGCGGTCGTTGTAAGCAATTTTGTTACAACTGTTTATGTAAATAAAAATATCATTTGACTTTTCAATTAACTTTTTATTTGAAATTGATGTTTTTTGTGAGAATGCAGTATAATCAATATTGCTGTATTGAATTGCATCTACAGAATTACTATTATGAAAGTATTTTACAGATATTCCTAAAAGTATTATTATTGAAGCTGCATAAGCCAATAGTTGAGTTTTATCAAACAATCGGTGCTCACTAAACAAATGCTTTCGTGTTTTAGTAGTTTTTTTCGATACAATATCAATAGTAGTATTCCGCAATCCCTCTACGGCATCTCTACACAGCTCACAACTGTTTAAATGCTGTTTAAATGCTTTTGTAAAATCTTCACTACCTGCATTGTTGATATATTTATACATATCGCTAAGCGAAGGACATTTTATATTAAAATTGTAAGTGTTCATCTGTGTAATTTTTGTGATTTACTGAAACTTTTTATCATAAACTCTGTTACTTCAACTTATCCATAATAATTGATAAGTTTCGTTTTCCGTTTTGTATGTAACTTTTTACTTTTTTTATCGAATATCCTGTAATATCCGCTATTTCAACATAGCTTTTATCTTGTAAATAAAACAGAGTAACACACTCTTTTTGTTCTTTTTTTAATTGCGACAAAGCCTTATTAAGATTCTCTAACTGTTTTTCCTTTTCTATATAATGAGAAAAATCAGTCTCATTTTCCATAAAATTTACCGACAAATTATTTATACCCGCATAATCAAGCGATATAACTTTTTCGTTGTCTTTTAATTTTTTAAAACACAGATTACGCGTTATTGTAAGCAGCCAATTTTTAAAATCATCAACTTTATATTTCAGTAAATTTTCAAAAACATCGTGAAAAATATCAAGTAAAATATCCTGTGCCTTGTCGGTGTCTTTCATATATTTCATGGCAATACCGAAGACAATATGGCTGTATCTGCCGTAAAACTCACCGATAATTTTTGTATCGGCGGTGTTCTTATACAAATCAACCAACTCTCTGTCGGTTTTATCGCAGTATTTACCATTTTGATATGACAAAAAAACACTCATATAAAAAATTTTCTGTCTTAAATTTGAGTTTTAATATAGAGTTTTTTATGTATTAAATCCATAAAATTTATATATTCCAAAAAAAATATCACTAAACCGGTAGAGTTCTTGCTATTGCAAATAGTATGTTTTTATTGACAAAACCATATAAATTACTTATATTTGTACCTAATTAGTAACTTAAATATGTAATTATTATGATTGCCGCAAACTTTACCGAGTTCAGAACAGAATTGAAAAAATTTCTTGATAATGTTGAAAACAATAATGAGACACTAATCATAAAAAGAAAAACAGGAAAAGGAACTGTTGTAATTTCATTGGATGAATACAATTCAATTATGGAAACAGTTCATTTATTAAGTTCCAAAGCAAATGCCGACCACCTTTACGAATCAATTCAACAAATGAAAAACGGTAAAACCGTAAATAGCGATTTAATTGAAGACTAATGAAACATCCATGATAAGTTTATTTAACACGCACGAGCATAATTATAGCAGAAATGAAAGTGTGAAAGTGTGAATTAACAGATAGGATGTTCCGGCTAGCAACTAAAAAGTAAAAATTAATCAGATGAAAATTACTTTTTCAAAAAATTCTTGGGAAGATTATGTCTCTTGGCAAAAGGAAGACAAAAAAATATTGAAAAAAATCAATAAATTAATTAAAGACATACAAAGAACACCTTTTGATGGAATCGGCAATCCTGAACCATTAAAATATGACTTATCGGGCTTTTGGTCGCGACGAATTGAACGGGAACACAGACTTGTTTATCAAGTTTTTGACCAAGAAATATTGATTTACAGTTGCAAATACCACTACGACAGATAAATCTAAAAAAATATAACTTATAAAATTAAAACCAATATTTTGGAAAAATTTGATGTAGCAGTAGTAGGAGCAGGAGCGGCGGGACTTATCGCGGCAAGCAGAGCCGCAGAACTCGGAGCAAAAGTATTACTGATTGAAAAAATGAAAACCACAGGCCGAAAACTTGCCATTACCGGAAAAGGCAGATGTAACATTACCAATATTGCACCAATAAGCGAATTTATTAAACACGTTTACCCCAACGGAAGATTTTTAA
>Ga0256846_1000901_pt1 | contig 10344 bp, 10 predicted proteins | sample TevniametaG_FD_189098 | JGI IMG/M metagenome (GOLD analysis project Ga0256846, IMG submission 189098) | Tube worm associated microbial communities from hydrothermal vent at the East Pacific Rise, Pacific Ocean - Tevnia | ecosystem: Host-associated > Annelida > Integument > Unclassified ...
AATCCCCGACTGTATAGAACAATCGGGGTTTATTAATAAGTGCAATATATATTATTTTGCCATTGTAATGCTACGTCTCTCTCTGATTACGCAGACCTTAATCTGACCCGGATATTCCATTTCCTGCTCGATTCTTTTGGCAATATCATTAGCCATTGTGTCGGCTGTAATATCATCGATTTTATCGGGTTCAACTATGACGCGTACTTCACGCCCAGCTTGAATAGCAAATGTTTTCTGCACGCCGTCAAAGCTATTTGCCAGATTTTCCAATTTCTCGAGACGCTTCACATAGTTTTCAAGCGATTCACGTCTGGCACCCGGACGCGCCCCGCTAACCGAATCGGCAACTTGAACAAGAACAGCATACGGGCTTTCCGGTTCGAGGTCTTCATGGTGGGCGCCAACTGCATTGCAAACAATCGGTTTTTCCTTATATTTCTTTGTCAATTCGTAACCGACCAGTGCGTGCGGACCTTCCTGACCGTCATCAACGCATTTACCAATGTCGTGCATCAGAGCCGCCCGCTTGGCAATCTTCACGTCAAGCCCTAACTCCATAGCAAGCGTACCGGCAAGCTTTGCACACTCAATAGAATGATTGAGCAAGTTCTGTCCGTAGCTCGACCTGTATTTCATTTTTCCAATATATTTAACAAGTTCGTGATGGACATTATGCAAGTTCAGTTCAAGAATAGCATTTTCGCCCACTCTGAATATCTCGTCTTCGAGTTCCTTTTTGGTCTTATTAACAACTTCCTCAATTCTTGCGGGGTGAATTCTGCCATCTTCCATAAGTTTGATAAGAGCCATTTTTGCAACTTCACGGCGGAACGGGTCGAAACCGGAAATAACAACAGCTTCCGGCGTATCATCAATAATCAAATCAATACCGGTAGCGGCTTCGAAGGCACGAATATTTCTGCCTTCCCGACCGATAATGCGTCCTTTCATCTCGTCGCTTTCCAAGTTGACAACTGATACAGTACTTTCAATACTGTGGTCAGATGCGGTTCTTTGTATAGCCTCAATAATAAGATTTCTTGCCTCGCGTTGAGCGTTCACCTTTGCTTCGTCCCGAACTTGCTTAACATATCCGGCGGCTTCCGTTTTTGCTTCATTGATTAAATTATCAACGAGTTGTTTCTTTGCTTCCTCCCTGCTAACACCTGCAATCACCTCGAGCTTCTTAGTCTGCTTATCAATAACTGCCTGTAGCTCCTCTTTTTTATGTTTTAGCACTTCGGTGCGTTTTTGTAAATCCGCTTCAAAATTTTGGAGTTGCTTTTCTTTCTTCTGAACCATACCGAGTTTATGCTCGACAGCCTCTTCCCTGGATTTCAATTGTTTTTCAAAAGTTTGAATTTTTGATTTTCTTGACTGTACTTCGTTTTCGAAATCCTGTTTGCGTTTGTGCCATTCTTCTTTTACTTCGAGAAGTTTTTCCTTTTTAATATTAGATGCTTCTTTCTCGGCTTCCTTAATAAGGTTTTTCACACTGCCTTCGGCATCTTTTATTTTTGCCGCCGCCGCCTTATTGCCAATAATATACGAAATGGCAAATCCGGCAATCAGCCCGACAACACTAAAAAGGATTATCATCATCTCATTCATTTTTTTCCTTTCTAATCTATATCTTATTCCAAAAAAATATTATATAAAACCAAATTCTTCAATAAAAGAGCCGCACTAAGCAATCGCTGTTGTTTTCTTAAAAACTACGAGTCGGTTAGAACCCAACTCAACACGTTTAGGCCGTCTGCCTATATTTAACGTCCACTGAGTCCGAAGACTACCCCAAAGGGTTGAGGCCTGTTATTTATAGACAATAACTAAACCTTCTATAATATAGAAAACTAACGGTTCTATCGCTCGTTTGGACAACGAAAGTTAGTGCGGCATTTTTTGATTAAAAGCAGAAAAATAAATCTATTCGGAGGAGAATTTTCCGGCTAATTCCGCCGGTTTACTTAGATAATCTATCATTTCGTTTAGTTCCCGTGCTAAAAAATCAATATCAATTTCATACTGCTTTTTATTAATATAATATTTCTCAGCTATATTTAAAGCCGCCAACAGTGGTAATGTTGAGGCTGTTTCTTTTGTTTTTCCAATTAAATTATCAAGTTGTGTATTTACTTCCTTTGCGGCAGACTTGATGATGTCTTCATCTTCGCCGCGCAATGAATATTCTCTTCCGCCGATATTTACCTTAATTGCTTTCTGCATCTTCTTCGTTATCTCTCTTTGTCCTATTTATAATTACACGTTAAAATAGAACTTCTATATCTAATTTTATACAATCCAAAATTTAAGTTAAGAAAAAATAATTATTTAATCAAATCTAATAATGCAAGCTTATCATTGCTTGCCGATTATACTTTCAATTTTGCTCAGTTGTTTCTCCAGATTATATATCAATCTCTCACGCATTGCTACATCAAGCGATAGCCCTTCATCGCTTTTGATGCGTTCCAGTTCAAATTCTCTTATTTTATTTTGTAGATTTTTGACTTGGATTTCCATCACTGTCAGATTATTGCTCTTCGTGCCGAGTTCTTTTTCAAGACGTGCAAATTCAGTCCTCATCTCTTTTAATTGAGTTTCGTAAACCTTTTGCATTTCTTCTGTATTCTGCTGATTTTCTTTGTTTTCGCCTGAACTTTGTTCGAGTGCAACAATCTTTTCATTCAAAGATTTATTATTCCTAATCAATTCATCAATGTTTTTATCTTTTTGTACGAGTAATGCTTCGAGCGCCACAATCCTATCCTCATAATTCTTACTGCTTTCGATTGAATTGCGAATACTTTTGTTTTTTTCTTCGAGTTCGTTCTCAAGATATTGCAATTTATTCAACATTGATTTTTCATTTGCTGCAAAGTCGCTAATCATTTTTGTTTTTACTTGCAGGTCGTTTTGCAATGCTTCAAATTGCTCATTATCAATTTCAGTCTTCTCTTGTTGATTTTTGAGTAGTTCTTCTTGCAATTCTTCAATAGACTTTACGGATTCAAAATAATCCTTTTCGAGTAGTTCGTATTTTGCAGTAGCATCGCTTATTTGATTTTCAAGGAGCAATTTCTCGGCAGCAATTCCATTCATTTCCGCAGTTAATTGCTCAATTGTCCTATCTTTTTGTTCTATTGATTTCAGCAATGCAGAGGTATGAGCAAGTTGTTCGTTCAGAGCATCTATTTGTTGCTTCAAATCATTTATTTCCGATTGCAGTCTTTCCTGTTCCGAATTTGCCACCGACTTATTCCGTTCCAATTCTTTATTTTTCTCTTCAACCGCAACGAGTATCTCATTCAATTCTCTGAATTCATTTCTTATTTCAATACGTTCGTTCTCAAAATTCCTAATTTTGTTCTTTAATTCTTCACTTTCTTCCTTGCCGGTTATCTTTAATTTTTCGATTTCAAATTTCAATTTATCGTTTTCCTCAATCAATACGTCGCGAGATGCGTTCATCGTATCAATCAAATCATTAAGCTTTTCAATTTCCGCACCGGACTCGGAGGCTTTACTGATACTTTTCTTATGCTCTTCAAGCTGTTTTTCCAATCTTATAATCGCATTAGTCGAAATACCTAGTTCCTCTTGCTTTTCACCAAGCAGTTGCTCTAACTTCCCTGCACTTGCTTCGGCTTCATCAATTCTATTCAAAGCATTTTGCAATTCCTCTTGCAGTGCTGTGATAGCGGCTTTTCCGCCCCCCTCATTTTTTAATTTGTTGTAGGATTTTATTAGTATATCATAATTCTTTGCAAATACTTCCAAGGTGCTATTGCTCTGAGATAGGGTCTTTATTTCCGCTTCCAATTTTGCAATTCTGCCCAGATATTCATCATTTTCCAATTCAAGACTTTCAATATTGCGTTCCATATCTTTCATCTTAGCAATATCTTCTTTACTAATCACACCCTTTGAATCAAGCTTTTCTTTTAATTCATTATTGCGTTCGACAAGGAAATTGATAGTACCACTAATTTCGTGGATTTTATTCCATAATTTACTAACAGCATTCTCCAAGTTAGCACTCGGAAAATCAATTTTATTTTGTGTAGTGTTCATAGCACTCATAGATGAATATTAATAAATAAGAAAAAACAATAACCAACGCTAAGCAAAAAATGAAATAAAACAAGTTCATTACTCCCCGCCCGCAAATTAAAAAAAATCATAAGGAAAAAAAACTATTTTAACGGTTTATTCTATTGAATGGGGAAAAGTTATCTGATAAGAGAACTGTTTCTTTGTAGATAATCCATTTTTTGATAATAATTATTTATAGTTGTATATTTAAGAAAACAAAACCGCATCCTTCAGGGTGCGGTTTTATATTATGTCTTTTGCCTTTAAAATTTCCCTCTCGCAGATGGTCGGCAGACGCAGTCTGACGGGGTGTTTGGCTATTCACACCCACGCCCTTTGGAAGAGGGCTATGGTGAGTAGCGGCTGTTGTGAAAAGCACCTCCCCGTCCTTGCTTCGCAAGTCCACCCCTCCTAAATTTAGGAGGGGAAAGAAATGCAAAAGGCAATATCCGGCTGTTCTTTGTCTCTCCTTGCTAAGGAGAGATGTCGCGAAGCGACAGAGAGGTTGGCTATTTTATCCTACATCTTCATAAACTTATACATCTTACCACCCACACGGACAAAATACACGCCCGCCGCTAAGTCCGACACATCAAGCCGAATATGTCCCCCTTCGGAGGGGGTGCCTGCGGAGCAGGCGGGGGAGGACAAAACCACACTACCCAGCACATCATAAACTTTTACACTAAGGAATGGATTGGCTTCGCCGCTGCCTTCGGCGGTCTTCAGTCGCTGACGCTCCTTCAGAATGACGAACGATTTTGCATCAATTTCTATATAATCCGTTGTTGGATTAGGATATAGATATTTAATTTCTTCTATATTTTTATTAATAAAAGATGATGTTTTGAAAGGATACAATAGCAAATGTTTTCCAATAGATGAAATAATATATTTGCCATTATGAGAAATATCTATATTATTATAACCACCATCGTTAAATTCATAAATACCTTTACCTGTTTCGATTTCCCAAATTTTTAAAGATCTATGTTCATTACCAACAGACGTAACAATATACTTGTCATCGGGCGAAAACTCAATGCCCGTCAGCGAAGGTCCGTTCACAGGCAGACGCCGCAATAACTGCTTTGTTGCGAAATCGAAGATTTCTACGCCGTTGTTCGGGTCGCCTGTCTTTATGGCAAAGTATTTATTTGTTTCAGATAATTCAAACCATGTAGCTCCTTTGTTATAAAATTCCCATGTGTCTATACTGTCTAATGTTAATAAATTAAATACAGGATAATATCTTCTTACATTTTTTACATTATTTACATAATATTCTTTGTAAACCGATATTATCGCTCTTGAATTATCATTTAAAATGGCAGGGCGATATATCTCTTCTAATGTTTCATTTTGTTCTTTATAAATTATGTGTGTTTTTAATATTAATCCTGTTTGCAAATCCCATAATCTTACACCGCCCTCTATTGCACCAAATATATATTTACCATCTTTTGAAATCGTTACACTTCCAATTTTAATACCGTCATATTCCAAAGTATCGAGTGGTAAATATGTTTTAGTATCATATATTACAAGTCGGTCTCGGCTCGGTGCAAGTTGTATAAACTTATTATCGTTTTCGATAAAATGCACTTCGGCATTAAAAGGCAAACGATACATTTCATCACCCGTGAAAGCATCATAAAATATTGCCATTTCATAACCATGTCCAACGATAATGGAATCTGTCTTAGAAAACTTAACCATATAAAATCCGTCTATCTGGTCTGTTTTTTTAGTCCAGACAGTATCCTCGAAGTAGCTCTGTGCCTTTATGCCTGCCGGCATTAGCACTGCTAATAATGCGATGACAAATAATAACTTTTTCATAATAAATTTATAAAATTGTTAAACAAATCAAGTTTATCTTCAACGCGCGACCAGCGTTTAACCTCCATTAAATTAATATCATTTTGACGGACAATTATTACTGCTTGTTCAAGCGATTGCAAATCGCCCCAAAAATAATATGCCGCCAATCTGTCTTTTACCGATTCGGTCGGCGAAATAATTCTGAGTTCACCGGTTGGAAATTTCAAGCTAATGATTTCGCGAATAGGTTCTGAGCCGACAGCAAGCGGTCCCGTAGGGAATTCAACAAAAAATTCACAGTCGTCTCTTTTGAAGTATCTGTCTTGCTCGAAAAAACCGATTTCTTCCATTGCCGCTTTCAAATAATGCCTTTTGGTATAGCCGGTCTCAATAAAATCTAAATCATAAGATTGATATTGATTAGAAGAATAGATGCTCACACAAGCACCGCCACTAAGAACACAATCAATCTTTTTAGAACTGAGATGCGAACATACAAAAGCGGCAAGTTCGCCTATTTCCACTTTGGAAAAATCAATCATAATGGCTTACCTGTTCGTCTCGGTCTTTTTCTGTAAATGGTTAAGCGGCGAAGCTCATCGTGGCTCAGAAATTCCATTCCTTTTTCGACCAATGCTTTCAATTCGCTGATAAACGGATATCGCGGATTGAGCATAAAAACACGTGTTCGTCCGACATTTTTGCTGACGATAACACCGGCATTTTCCAATTTATATAATTGGTTTTGAATCGGAGTTAGTTGCGTATCATAATATGCCGCAATTTCACTGGCGTACGCTTCATTTCTTGCAACAAGAAAAAACAGCACACGTTCCATCGCTTTTGAACCAAAAATAACTTCCAACATAATATACCTAAATGATAGTTTGTATCACCTTATATTTAGTTAATAGAAGTTCTATCCGCGATATTATTTTATTTATCATCACATCTTCACAAAATACACACCCGCCGCCAAACCCGACACATCAAGCCGAATATGGGAGGGGGTGCCTGCGGAGCAGGCGGGGGAGGATAAAACCACACTACCCGGCACGTCATACACTTTAACACTATGGAATGGGTATTTCGCTGCGCTCAATATGACGAACGCTTTGGTTCGCAAAACCGAACCCTTCAGGCTCCGGTTTATTATTTATCACCATATAATTATTCCATTATAAATATTTTCCGGTAGATATTAACACTTATTGAAAATATTAATTGTATAATTTAAAATATTTTGTTATATTAGAAGCAAACCCTAAATTTTAAATAAAGGGCATTATATGAAATATACTCTTCTTATTACTCAGCGTTGCAATTTAGCATGCAAGTATTGCTATATTACAAAGAAGGATATGGCTATGTCAATTCCTCTATCCTCGAAGGTTATAGATTTTGCTTATACTCATACACCAAAGGAAGAAAAAATAAATTTCGGTTTTTTTGGTGGTGAACCATTGCTTGAATTTGAGAAAATAAAAGAAATTACGGATATTATTGAGAGTCATAAAAATTATGATTCGCAAAGAGTGGAATTATCTATTGTTTCCAATGGTACGATATTAACTGATGAAATTTGTAGTTTTATAAATAAACATGATATTGGTTATGTCATTAGTTGCGATGGCAGACCCAATGTACAGGATTTAAACAGACGGGACAAAAACGGGAACAGTACATCTGCAATAGTTGAAAAGAATATCAGAAAGGCTATCAATGCTTTTAAATTAGTTCCTGTCAATGCTGTATATAGTCCCTTAACTTTGAAATATTTACCTGATACTGTTCGTTATTTTTCTGCTTTGGGTGTCAGACAGATTTATTTAAATCCTGATTTCTCTGCCGAGTGGAGCAAAGAAGATATTGAATCACTAGACAGCGTTTACAATCAAATTGCCAAGTTATATACAAATTATTATTTGAAAAAAGAACCGCATTATATTAGCCTATTTGACGGGAAAATTGCAGTAATTTTAAGAGGCGGCTATAAACCGATAGAGCGTTGCAGAATGGGTAAAGGAGAATTTGCATTTACCCCAGACGGAAGAATATACCCTTGCGAAAGACTTGTGGGTGATAATAACGAGAAGCATTCCATAGGTACTATTGACGGTGGTATTAAAATTGAAAAGATGCTGTGCCATACTCTTTCCGGCGATAGAATTAATAGTGAATGCTTGGAGTGCAGTATCAAAGACTATTGTATGAATTGGTGTGGTTGCTCTAATTATTTTTCCACCGGATACTACAACCGCGTAAGCCCGTTTCTCTGTGCTTCCGAAAAAACTTCATTAAAAATCGCTTATAAAATAATTCAAATATTAGAGAATATTATTGGTCCTACATTTTACGAGCATTTAGGGGGCTTCCCTATTGCAAATAGTAATGTGTGATTTCAGAAAGGAGGTGCGGATTTTTCAGTAACTATTTCATTAATAATTTTTTGGAAAGGAGGTAACATCAAATTCGCATTTATGTAACTGTTAATGTTCTTTTTTTAATTATTTAATAAGGTGGTTATTATGGCTTATAAACAATGGACTGACAGGCTATTATTGAAAAATGGCGGTCGTTTCGAGTTTTGGATTTCTCATCTGGGTGTTATCGAAGAATTTGTTGCAAAATATAAAATTCCAAGATTCGATATGGAACATTATGCGGCACACCATCATATCTCATATATGAGTTCCGAGATTGCTGAGAATGATGCTAATGAGTTAAGATATTTTGATATTAGACCTTTTCCGGGCGGAAGACCTTTTCCCGATTTGCGACCATTCCCCGGTATGATAATGCCGATGAGATTTGAAAAAGAAAAGAATGAATTGAAGTACATTTTGCCAAAACCTTTCCCCGGCGGATTAAGAATACCGCATTTACATTTAAGAGACGATATTTATATTCTTGACCAAAGACAATGGGCTGATTTCACTTCAACTGCATTGGATAATTTCAGAGCAAGGCTTGATAGTATTAAATCCGTTGATTTCGATAAGTTGATGGAACTATCGGAGGCAATTGATACTTGTGCATAATTAAATATTTTTTCTACAGTTAATCTGTCTGCGTTTAATACTTTTTAAACGCAGCAGGTTATTTATTTTTATATTTCTGTATTAATCTTTGCTTGTGATGGAGATTTCGCGTTTATTCTCGCTATGCTCATCTGTGCTGATGATAATTTTGTAGTTCCAGTTATCTAGTTTGTCTTGGGCTTTTTGGGGCCACTCAATCAGTTTGATATAATCCTCCGAATGAATACATTCATCAAAACCGATTTCCGTAAGTTCCTTTGCGGTTTCTATGCGGTATAAATCAATATGGATAATATTTATTTCCTCATCATTATATGTTCCCGTATAGTGATTCATTATTGTAAATGTAGGACTATTCACCATATCAATAACATCGAAGTAATCGCAGATACCTTTGATTAACTCCGTTTTTCCTGCACCTAAATCACCATTTACAGCAACGACATCGCCTGTTTGCAATTTTGCGGCAAAAGCCTTTCCGATTGCAATTGTTTCCGCTTCATTATTTGTAATATATTTTTCCGTGTTCATTTCCGGTATTATTCATTATAAAACAATGAGTAGTCGAAATTGTATGCTTATTATTTTTGACAAATTAGAGCTTTGTATAAATATCCGGCAAATGCCTACCCTGTTCGGCGTAATCAAGTCCGTAACCGATTACAAAATCAGGAGGAATATCGTATCCAATATATTTAACAAATAGCTCGGTTTCACGCGATTCCGGTTTTGATAGAAATGCAACAATTTCAACGGATTCGGGCTGTTGCTTGTGCAATGCTTGTAGCAATGCCTTCATTGTCTTGCCCGAATCAATAATATCCTCAATAATAAGAATGTTCTTATTCTTTATATCAATATCATTTAAATTAAGTACAACCTTGCCGCTGCTTTTAAAATTACTTCCGTAGCTTTTGGAATCAATAAATAGAATTTCCGATGGTAAATTAATTTCTCGGATTAAATCTGCGGCAAAGACAAATGCACCTTTCAGAACAACAATATAGGTGAGATTATGCCCACTGTGTTCATTGCGAATCTGTTCGGCAAGTTTGCTTACCCGCTTTCGTATATCGCTTCTGTCTATTTTTTTTGCAAATTTGTAATCACCAATAACGAAAAAGTCTTTATTGCTCATTATTATTTTCCTTATCAAGTAATTCCACTTTCAGAAATCTGGTAGTTGATGATTTGACTTTAAACTTATCGCTAATCCGCATACCGCATACCCAAAGAATATCACTCTTCGAGGCGAGTACCAATACGCTATTTTTATCAATTAGTGATACTTTTTGATTAATCAGAAAATCGCTGACCTTCATACTGCCGGACATACCGAGTGGTGTGAAAGTATCCCCGGGTTGCCAAGTACGTAATTTCA
>Ga0256846_1000902_pt1 | contig 10336 bp, 2 predicted proteins | sample TevniametaG_FD_189098 | JGI IMG/M metagenome (GOLD analysis project Ga0256846, IMG submission 189098) | Tube worm associated microbial communities from hydrothermal vent at the East Pacific Rise, Pacific Ocean - Tevnia | ecosystem: Host-associated > Annelida > Integument > Unclassified ...
TGCCACCATCTATATTGACACCATCAAACTGTTGTGTGCCTGTCCAGTGATTAGCATGTGATAAATCAATTCCCACTGCATCACTACTGATTTGCAAAGTAGCATCAACATTTACGTCTAGATTTCCGCTTCCATCTTGTACAAGTCCATTACCAGCTACAGCACCGGCTAATTTTGCACCGGTTACGTTGTCATCAGCTATCTTTACTGTTGTTACTGCATCATTTGATATTGTTGTAACACCGACATTGGTGATTGTTACATCTCCGCTCATCGTTCGTTCGGTAGCTTCGTCCGAAGCATTACCTATATATATAGTTCCATTTGAAAGAGACGTGAGTCCATCAATATTTCCGTCCAGTTCGTCAATAGCCGCTTGGACATTTGTTGCAGTTAACCCACTGGTTGTATTACTATAACTCACATTTGCTGCTGCCAGTGTTCCCCAGGCATTTGTTCCGCCATTATTTAATAGCACCTCTCCGTCAGCGCCGGCGGCTAATTTTGTTACTGCTATTGCGGCAGTTGCTGAAATATTGTCGTTTGCAATTAAACCCCAAACAGTAGCACCTGTACCGCTTGTTGTTAAAACTTCATTATTACCACCCGGAGCAATATTTGCAATTGGCAATTGACCTGCAACTTCATCTGTTGCCAAATCAACGGAATTCGAAGTACTATTTGCATTGGCGAAAATATTAGCCGTTACAGTACCGGTTCCTGTTGGTGCAAGTGAAGCACCTGTGCCGACTACCATTGCGGCATTAGTGTTCGTACCACCTGTTATTAAATCAAAAGAAATACCTGTACTACTTTCGACAATTCTCACCCAAACCGTACCATCCCAATAATAGAAACCGGGAGTTACATCGCTTACTGTAGCCGTATTATAAACTAGCAATGAAGTAACATTACCGTTTACTATTGTAGCGGCGTCATTTGTACCTGTCAAGGCAACACGTGGAATCAAAACACCTTTACTGGTGGATGTCATATCCACGATAGCACTCTGGCTCGGGCTTGCCGTGCCAAATCCGTACTGTGCCTTTGCTACAAATACAAATATGAAGCTAAAAGCAATTGTAAATAGAACTAATTTTTTCATAATAAATACCCTCTTAAATAAATTTAATATTGATTAATAATTTTTCTCTAATTAAAATATTCCCACAACGAACCAATTAACACCGTTGCTCTGAACAACAAATCCTTGCCAAGGTACATCGGTAAATCTGGTCGGCTGTCCGTCCACAGTACCGGCAACCGGCTGAATAATCACCTTATTTGCAGACATATCCACCTTCTTAATACTGTATTTCAAACCAATTACAGAAGTAGCCGATGGAATAGTAACGGTTACATCGCCGCCACTTGCATCTACGAGTATTGTTCCGTCCTGTGCATTTGCATAATAGTCCGAATTAATATCTCTGATGTTAGTAAGCGAGCCAAGATTTGAAATATTACGTTTGTGTACCACTCCCGCCGCATCAACCGTTAAGGCGTCAACATCAAGAGCATCAATAAGATTGTTAATAGTTAAAGTTCCATTAATAACAACGGCATCCGCACTGCCGTCCCCGAGCGTAACACTACCATTCACGTTGAAATCACCAAGAGCCGTAGCAGTAGTTCCGTCATCGGTAAGAGTACCGTCCGCAAGCGTTGTTGTACCCCAATGAGGCACATAATTTGCCGTCAATGAACCGACCTTCGGGTCAGTCTCCAAAGCGGCAACAGTAGATTCAACCCAAGAATTACCGGCACCATTGGACACCAATACTCTTGCCGGATTTGCGGCATTTTGCAATTTGGCATAAGTTACGTTTACATCTGCTATCTTTGCAGTTGTAACTGCATTATTTGCAATAATGAATGACGCCGCCGCACCCGTATTCGAAGCAGTCAAATCACCCGCAACAGGTTGAGCATCAGCGTTCCCGCTCGCATCACCGATAAGTATTTCATTCTGAGAAAGACTAATATTGCCGGGCAGTACAATATTATTAACTTGAACCGAAGATAAGCCAACCATAGTAACCAAAACATAAGGTCCGGGATTTTTTTGCACTTCCGCACTTATCCTTACATTTGCCCTTGTAGTTATTGAGCCCAAATTGCCGGATTCCACTGTCCCTGTTCCTACCTCTACGGAAAAAATTGCAAATTGGTCTGTGCTTATTCCGGTATGAAGTTCTTGGTATTGGATAGTATTACCTTCTAATATCTTTATCCTGACATTCAAAGTATTTGTCTCATTGGGCAATAATTGACCTATTTGGTCAAATGCATACCAATTATACCAAAAAGGCGTTAAGCCCTTTGCCGGAAATGCTTGTATAACAAACACTATGAATAGAACCGATAATAATTTTTTCATAAAATACCCTTATAAAACGGTTTTTGTTTTTCTATTTAAATCGCAATTAAGACTTTTTTCTCTTAATTTTAATTTACATGTCATTGATTAGACACTAAATATATTTAATTATTTTAATAACTACCTATTATTCGTGGCATTTACATATAAAATACCAACTATATTGTATTGATTGTTTACCTATATAAACTATTTTTTACTTATCATATTTGACTCAACTTTCAATTAAATATCAACTTATTAAATCAATATCCTACCCAAAAAAAATCCCCAATTGAAAGAATCAATCGGGGATTTATTGTAGTTTAGAATTTTCTACTAAACAGTTCCGAACTATCTATTAATCACTACCAACAGCATACCAATAACCTGTACCGGAGTTTTCTACCCAGTACATAACCAGACTTTTGTATCCGTTTACTTCGTGGCTACCACGTAGATTGGAAGAGGAAACAGTATGACTAATAGAACTTGTATGAACCAGAACTAGCATTTGTCCGTTTGTATCGCCATCAGGTAATGAAGTAATATTTCTATTAATCTGAATAACAGTAGCCGAGTAGCTACTCAAATTAGAAGTATTGTTTCCATTAGCATAAGTAAATGTACCACTACCCGTATTAGTTGACCAAGTAGGTGTACCGGAAACAACTTTCAAAATTTTACCATTATTACTCGAACCGCCGGCAAGTTTGCTTGTAGCAATATTTGCACTAGAACAAATATCCACATTCTTGATAGAATTATCTTTTATCATTGCAGAAGTAATACTACCTGCTTTTACTCTAAGAGTTCTCTCGACACTACCGTTATATGTAGTACCGGAAGTAAATTCAAGCCCCGAACTTGCTTTTAGATTTTTCTTAACAGCTCCGGCAGTAATAGAAGTTGTATTTTTCCAAGTACCTGTACCATTAGCATCACTCATCATAATCTTTCCGTTGGCTTGATTTCCATCAACCATACGAATTTTACCCTTAACTTCTAATTTCTCGTGCGGTGTAACGGTACCAATACCAACTTTACCACCCATAACAGCCATTGTGTTACTCTGAGTAACAACTGTTCCGGCTTGGTTACTTAAAGCAACACCAAAGGCATAAGAACCTTTAGCCTCAATACCTCTACCAATAGCAGTAGTAGCAAAACCTGTAGCCTTTGTCAATTTACCCAAAGCAGTGGAATAATCACCACTTGCTTTTGTATGGTAACCGGAAGCAAATGCTTTTTGCCCACTAGCTTCCGACTGATAGCCAATAGCAGTACTGTATTTTCCTGATGCTTTTGTATCATATCCCATCGCCGTACTATAATCACCGGTTGCTTTAGACTTATACCCCATTGCTGTACTATATTGTTTTGTAGCTTGTGTTTGTCCGCCCATTGCTGTGGACGCCCAGCCACTGGCTTTTGTATCATAACCGGTTGCAAGAGATTTTGTCCCGGTTGCTTCTGTTGAATACCCCATTGCTGTTGCATATTCACCGCTTGCAGTATTATTACCTGCTGGAGCAGCTTCCAAGCCTGTTCCGTTAGAATTCAAATCCCAATCACTATCGGAATAATCATCAACTAAATCAGAAAGGAGAGCATAGGAAACGTTACCGCTTCCATCAACCATTAATAAGCTATCACTTGCTTCTTCAGGTAAATTCTCAAAAACAACATCATTTTTAAATGTCGCATCTCCCTGTACAGTTAGATTGTCGCTCCAAACTGCGGCATTACCCGCGACATTTGTAACTAATATCTGATTTGCACCACCATGAGCAATCTTACCCATTGTTACAGCATTATTTGCAATTTTTGCACTCGTTACTCCACCGTTTTTAATACTGACTGTGGCATCTGCGCTGCCATCAAAACTAAACGCTGTTATACCGGCACCCTGTGATAATGTATGGTTGACTTTATCCGATGTACCTGCATTACCGGAAATGTCTGCATTAATTGAATTTGTAACAGTAAGATTATCAAAAGTTCTATCTAATGAAGTACTCCTCATTATATTACCACCGGCACTTACGTACATATTCGGTTGATTTGTAGTAGTTGCAGTATAAGCACCTTTACAAATAAAGGTTTCGATATCTTGATTTCCGAGAACTACTTCATTGCTCCGTCCCGCAGTCGCTCCATAACCAATAGCTACGACATTTGAGAAATTAAATCCATCAACATTAGCCATATAACCTACGGCAGTATTTCTATTTCCATTTTTATTAATACTAAGAGCATTTTGCCCAACAGCCGTGTTATAATCACCTTCTATATTATTAGTCAATGCTTTATAACCACTTGCCGTATTATGACTTCCTGTTGTGTTACTCTTCAGAGCATCAGTACCGAAAGCCGTATTATCACTTCCGGTTGTATTACTTTGAAGTGTTTGATAACCAAATGAAGTAGAGCTACCAGAACTCAATTCACCTGATTTTGTATTATTTACTTTAAATACAAGTGCCTTATCGTCTATTGTTCCTAAGAAATGTGTTCCGGGTGTTGTTCCCGAATTACCAGTTAAATTCCAACCGTTAAATACATTTGAACTCCACTGAACAACACCACTAACTGTTGTTAAAACTTGTCCATCGCTTCCAGAAGCTATTTTCGCTGTTGTTACAGCATTATTTGCAATTTTTGCACTCGTTACTCCACCGTCCGCTATGCTTACTGTGGCATCTGCGCTGCCGTCAAAACTAAACGCTGTTATACCATCACCCTGCGATAAACTATGATTGACTTTATCCGATGTACCTGCATTACCGGAAACACTTCCAATAATTTTATTGGTTACTGTAAGAAATGTTGCTTTAACACTGGTAATTTTTGATAAAGTAGCATTTAGAGTATTAGTTGTAACATCATTTACTCTTAAATTTGATGACCATTTCGAAGCATTTCCTGCTGCATTTGTAATAAGCACCTGATTTGCATTGCCGTGTGCTAATTTTGCAGTTGTTACACCACCGTCTGCTATGCTTACTGTGGCATCTGCACTGCCGTCAAAGGTAAACGCTGTTATGCCGGCACCCTGCGATAAACTATGATTTACTTTTTCTGATGTTCCTGCATTGCCTGTTATATCTATGCCAAAGGCTGTACCGGTGTTTAAGTCAGAACTAGTGATTGTGCCGTCGGCTATGTCTGAACTTGTAATTGTGCCATCTGCTATTTTGGCTGTGGTTACCGCATCATCGGCAAGTTTCGATGTACTTACGCCACCGTCTGCTATTCCTACGGTTATTCCCGCTGTTCCACCGTCATAAGAAAATGTCGCAATGCCATCGCCCTGGGTTAAGGGGTTTGCTACTCTGTCTGCGGTACCACTGATATTTGCATTCAATGTGCCGGTTACTGTTAAATCTCCATCTACTGTTACATTATTGTTAAATAACGATGTGTCTGTTACTGTTAAATTACCCGGGACTGTTAAATCATCTGTCCACTCGGCGGCATCACCTGCCGCATTCGTTACTAATATTTGATTGGCATTGCCGTTGGCTATTTTGCCGGTTGTTACCGCTTTGTCTGCCAATTTTGCGGTTGTTACTGCATCATCAGCAAGTTTCGATGTACTTACGCCACCGTCTGCTATGCCTACTGTTATTCCGGCTGTGCCTCCGTCATAAGAGAATGTCGCAATGCCAGCACCCTGGGTTAAGGGGTTCGCTACTCTGTCTGCGGTACCACTGATATTTGCATTCAATGTGCCGGTTACTGTTAAATCTCCATCTACTGTTACATTATTATTAAATAACGATGTGTCTGTTACTGTTAAATTACCCGGGACTGTTAAATCATCTGTCCACTCGGCGGCATCACCTGCCGCATTCGTTACTAATATTTGATTTGCATTGCCGTTGGCTATTTTACCGGTTGTTACTGCTTTGTTTGCTAATTTGGCTGTGGTTACTGCTTCATCGGCTATATCCGTACTTGTGATTGTGCCGTCTTCAATCATACCACTTGTTACGCCACCGTCTGCTATGCTTACTGTGGCATCGCCGCTACCGTCAAAGGTAAAGGCTGTTATGCCGGCACCCTGCGATAAACTATGATTGACTTTATCTGATGTTCCTGCATTGCCTGTTATATCTATGCCAAAAGGATTAGATGTATCCATATCTTCGGGTTTAATTGTTCCATTGGTTATATGGGCAGATGTTACTGCATCATCAACAATAGTAAAACCGTCTTCATAAGAACCATCAATGTCCCCAGGCTCAGGCGTTGAATCAAAAAATACTACATTATCGGATAATAAATCATCAGATAAGATTTCGTTATCTGCATTATTTATAATTTGCACCAATCTATCACCCATCGCACCACTATCATCTAATTTTGCTGCGGTTACCGCACCGTCCTTTAGATATAGCTCATTGCTTGCGTTTATTCCTATTGTTACATCATCATATAAAACATTATATGTGTATTCCGATGTACCGGGTGTTACGCTAAAGGCATTACCTGCTCTAAATACTCTCGAATTCGGCAAGTTTGCTTCTACACCATATACCAAATACTGAGCATTTATTAAATCATTTAAATTACTTGCACCAGCTACATTCACTGTTACCTTATGCGATGTCTCGTCAAATGATATACTTGCCGCACCTGTTCCTTCAAATCTCAGCCCTCTGCTACCGTCCGTAATTGAAAACTGCGAAACACCTGCCGCATTCTGAATCTCTACAAATTCTGTACTATTTTCTATTATCGCATTTGTAACCGATTCATCTGCCAGCTCTATATTCGTTACTGCATTTTCTACTATCTGAAAATCTGCTATTCCGCCACTATTACTTGCAGTCAAATCGCCACCTACTACTCTTGCTTGGGCTTTATCATCAGAACCACCTATATATATTTCGTGCTGAACCAAGTCCAATACCGGTGGTGCCGGCAAAGCCGCTAACTCACCCACTAAAACAGTTGACCAAGTATTACCACCATCTTGACTTACTTCTGCCTTCAATCTGACATCTGCCAAAAATATAATGCCTCGCAAATCTGTTGTATCATATCCTGATGTTGGTGTACCGCCACCTATTTCCAATGTAAATATTGCAAATTGGTCGGTTGATACTCCTGTATGAATTTCCTGATAATGCGTTATCGTACCTTTTCTTATACCTACACGAACTTGTAAATCTGTTGTATTAGGTATATATTGTCCCAAACCGTCAACAGCATACCATCTATAAAAAAAGTTTTCCAGAGCATCTGCCCTTTGCGTAGAAAACAAAACAAAAACTGTCAAAATAATAAACAGTAACTTCTTCATTCTTTTTTTACCCTCAATAAATTTATATTTCATATTCGTATTATTCCATTTATAATAATATTTTTATCACTACAACAATCTATAAATAGTTATTCCTATCTATTATCACTGCATAGTTCAAAAATAGATTCTATTCAAATTTTAGACAATACCAATCATTTGGTATATTTTTTCGATAAATATATTTAGAAAGAGGAGGATATATTTTACTCTTAGTATTAATTAAAAAAACCTTTCGCTCGAAAGCGAAAGGTTTTTTATTACGTGCCGTTTTATTAAAAAACGACTTTCCGATTTTGCTAAATTATGACTGTACTCTCCATGAACCTGCGGCATAAACAATTACTGCCATATTACCATTCTGGATAGTATAGCTAGTACCTGCTAGTACTAAATTAACATTAGCTGTTGTTGTATTTACTAAATACATAATTTGTCCGTTAGTACCAGCCGGCAATTGAGCATTAGTTATACCTCCACCAGGACCGGTAAGAGTAACAACTGTTGCAGTTGCAGTACTCAAGTTAGCAAGTGTCCTTGTTTGATAACCTAACTGCGTAGAACCTGTACCACTCTGTACATAGTCGCCTGTTACTTCTAAATCGTCAGCAATCTTAACAGGATTTGTACCGATACTGTTTGAAATATCACCCTGCAAATTACTTGTGCCTGTTACGATAACATTATCATCTAATGTCAAATCGCCGGTTGAATTTGCTACATTACCCTGCAAATCACTTGTGCCCGTTACGATAACATTATCACCTAATGTCAAATCGCCGGTTGAATTTGCTACATTACCCTGCAAATTACTTGTGCCTGTTACGATAACATTATCACCTAATGTCAAATCGCCGGTTGAATTTGCTACATTACCCTGCAAATCACTTGTGCCTGTTACGGTTAAGTTTACAAATGTAGCAGAACCACCATAGAGTTCGCCAGTATATCTGATATCACCGACAACGTCGAGTTCATAAGTACCGACACCAACTGCACCGTTAATCAACAATGCGGCGTTAGTAGTCGTTGTGCCGTTCAAGCTGACAGGAGCACCAGCTGCTGTAGGAGCAGCGAAGTTAGCCAAGCCAGCACCGTTACCTGTATGACCTAATGTAATTGTCTCAACACCAACGATGTTATTTGCACCAACATTAGAGTTTGCCCAGATATCGCCGTAAGTCTTGATAGCCATCTTCGGTGATGTACCCCAGTTGTTACGTACAACGAGAGGTGCTTCTTGAGCATCAGTCGGGTCTAAACCAACTGCGTCTGTAGAATATCCTTCTATTAATACTGTACGACCGTTTGAAGGAGGATTAGATATGTTCTCAAATCGAGCAACATAGTTTTCATTAGCATTACCAGCTGCAGGAGCGGAAGTAGCAATAAGTGCCTGACCGCCGTTAGAAACAGCATAAACACCGGCATCCTCTGCACCGTTTTCGAAGTTATAACCATAAACACCTGCTGTTTTATCAGCTGCACCGGCTGTTAAGCCACCAGAGTAATTATTACTGTTAGCAACACCAGCTACGCCATATAGCTCTTGATTAGTTGTGCCATAAGCATTACCTCCGACACCAACTGCTACTGTATTCGGTGTTACATCAGCTACGAAATACCCGCCAGCCTGAACAACATTTTCAAGTCCTGTATTGCCACTATTTACTTTATTCACAGAATATACACCAGCTGTACTATACGGATCAAGATTGTTTACAGTCTGTTTTACATTAATTGAGGAACTGTTTGCTTCCATACCTGTCATAGTAACATCAACTAATAATGCACCATTTGACAAATCGGCAGTGGATGTACGCTCAATAACCGCAGTCGGATAACCTGTGTTACCACCTTTGGCTTTGAAAGCATATTGGTCTGTTGCACCAGCGGCATCATTTGTCGGAATTTCAACATAAATACCATTGGTTTGGTTATTAGTTGATGTCAATGAGAACATTGTCTCTCCTGTACCCGGGTCATCGTTATAAGTAAACGGAATTGTGAGTCCGTCCGGTACCCATATCGGCGTATGATTTGTCTCATCCCATCCAAGTACTTGGTTAGGAGCAGTTGTAGGAGCAGTTGCAGTTGAGTAATCCCAAGCTGTACCTGTCCAATACATAACTTGACCTTCTGTGGTAGCATCCGGCAAATTAGTAAGTGTAATATCAGGATTACCCCAAGCAACATCATTTGATGAATTAATAATAAGTGCTTGTCCTGGTGTACCGCCTGCATTTATGTTTACAGGAAGTATCGTATTGTTTGCAATGTCGCCGGAAACTATTGTAGCGTCTGCTATTTTGGCTGATGTTACAGCATCATCCGCTATTTTTGCCGTTGCAACTGCACCGTCTGCAATTTTTACTGTTGTTACTGCACCGTCTGCAATTTTCAATGTTGTTACTGCACCGTCAATAATTTTTGCGGCTGTAATCTGACCATCTGCAATATCATCTGTTAAGATTGTTCCGTTAAGAATCTTATCGGTTGTTACTGCATCAGCGCCTAACTTACCGTTTGTTACTGCTAAATCAGCAATCTTCGCGGTTGTTACTGCTCCGTCTGCAATCTTCGCTGTCGTTACTGCATCATCTGCTATTTTTGCCGTTGCAACTGCGCCGTCAGCGATTTTGACTGTTGTTACTGCATCATTAGCA
>Ga0256846_1000904_pt1 | contig 10313 bp, 11 predicted proteins | sample TevniametaG_FD_189098 | JGI IMG/M metagenome (GOLD analysis project Ga0256846, IMG submission 189098) | Tube worm associated microbial communities from hydrothermal vent at the East Pacific Rise, Pacific Ocean - Tevnia | ecosystem: Host-associated > Annelida > Integument > Unclassified ...
CAATAGTGCCTCTTGCAGTGATATGTGGTGTGACCTCCAACTCCAACGCAGCATTTTCATATTTTACCGTAACTGTATTATTCTGTGTAGATTGGACAGGAATTCTGGCACCTTGAGTTATCTTAGCCTTCATATTATCCTGAGTGGTAATTTTCGGGGCAGAAATAATCCTCCCCTTCCCCTTAATTTCCATTGCGGTTAATGCAGCATTTAATCTGAAAGTATTTGCCGCATTTGCCAATGAAAATGAAAATCCGCTATTGGCACCTCCGGATGCCGGTACATTTACAGCATATCCCCCACCCGGAAGAGTACTGGGCATTCCCGGATTTAACGTATTTGTTACTCGGTCACCTCCAATTGATATTGAGTTGGGAAATTTAAGATTTGTCTGGTTCCCGTGATAGGAATCGGCAATAATATTTGTACCCCATTGGATACCGAGATTTCTGATAAACTTTGAAGATGTTTCAACTATTTTTGCCTCTATTGACACCTGAGGATTAGCAAGATCAAGAGTATCTATAAGCTTATCAACTGTCTTTATATTATCCGACACCTCGGAAATAATGAGCATGTTTGTTCTGTCATCAATAACAATTTCACCTCGATCCGATAATTGTTTCTCTAAGATTTTCACTACATCGGAAGCTTTGGCATAACTCAACCTCCTTGTAATAACCTCAAGAGGACCTTCCATTTGGCGAGCTTCTCTTAATGCTCTCCTTTTCTTAGCTTCATTAGCAAGTTTGTCGACTTTACCTATCCTTAGTATGTTTCCTTCAAGAATCATGTCAAGACCATTCACTTTTAAAAACAGTTCCAAAGCCTGATCCCAAGGAACTTGAATCAATTCCGAAGATATCCTCCCCGTAACACCCGGATCAATAACAACATTCAGATCGGAAACCTGTGCGATAAATTTCAAAACATTTGTCAAATCTGCATTCTTAAAAGAGAAATCATAAGGGGCTCCGGAATACTCTTTTCTACCGACCTCAATAGTATTCTTCAGATATGCTATCTGACTCGGTCCTTTGTCATTCTCAATACGGATAAAACTTTCGGAATCCTTTTTATCGGTTTTCGACTTCTCTTCCATAAAAAATTCAGGTTTTTGATTCAACTTAACAGTTGTCCCCGCAATCTTATCTCCGGACAACCCGGATTTATTTTCTATAACTTTCCCTTTTTTTCTCAATCTCTCTATAAAAGCCACATCTTTGACACTATTTGCCGGAACGGTATAACCTTTGGAAATCGATTTCTTCATTATTCCCTTATCATCCGACACGGATTTCACCGGACTAACCGGTTTAATATTTTTTGCAAGAGCGTTATTGTTAAATTCCACTTCAAGTGTATTTCCATTGTAGGAAACGTTATATTCTTTAAGATATTTAAGATCAAAAACAACTCTGAACACCGTCGGAGAATTGTAAGAGCCCCTAATTCCTTTAACGTTTAACAGATCAATCCTTTTTCTTATTTTGGAAGCTCGGACATTATGAAGATCAATTGCAAGTCTTGCCGGAGACTTTTCGATCGGAATTGTTTTATACTTAACCCGATTTGAAAGTACTATCCCGAATCGGAGTACATTACCGCTCCTCTCTTTAAAACTTATGTTCTTTAATACCCCATTGCCGGAGAAATTCTTCTTGTCTCGTATGCTAAAATCTTTGGTTTTCTTAGCCGTAACAGGTATTATGTTTTTATTCCCATTCTTTGAAATAGGAAACTTAATATAAAGACCGTTTCTATTGCTTGATATACGATAAGAAGCTTTTGTTTTAAGCTTTATTTCAACATCAAGATTTTCTCCACGGGATTTTAATTCAACCTCTTTGATTATAGGAGAATTAAAAAAATACTTCTCATTTTTCCCTTTGAAAACAACGTTATCTATCCTCATTACAAGAAATTTGTAGTCATCCTCTACGGGATAGAACAGGTCGGGTATGGGTATTATTGAGTCCGTTGGAAAATGTAGCTGAACAAAATCATTCCCCTTAGAATATTCAACATTTTTGATTATAGTCTTCCCATTGAGAAAAAAAGCAACCATTACAATGAGTGCAAATAGTAAAATTAATTTTTTATTTTTCATTTCCTCTCTCATCCTCCTCTTCAGGATTTAGTCTCTTTACGATAGTCTTAACCTTTGTGCCACCGAGAGCTATTGTCAGTATTTTTTTGAACTTAACCATGTGACTCTCTATTTTCATTATTTCACCATCATAGACACTATCTCCCTCTTTAACCAGATAAGGCTTACCATCCGGTCCCTTTAATAGTGCAACAAATTTACCTTTTTTCTTGATTATCCCTTCCAATTCCAGTTGGTCAATATCAAGACCTGCAAGACCTTCTTTCCTCTTCTTTTTCAACTTGTTACTGTTCCTCTTCAAAAGGTCCCAGAAAGGATCTCTTCTGCCCATCGGGTTATATTCAAACTCTCCCGGCAGACGTTTCATTTTGGATGCATCTTCTGCCGATGGTTTTTGGGCTTTTTCAGCTTTATTTTCCGTAACTTTATTTTCCTGCTGTTGAGGAAACAAAAACAGAGAACCAAAGAAAAAAATAATCATCAAATATTTCATTTATCTTCTCCTCCTATTCACTTGCTGTTTTACTTTCCTATAGGTATAAGTCGAAGCGATGAAGTTAGCAGAGATGGAATAATCACTGAGTTTCCCGTTTAAAGGTCTTATACTCAAGTTGTTTACGGTAAAGATTTTTTGTAAACGTGACAGTTGATCGAAAAACACACCGAGATTATGGTAAGTACCCTTTATCGAAATCGAATAAGGGACCTCAATGTAGATTTTTTTAGTACTTTTCGCATTAGCTGCAAATTTCCCTATTTTCAACCTCGAACTAGAAATTAATGATTGTATTTTTTTTATGATCTGACTAACTTCATTCTCTTCGGGAAGAACTAACTTCAACTCTTCAAGCGTTGCCTCGTAATTGGCTATCTCCTCTTTAAGTTGTTTTAGTTTTCCTTCCTGCCTCTCCGCAACCCTTATTTTCTGTTCAACTTCATCAACTTGTCTCTGTATCCCGTCTATTTCATCTTCAGTCGGAGAATAATGGAAGTAATAGAAAAATCCGAAAAGGATAATTCCGATTAATAGGTAAACACCTAATTGTCCGTACCATGGTAAACTTTGCAGATCCATTTTACACCATCCCCTTTTTCTTTGATGGAACAGAAAACGTGCAATTCAACCTAAAGCTGTAAACGTCTATTCCCGATTTCTTTTTGGGTACCGAATCTTTAAATTCAACAACTTTAAAATATCCTGTACTTTTCAGATTATTGATAAAATCGGCAATGAGATTATTTGAGAGGGCACTGCCTGAGATAGTCAAACTATTTGTTCTGAAATTAGCACTTTTCAGCCATACCATCTCCGGAAGTGCAAGTGAAAGCTGATCCATCATCTTAACGACAACTTGTCTTTTTGCATTCAAACTCTGAATAACTTCAACTTTACTTTTCAAAACTTTCTTAGTATTTTCAAGCATCTTCAAAGTTTGCAGGACCTCCTCAAGTTCGGTAAGTCTTGCTCTCCGCTCCACAAGATGCTTTTTCGTATTATCAAGTCTGTTTGACTGAAGAAGATAAAGTCCGCCGATAATAAATAAAGTAAGAACAGATGCTCCTACGATAGCAGGAATATTTAACTTACTTTCTCCATCATCAGCTGAAAAAACTTCTGTTGGTGCCGCACCCGGAGTTATATCTTTTTTCTCGGGACTTAATAAATTTACTTTGATCATTTTTCATCTCCGGAAGCCCTGAGGGCCAATCCAATAGCAACATTAAATACAGGTGCCATTTCTTTGATAAAGTTCAGATCAAACTTCTTTTCGTTTATTTCAATATTGTTGAAAGGGTTAACTATTTCAAAAGGGATATCAAACTCTTGAGAAAATAGGTCGAGAATAGAATCAAGATTGGCAGTCCCTCCGCTAATGAGAATATTGTCAATCCTCCCCTCCATCGTATTCGATCTGTAAAACTCAAATGTTTTCTTAACTTCATTCTTCAATTCACTGAAAATAAGATTTACGACCGGTTTAACGGCAGTTGGTGACACACCCTCAACCTGCCTCCCCTTTTTAGCCGATTCGGCTTTCTCGTATTTAAGATTCAGCTCTTTCTGTATCAAATCGGTAAAATTATTTCCTCCGAGAGCAATATCCCTTACAAAAACAGGATTCCCTCTTTTGGAAATCACCACATTTGTAATTGAAGCACCGATATTAAGAATTGCAATCGTTCTGTCTCTGTACATCTCATAATTCTTTAAGACACTGTTTAAAACTGCAAAAGACTCAAGATCAACAAGTTCAACTCTCTTCTTGGCAAGATCGAATACGTTGAGATAATCGTTGAGTTTCTCCTTCTTAACAGCTGCAAGGACAACACTGACCATGTTTGGCGGAGCATCGGACTGCTCGAAAATTTCGTAGTCAATATTAACCTCTTCCGGAGTAAACGGGATGTGCGGTCGAGCCTCCCAAAGGATGTGTTCATGCATTTCTGCAGGATTTTGCCTCTGGACCTCTATCTTTTTGACTATAACCGAACTGCCGGATACACCAAAGGACATACTGTTAATCTTAGCCTTGCTTTCATAAAAAACATGTTGAATAGAGTCCGCTACTGCTGCGGAATCCATTATACTTCCCTCAACTATTGATTGATAGGGAAGAGGTTCATACCCCAAAGAAACAAGCTCATGCACCGTTTCTTTCCCCTTTTTCTTTGCTTTTAACTCAACTAACTTTAAAGCAAAGGAACCAATGTCGAGACCTAGTATTTTTTTCGAACCCAAACTGAAAAAAGACATACCATTCTCCACTTACGCTTTTTTTCCATACGGTAGGTTTTTAGCATAGTGAAATTAAAAAGTCAAGTCTTAATTTCTATATTTTGCAGACATATAGGGATTGTATGAAACAAAAAACCTCAAAACCCTTTACCCATGCGGGTTTTCACATATCAACAAAAAACCTGCAAATTCCTTAAGTATATAGGCGGTATCTACATCCAAAGCACTGTATATCACCTATATAACTAAGTTATTCTTTTTTTATAACAATATAGCACTTTTCAACGTTTTTTTTACATATTTTACTAATATTTTCTATTTTGAGTCATTAAAATTTTATACAAACTTGCAATAAAACGAGCTTTATGATATAAATGCGGAATATAAAAAAAAGGAGTATTTTGATGTTTGCTATTCTTGAAACAGGCGGAAAACAGTATAAAGTCGAAGAAGGAGACGTGCTGGAAGTTGAGTTGTTGGCGGAAGACAAAAAACGGAAGCAGGATAAATATACTTTTGAAAATATCCTTTTGCTAAAGGGTAAAACCACTCTGCTCGGAACTCCATATGTTAAAAATGCAAAAGTAAAAGCAAAAATTTTATCGGAGATCAAAGCTCCAAAAATTATTGTATTTAAAAAGAAATCCAAAAAACAGTATAAAAAAACCATAGGACACAGACAAAGGCTTCATAAAATTCAAATAGAGAAGATTGAGGTTAAAGCCGATCCCAAACCGAAAGCCACCCCTAAAAAAGATAAAAAGGAGAACTAACAATGGCACATAAGAAATCCGGCGGAAGCGCAAAGAACGGTAGAGACAGTATCTCCAAGAGACTTGGGGTAAAGAAATATGGTGGTGAAAAGATCAATGCAGGATCAATTATAGTCAGACAACGCGGGTCCAAGTTTAATCCGGGACAGAACGTAGGGATAGGAAAAGACGATACTCTTTTTGCACTTACGACGGGTGTTGTCAAATTTGTGACAAAAAGTAAAAAAAAGTTTGTTGAGGTCATCCCAAATTAATTGGAATTTTTCAGATTTTCAATCTGAAATTATTTCAAGAAAACAACTCTTTAAAATTTCCCGTACACCCTTATAAAATGTTTGTAGACAGGACAATCGTAACTCTTACGGCAGGGAAGGGCGGAAACGGCTCTGCCAGCTTCAGAAGAGAAAAGTTTATCCCAAAAGGGGGTCCGGACGGAGGCGACGGTGGAAACGGAGGAGATGTGGTGCTTGTTAGTGAGAGCAGTGTCAGTTCCCTTATAGATTTTAAAGGTAATCATCACATAAAAGCCGGAAACGGGGGAAACGGAAGCGGAAATAATAAATCGGGTAAGAAAGGAGAAGACAGAATACTCCGTGTCCCAGTCGGAACAATCATTAAAACGTTCCCCGATGAGAAAATAATGTTCGATTTTAAAGAGGAGGATATCCGGTTTGTCATTGCACGAGGCGGAAAAAGCGGTGCCGGAAATGTCCGTTTCAAATCGTCCGTCAACCAAACTCCGAAAACAGCAAAGAAAGGTAAGCCCGGAGAATCGATAAAAGTAATACTTGAGTTGAAACTTATTGCATTTGCAGGTCTTGTCGGATTTCCGAATGCAGGAAAATCGACACTTATTTCAAAGATCAGTGCGGCAAAACCAAAAATTGCAGACTACCCCTTTACAACATTAACACCACACCTTGGAGTCGTTTATCAAGGATATGAAAGCATGGTTATTGCAGACATACCCGGAATTATTGAAGGAGCCCATAGAGGAGAAGGGATGGGGACGGATTTCTTGAGGCATATCGAGAGGAACCGTGTCTTGATCTTTTTGATCAATCTTGGAGATTCATCGGGGAAAGATGGTGTAAATAGACTTGAGATACTGATGGAAGAACTCCGGTCTTACAAAAAAGAACTGCTCGGAAAGAAATTTCTCGTTGTTGCAAATAAAATTGACTTGTTAGATAATATTGAAGAAGATGATGAACTTCACAGACTTAGGCTACATTGTAAGAAGAGGGGTTTTGAAATGTTGGAAATTTCGGCACTTAAAAGTATCAATATTAATCGTCTTAAGAACAAATTGTTTAAACTTTTGAATGAAAATTAATAAAAGAACCGGATTGCTCGGCGGAACATTTAATCCTTTACATTACGGTCATATCGATCTCGGTAAAAGGGTTATGTATAATTTCAATCTCAGTTCCGTAAGATATATACTATCCGCAAAGCCGCCACATAAAGACGGTAACGGCATTGTTTCAGCTGAAATACGGTGGGAAATGCTCACGGCAGGTCTTGAAAAATACAGGACATTGATACCTGATGATATTGAGCTGAAAAGAGATGAATGCTCTTGGACAATAGATACGATAAAGCAGTTGAAAATTAATTTTCCAGACAATAATTTTTTCTTTATTTCCGGAAGTGAAGGATTTCTGAAAATAGCTACGTGGAAAGATTACAAAGAACTTCTTAAGACCGTAAATTTTATTATAGTGATGAGGACGGAGGAGCAGGAGGAAAAAGTAACAAAACTCCTTGAGAAAGAGAACATACATCCGTCGGAGAACGAAAGAGAAGAAAATTCCGATCCCTCTATCTATTACTTTTCATACAAGTCGGGATATCTCGACCTATCTTCCACCCGTATTAGGAGAATTGCCGCAAGAGGAGGATCTTTGGACGGATTGGTAGAAAGTGAAGTAAGGGAAATCATCGAGGAGAATAATCTCTATGGAAAAAAACGTTTCTAAACTGAAAAAGTGGAGAATTCCACCGATAATAAAAAAGGTGGTAACCATAATCTCGGAAAAAAAGGGTAATGATATCGTCATTCTGAAATTAAAAAAAGTTACGGATTTAACCGATTTTATGATAATTTGTAGCGGGAACTCACAGAAACAGAACAAAGCAATCTCGGATAACATCCAAAGAACATTAAAAAAAGAGTTCGGTTCGGGACCACTTGGTGTCGAAGGAAATAGATACGGAGAATGGATTCTCATGGATTACGTCGATTTCATAGTTCATGTTTTTTCTCCCGAAACAAGAGAAAAATTTTCTCTTGAAAAATTATGGATGGATGCAAAAAGATACGATTTTATCTCTGCTGAATAATCTGAAAGATCCTCTCTCGGATAATATCAGAAAAAAAGCCGATCAGGTAGCCGGATATGATACTCCCGTCCTGCTCTACGGTGAAACGGGAACGGGAAAAGATTTTTGGGCGGACTACATCAATAAGACTGACGGAAGGGGGGAAATACTATATCTGAACTGCGGAGATGTTCCGGAAAATCTTCTTGAGAGTGAATGGTTCGGGTACAAAAAGGGTGCATTTACCGGAGCCGAAGAGGAGTACGGCGGAAAATGGGAAACAGCCGGAGAAGGGACAATATTCTTGAATCAAATTGATCTTTTAAGTATCAATATGCAATCCCGATTACTAAGGATCATTGAGAGAAAAAAATACTATCCGTTAGGTGCAGCGGAAGAATCGGAGATAAAAGCAAGATTTATCTTCTCAACGGATTACGATATAGAAGAGAAAGTAGTTTCGGGAAAGTTCCGAAGAGATCTTTTCTATAGAATTTCAACATTTTCCATCCGAATACCTCCGCTTAGGGAGAGGAAAAAAGATATTATCCCCCTAATAAAATTTTTTGCATCAAAGAAAAATTTAAAATTGAGATTGTCAGGTAAAGGTGAAAAGAAACTTCTTTTATACAGATGGGACGGGAATATAAGAGAGATAGAAAATTTTGTAAACAACATATCCATAATAAAAGATTCAATAGAAGACAAAGATGCCGATCATCTCTCTTTTAATCTCATGAGGTCGGAAACTTCAATTTACGATTCCGATCTTCCCTTGAAGGAATTGGAGAAAAGATATATCAATCATCTGATAAAAAAACATAAAAATAAATCCAAAGTAGCCAAAATTCTCGGTATATCAAGAAAATCACTATACAACCGGATAGAGAGACATGGGAAAGATTAGACTCCTCTGCATAGGAAACCAAAAGTTCAAATCCCTAACCGAACTGGAGAAAGAGTACGAAAAAAAAATTAATTATTTTGTTAATTTCACCATTTCAATAATAAAACCGGAAAAGATAAAAGATGAGAAAAGATCAATGGAAATTGAAGGAGAAAAAATTCTTGAACGGATAAATAAAGATGACATTTTGATATCTCTGGACAGAAGAGGAAAAGAGTTAACTTCTGAAAAATTTGCCGACTTTATTTCAGACCGGATCAACTACGGCGGGAAAAACATGGTCTTTGCAATAGGAAGTGCTGCGGGACTTTCGGCAAATCTCATAAAAAGATCCGATACGGTTATCTCATTTTCAAAAATGACTTTTGCACACGATATTTTTAAAATAGTTTTTCTTGAACAACTGTACAGAGCATTTACAATTATCAAGAAGACGGGTTATCATAGAAAAGATTAAAACTTAAGGAGAAATTATGAAAAAATTAATCGTTCCGGCAATTATCGCCTTAACCGTACTTCCACTGATATCCCATAGTGGACACGTTGACTACGACAAATATTTCGGTGAAAAGACAATGAGAATTGATTACCATCACGTATGGATCGGCAATAAGGAAGTGATATCTCTTGATAAAATTTATAAAGAAGGGAGATGGGCGGGAAGCAGAAAAATTCTGACAGACCCTTTCAATTATGGAAAATATAAAATAAAAATTTTTACTTCAAACGGGGAGAAACTTTTGTTCTCAAAAGGATTCGATTCCTATTTCGGAGAATACATAACAACCGGTGCAGCAACCAAAGGGGTAAAAAAAGCCTACCATGAATCGGCAATTATCCCGTATCCCCTATCAAAAATTCTATTTAAAATTGATAAGGTCTATCCGGCGGGAAACTCGGAAACTCTCTATAAAAAGGTAATCGACCCCTTATCAATTGATATTTTGGAAGAGAAACCCGATTCCGACATTAAAGTTTTCACCGTTCATAAAGGAGGAGACCCCTCCGTATGTCTTGATCTCGTTGTTGTTGCGGAAGGATACACATCGAAACAGGAAGAAAAAGTTAAAAACGATCTGGAAAAAGTAAAAAATATTTTTTTCAGTCAAGAACCGTACAAAACGAACAGAGACAAGATAAATATTTTCGGATTGTTCAAACCTTCAAACGAGAGCGGATCGGATGAACCGCGAATAAAAAGTTACAAGAACACATCGGTTGATACCACTTTTAATTCTCTGAATTCGGCAAGATACCTTCTAACGGAATCAAACAAAAAATTGAGAGACATTACCTCCGCAGCACCATGCGATTCAATCCTAATAATGGTAAACTCCTCAAGGTACGGAGGGGGCGGAATATATAACGGTTTCTGTGCGTTTACAATTGACAATGCTCAGGCTCCGTATCTTCTCCTTCATGAGTTCGGTCACTCATTCGGAGGGCTTGCGGATGAATACT
>Ga0256846_1000905_pt1 | contig 10309 bp, 7 predicted proteins | sample TevniametaG_FD_189098 | JGI IMG/M metagenome (GOLD analysis project Ga0256846, IMG submission 189098) | Tube worm associated microbial communities from hydrothermal vent at the East Pacific Rise, Pacific Ocean - Tevnia | ecosystem: Host-associated > Annelida > Integument > Unclassified ...
AGTGAAATAGGATTAGAAGGAATTAAGAAATTCAAAACATCAAAAGAATTTACCGCTTGGCTCAGATTGGCACCCAATAACAAAATAAGTGGCGGTAAGGTATTAAGTCATCATATACCTAAGGGAATTCTATGGGTTTACCAAATTTTTTTATTTTTTTAAACATTATTATTCTACCCCTGTAGCCTTACCCTTTTAGGGAAGCTTACAACCTTTGTGTAGGTGTTGAAGTTTGTATTATAAGAGAAGGGCACTGAGTGAATTTCATGACGGCAGGAATGAAGTTGTATTATAAGAGAAGGACACTGCGTGAATTTCATGCCGGTAGAAATGAAATTTGTATCGAAGTGTCCGGTGCGGGATTTTATTTCGTATCCACTTTTGGTCTATAGTTTAGCGTCATGTTTCTGACTAACATATTATTGGCACAGTTTTGGCGTTTGATAAAACCTAATTTTATTCAGATGACAAGAAAAATAGTTACAATAATTGTTTTATTTCTTTCGGTTATTGTGCAGGCTCAAGAAAAAATATTTATATATTTTGATTCGTCACAGGCAAAAATCGGTGGAATATATATACAGGAACCGGTGGGCATTTTTAAGCTGAATGCTCAAGCAAAACTTCAGGCAATTATATTGGGAAAATTCACTGCTAAACAAGTGGTTGCCACAATCAATGACTATGAGCGGGATAGAATAAAAAAAGTGTTTCAAATTGGCGATATTCAAGTTGCAACTAATCGATTAAAAGAAATAAATTATCCTGATAAATATACATTGCAAGAAGAAGCATACAAAGATTTGCCCGTTAGTATCAATAATTATAAGTTTTCATATTTTGATAATTATTATGATGATGATGTTATTAAAGGGAAGGTGAAATCAGTAGGCGGAGTTAAAATAAAATATTATAAGAATTATTATTTGAATGATGTCATAAAAGGAAGTGTTTCCAGAATAGGAACAATTTCTTTGGAACTGTTGAATAATTATTACCAACCGGAAACAATTGCTTTGGTCAGCCAAATCGGCACGATTAAAATTGCATATTCCGAATCATATTCCGAGGAAAAATTAAACGGAAAAGTAATTGCCATCGGCGGATATAAAATTACATATTTTAATGATGTTTATGACCAAAAACATTTGGGTGAATTCAAAAATATTTCCGGTTCGGATTCACGTTTTGTTTTATTACAATAGTCTTTCCGGCTCCCGCGTGTTCTGAAACTTTGAGACTTTTGCGTGGAATAGAGAAGAGAAAAAAAGCAAGATTCGTATATTAACCGTTAAAAACGAATAAATATAAGCGCTTTATTATCAGTAAACTATAATAAGAAAGTGTTATTTTTTTATAAAAATCAGTTATTTTTTCAAAAGTTGGTCAAGTTTTGTTTTATCTAGAAATGTGGATTTTATACTTAAAAAAAGTCCCCGCCGGTGTGCGATTAAATCACGCACCGAAAGTAGCCCCGCATGTGCGGGGCATATATGGCACCGGAAACTTATCTATTTATAGTGGAATATTTCCATGTTTTTTATTCGGATTTTTTAGTTTTTTATTTTGGGTCATTTCAAGTATTTGGATAAGCTTTTTTCTGGTATTTTCCGGAAAAATGATTTCATCGACATAGCCCAATTCAGCGGCTTTATAAGGGTTGGCAAATTTTTCCGTGTATTCTGCCTTGATTTTTTGCATTTCATCTTCTCCGGTGATATTTCGATAGAGGATTTTTACGGCACCATCCACACCCATCACGGCAATTTCTGCCGTTGGATAAGCCAGATTATAATCTGCTCCGATATGTTTGCTGTTCATTACATCATAGGCGCCGCCATAGGCTTTTCTGGTGATTAACGTGATTTTTGGTACGCTTGCTTCTGAAAATGCATAGAGTAATTTTGCACCATGTTTGATAATGCCGCCAAATTCTTGTGTGATTCCCGGCAAGAATCCGGGCACATCTACCAAGGTTATGATGGGAATATTGAAAGCATCGGCAAAACGAACAAATCTTGCGGCTTTGATAGAAGCATCGATATCGAGAACACCGGCAAGAAAATTGGGCTGATTGGCAATAAAAGCCACACTTTGTCCTGCCATTCTCCCAAAACCAATCACCATATTTTGAGCATAAGATTCTTGGATTTCATAAAAAATGCCGTCATCCACAATATTATGGATGATGTCTTTGATGTCATAGGGTTTATTGGGGTCTGCCGGAACAATCTCGTTCATTTTCGGCTCCACTCGGTCTATGGGGTCTGCGGTCGGAATGATAGGGGCTTTTTCTCGATTGTTTGAGGGGATAAAACTCATCAATTCACGAATCATCATGATGGCTTGTTCTTCATTGTCTGCCATCAGGTGTGCCACACCGCTTTTTGAGTTATGTGTCAGGGCGCCACCCAATTCGTCTTTGGTCACTTCTTCATGCGTAACGGTTTTGATAACATCAGGACCGGTGATGAACATATAACTGTTGTCTTTGGTCATCATGATGAAATCGGTCAAGGCGGGAGAATAGACTGCTCCGCCGGCACAAGGTCCCAGAATCACGGAAATTTGCGGAATCACTCCCGATGCCATCACATTCCGATGAAAGATATCTGCATAGCCTGCCAAACTGGCAACGCCTTCTTGAATGCGCGCACCTCCCGAGTCGTTCAAACCTATAACGGGAGCACCGTTTTTCATGGCAAGATCCATTATTTTGGTGATTTTGTTGGCATTGGTTCTACTCAAAGAGCCTCCAAAGACCGTGAAATCTTGAGAGAACACATAGACCAACCGATTGTCTATTTTTCCAAATCCCGTCACAACACCATCACCCGGAATTTTCTTTTCAGATAGTCCGAAATCGTTGATATTGTGAGTGATAAACTTATCGGTTTCAACAAATGTATCTTTGTCTAATAGCAAATCAATACGTTCTCGGGCAGTGAGTTTTCCTTTGTTTTTGTGTTTTTCAATACGTTCTTTTCCGCCACCTAATTCGGCAATTTTGTTTCGTTTTTCAAAATCCTGATATTTATCTTGTAATGTTTTCATTTTTGCTGATTTTTTTTGTTTTTTTCAATAGAGCATTTCAATTTTTATCCGATTTCATTTTCCAAATCCTCCAATACAACCAGAATTTCATTTCCTTCAATGGCATCTCCTTCCTTGACTTTTATTTCTTTTACGATTTTGTTTCCGGAGGCTTTATACTCGCTTTGCATTTTCATGGCTTCTACTATGATTACTGTGGTTCCGTCTGAAACTTTTTCTCCTTTAGAAACGGGAATTTTCACAATTTTTCCCGGAATCGGTGTAGAAATCAGATTGCTGTTATCGCCGGCTTTACCCTGATTTCTGTTTAGCGCATATTTGCTTTGCGTATCGATTATTTTCACTTCAAAGTTATGAATACCGTAATTTATAATGTATTCTTTTGTTTTTGCAACGGCAAGAATCATTTTGTGTTGGTTGCCGTTTTCTTTGAGCAGAAAAGCATTGTCTCCGAGTTGCTCTTTTTTGACAAAATATGAATTTTCATTCACCTTGATTTTATATGAATTTTGATATTCTTCAATAATCTTAATCTCATATTCGTTTTTGTCGATTACGAGTTTTAATTGCTGTGGAATCAATTTATAGGCGGGATTGAATGTTTGCATATTGTTTTCAAGTAACTGATGGTATCTCAGATAGCTCACAAATGCCACAAAATCAAGGTTTTTGCTAGGTGCTGATTTTAGGTCATCAGCATATAATCCAATGAAACGCGTGTCATATTTTCCTTGTATGAACTTGTTATGACTGAGCACTTTATGCAGAAAAGGAATATTGTGTTTTACGCCTAGAATCTTATAATTTTCCAGAGCAAATTTCATTTTTTCAATGGCTTTGTCTCTGTTCTTTTCCCAAGTGATCAATTTTGAGATCATGGGGTCATAATAAATAGGGATTTCAGCTCCTGAATACATATAACCGTCGATTCTGATTCCGTCTCCTTTTGGTTCACTGATATAATGCACTTTTCCGGAACTCGGCATAAAGTTATTTTCCGGGTCTTCTGCATAAATTCGGCATTCAACGGCATGTCCGTTTTGTGGAATGTTCTCTTGTTTATATTGCAGTTTCTCTCCTGCGGCTATTTTGAACTGTTCTTGAACTAAATCAACTCCGGTGGTCATTTCCGTAATGGGATGTTCCACTTGCAGTCGGGTGTTCATTTCCAGAAAATAATAGTTCAGATTGTCGTCCATGAGAAATTCAATGGTTCCGGCACCGGAATAATTCACGGCTCTTGCCGCTTGTTTGGCTTGCTCTCCCATTTTTTTTCTGACTTCAGGTGTCATCAATGGAGAGGGGGTTTCTTCAATAATTTTTTGATGGCGTCTTTGAACGGAACATTCTCTTTCGTTCAGATGTATCACATTGCCGTGTTTGTCTGCCAGAATTTGAAATTCGATATGATGTGGCGATGTGATATATTTTTCCAAGTAGATCGTGTCGTTTCCAAAGGCTGCTTTTGCTTCTGATTTTGCAGCATTTACGGCGTTGATTAGATCGGTTTTGTCGTGCACCAGTCGCATACCTTTTCCGCCACCGCCTGCAGTTGCTTTGACCATGATTGGATAACCTATTTTTTGAGCTTCAACCAATAGTGTATTGTCGTCTTTTGCTTCACCTTGATAGCCGGGGACCACACTAACGCCTGCACGAATCATGGTTTCTCTGGCTGTGATTTTATCTCCCATGGTGGCAATGGCATGGGCAGAAGGACCGATAAAAATAATATTTTCTTTTTTACACAGCTCGGAAAATTCAGCATTTTCCGAGAGAAAACCATATCCCGGATGAATGGAATCTGCATTTGTTTGTTTGGCGGCATCGATGATTTTTTCAGGAACCAAATAGCTTTCATTGGCGGGTGCATTTCCGATGAAAACTTTTTCATCTGCCATTTGCACATGAAGTGCATTTTTGTCCGGTTCGGCATATACAGCAACAGTTTGTATGCCCATTTCTTTGGCGGAACGAATGATGCGCACGGCAATTTCGCCCCGATTGGCAATCAATACTTTTTTTATCATAAGGCTTCATTTTTTACAATGAATACCAAATTTATGAATTATGTTGAAGCAAAAACTGCCTTATGTTATAAAAGTTTCAGATTTAAAGGAAAAGGTGTAGCGTTCAAAAAAATGCAGATGTTTGTTTTTGAGTAGAGCAAAGTTTTGAAAACCGATGCTCAGGCAAAGATATTAGTATATTTTTCGGCATAAAAAAGAAATACAAGCAAATCTATAAGCCGGATTCTGTCGAGTCTTGTCATTTATCTGCGTTGTGTGTTGCCACATAACTTTAGCTGCCCACCCTCCTGCATTAATCGAGCAAATCTCAAGCGCAGGTATATTTGACATTGCACCGCATAGAGTTTAGCCTTTTCACTACAGCCGAACTGTACTTGGTTTCTGTGCCACTAGTCCTTCCCGAATGTGTCGGGAGACGGATGTTATCCGCTATGCTGCTCTGTGGTGTCCGGACTTTCCTTTCCGACAAACATCGGAACGACAAGACGATTTACTTGTATTTCGTTGCAAAGTTACAAAAATAAGGTTTATGCACGGTCACACTGAAATCGGTTCAAAAATGATATGACAACCGCATAAAAAGTTTGTTTCACAATGAGAACAAATTCAGATATGAGCCAAGACTGTGTATCAAAAATATTTAGAGAGAAAATATCCTGCCATAACTCCCACCATACCTAGAATCAGCGTGGTAAAAAAATAGGAAAAGAACAATAAAAATTTGCCGTTGTTCAACATTGTCATACTCTCAAAAGTAAAGGATGAAAAAGTGGTAAATCCTCCGAGAAATCCTACGACAAGCAAGGCTTGATATTGATGGTTCAAATGTAGTGTTCTCAAGTTATATCCTGCCAATATTCCAATCAGAAAACTTCCCAATACATTGGCAAAAAATGTTCCGTATGGTGTCAGATAGTCATTGCTGTTATACAGATAGCCCAAAACATATCTAAACACGCTTCCCAGTCCTCCGCCCAAGAAAACCAAAAGAATTCTAGTTCCCATTTTTAAGTGTAGGATTTGATTTTTGTCGAACTTCGATAATCGGAATAAAAATTTCGGTGACCCAGTCTGCCGGATTCAGTGAAATGGTATGTCCTTTTTTATAAACTTCAAAAGGAGCTCTGGTCATATCTTTGACAATACTGTCGTTTTTTTCTATGTATGTGTTTGCTTGTGTCCAAGCATCTCTCAAGAATTTATAGTCACCCTGAAACTTTGCTTTTAAATATTTTCCCCCGGAAGTTTGTCCGGTCAGGATATCGTCTTTTGTGGTTATTTTTTCTTTTGTAGGCACGCAACAGGAAAAAATGACAGAATTATTTGCCGAATCCCATTTGTTATAAATCGTGAAAACTTTTCCGTTCATTTCATATTTATGATTGATGGTATAGATTAAGACCTCAGGAAGAAGTTTATCCATTTCTTTTCCTAAATTTTCAAATTTTGTGCTGGCAGATTTATAGAGATAATAAGTACTGCCCAATTCCGTGATTTTTTCAATATTGGTTTCATGTTTTTCCATGTCTTTATGAATGCTTTTGTCGAGCAGTTCCAAGCCTCGCGTCATGGTGGGGCCCATCATTTCATCCATTTGTTTTGCATAGATTCTTTTCATCAGGTCTAATTCACCTTTTGTTGTCCAACGAACCAAAATGCCGTTTTCTTGTGGGATGAATTGCCAATTCATTTCGGTTGTTTCATCATTTCCGGATAGCATTTGTTTGATAAGTGAATCTTTGGCAATCGTGAGATTGGTTAGTTTTTGTCTTTGTCCGTTTTCATCGGTGAATCTGAAATAGGCGCCCTCATTATCGGTTGTTTTGGAAAATTCAAATTGTATGCCGGAGTCTTTTTCTTTCCAAGGCGACCATTTATTCCAGTTTTTTAGATCTGAAACATGGTTAAAAATCAGATTTGCAGGTGCTTCTATTTTTCGTTCTCTAGTCACTTCATAGTTGCTGTCCAGGGATGAAAAATAGCCGAAAACAGCTAGTACAGCCACGACTAAAAACAGGAAAGTATATTTGATTTTTTTAAACATTTTTCTAAGATTTTGAAAGTGTAAATTTATAAAAAAAAGCTGCAATTTTGCAGCTTTTTTTATTTCATTTATTTTTTTAAAAAATACCCAAGAATTTTTTTCTCTTTTTCTTTTTCGTCTCGGTGTTTTTATTTGTTTTGGTATTATTTGTTCGAGCAATGGTCAATTCATTTATGATATGATTGCAGTGTCCCAATTTGTCAATTACGAATAATACGGCATTATCTGTCACGCTGATACTGCGAGAGATTTCAGGGCGAAAATATACATCTTCCATCAAGCCTTCCCAAACACCGTCAAATGCCAATCCGATATGCTCTCCGCGTGCATTGAGCACAGGGCTTCCCGAGTTTCCTCCGGTGATATGATTGGTGGAAAGAAAATCAGTGACCAATGTGCCGTTTTTGGAGGCGTATCTTCCATAATCTTTTTTGTTATACAGTTCGATGTATTTTTTTGGCAAGTCAAATTCTTTGTCGTTGGGTTTATATTTTTCAATGGCACCGTATAGATGAGAAAACGGTGTATAAAAAACGCCGTCTCTCGGTTCAAATCCTTTCACTTTTCCGTAGGCGACACGCATGGTGAAATTAGCATCAGGATAGAAAGGTCTGTTGCTGTAAACCTCCATTTGTGCTTTCATATATTTGCTCATCAAGTCGTTGATTTCTTCATTGATTTTGTTCACCGGATCAGATAGTTTTTCATCAGTCCATTTTTGCTGTGCGCCAAGTAGTTGATAAGCGGGGTCTTTTGCCAGTATTTCCGCATATTCTTTTGGTGTGGCTTTGCCGAATAGTTCATCTAATCCGGATTTGGTTGTTAATTTTGATTGGTTATAGATTTCATTGGCAAATTGTTCAGGAGATTTGTTTGCCATTGCTTTTTGCAATTCCGGACTGATATATTTTTTATCGACATTTTTGACATAGAAACTCATCAAAGCGGCAAAAATTTCTTTATCGGTGTCTTTGTCAAAATCTTTCAATATGTTGTTCATCAGATATTCTTTATATCTGTTTTTAACCATTTTATAGAAATTTTCACCACGTTCTTTGCTTTGTTTTTTCAGCATTCCCGCTATTGTTACAATGGTGGGCAAATCAATATTTCTGCCAAAAATTTCAGAAGTATAGTCTTGTGTGACGGCATAGGGTTTCAGTTGTGCATATAATTCTTTCAGTCGGGGCAAGAGTTTGCCGTATTTTGCCTTCCATTCGGTATTTTGATTGATACGATTGCTAAAATCTTTTTCATATTCTTCTTTGGCTTCAACAGCATGAAATTTTTTCAATCCTTGGCTCTCACCGATAAAGAATTTCCAATAGTTTGCCAAGCTGGCATGTTTAGACGCCAATTTGAGTTTCATGGCGGGGTCTTTAGCCATTTTTTTGTCCATAATGCCCAAGGTGATTTCACGAACGGCAACATGAGCAGGGTCACGCAAATCTTGCTTTTGTTGTACGGCATAAGAAGTGAGATATTCGGTTGTTCTTCCGGGGAAACCAACCACCATCGTAAAGTCGTCTTCTTTCAAATCTTCTAAAGAAATTTTTAGGAAATATTTTGGTTTATAGGGTTTGTTATCGGCGGAATACATTGCCGGTTCATTTTTATCGTTTGCATAGATTCTGAAAACTGAAAAATCTATGGTATGTCGCGGCCACATCCAATTGTCTGTATCACCGCCGAACTTTCCGATGCTGGCGGGAGGGGTTCCTACCAAACGAATATCATAGAAAGTGGTTCTTTTGATCATGTAGTATTTATTGCCTTTAAAAAACGGTTTTATTTTGATGTTGTGAAAACGGTCTTGTGGCGTTTCTTTTTGGATTTTAGCCATATTTTTGTCCACTTGTGATTGGCGTTCTTTGGCGGTCATTTTATCTGTTACGCCTGCCAAAACTTTATCGGTTATATCAATCATATCTTCGATAAAAGTCACGGTTAATCCTTCGGCAGGTTTTTCGTCATCAAAAGATTTTGCCCAAAACCCGTTTTCGAGATAGTTGTGTTCCATGGAGGAAAGTTTTTGAATGGCATCATAGCCGCAATGGTGGTTGGTGAAAACCAATCCCTTGTCTGACATAATCTCGGCGGTGCAACCGTTTCCCAATTGCACGACAGCTTGTTTAATACTTGGTTTTTCGAGACTCCAAATATCATCGGCAGAGATTTTCATGCCCATGTTTTGCATGTCTCCTTCCACTTGTTTGATGGTGTTGGGCATCCACATGCCACCTTCTCCTTTTTGCGCGAATACTTGCAATTGAATGAAAAATATCAAAAGCAAGCTTAATTTGTATAGTTTCATATTGTTTATCTTTTATGGTTTAGTCGTTAGTTGTTAGGTTCTTTTTCCCTTTTCCTTTGAACTTTTATGTTTGTCACGTCGAGTGATGAAGCTCCGCTTCATTGTATCGAGACGTCTGTTAAACTTTTTCCTTTGAATTCACAGTATCCGTCATGTATATTCCGGTTCAGGTCGATTATAAAATTCTTCTAGCAAAAATATAATGTTTTTTCCAATATGCATGATTTAAATTTGATTTCATCACTCCTCTGGATGTTGATGCATGAATGAAAGTGTTTTCTCCCATATAGATTCCCACGTGATAATATCTTCTGGTGGGATGAAAAAATACCAAATCGCCTATTTTAAGTCGGTGTTTGGATACTTTTTTACCGATTTTCATCATGGATTTGGTTGTTCTCGGAAGTTTTTTCTTAAAAGCTTCCAAATAGACTTTTTGTGTGAACCCGGAGCAATCAAAACCCTTGGACGATGTGCCGCCATACCTATATCGGACTCCTTTATATTTTCTGAAAATTTTTTCTAATCTTGTCTTTTTGGCGTTTGTTCTTCCATGAGTTTTTTTGAGAGTTGCTTTTCCGGATTTTGCTCTTTTTCTTCTTGTTTTTATATGAGTTTTGACTTTTTCCCTACGTGTTTTCTTATGTGATTTACATCCGGAGAATTGGATGATGAACATCAGTAGGAGAATAAAAGAGATGTATTTTTTTATTTTTATCATATTATTTATTTATCAGATGTGGTGTTTTTTTGCAACCAGTATATACCTTTTAAATCGGAGCGCATTTTGTCAATTTTAAGCAGAAAATACATATTCTCCAAAAACGATAGGCTGGCAAAGAAAAAAACGGCAAAATATAATAGCTT
>Ga0256846_1000906_pt1 | contig 10285 bp, 7 predicted proteins | sample TevniametaG_FD_189098 | JGI IMG/M metagenome (GOLD analysis project Ga0256846, IMG submission 189098) | Tube worm associated microbial communities from hydrothermal vent at the East Pacific Rise, Pacific Ocean - Tevnia | ecosystem: Host-associated > Annelida > Integument > Unclassified ...
CTATTACTCTCCAATCGAATATTGAACCATATTGCTGTGCGGCTACCAAATACTTGATGGTCAATGGTGGCTCGATAAATTCAAGAAAATATGATGATGTATCTGTAAAGCTCGGTAGCGAGCCTGTAAAAAAAGCGTTCCCACTTGTTACTTCTCCGAGAATATCTTTCGGAGGTTCATTCTTGAACGCCACAACACGAATATCGAGAACGGAATCCTTGGGTGGCCATTTGTCTTTACCACTTATATAAGTAATCGTTCCGCTAATACTTGCTTTCTTGACCGGTGGCGGTGGTGCAAGTCCTTCATCGCAAGATGATATTATAAATAATGTTAGAACAAATATTAAGATTTTGCTTTTCATACTATTCTACTACCGGTAATCTGAATGTAAAAATACTGCCTTTATTTAATTCGCTCTTCACTTCTATTGAACCGTTATGTTTATCAATAAACTCTTTGCAAAGAATAAGTCCGAGGCCTGTGCCTTCTTCGTTATCTGTTCCTTTTGATTTTATTTTAGCATCAATTCGGAATATTTTTTCGATATTTTCGGGGGCAATGCCTACACCGGTATCAATTACATTAGTCTCTATAGAGCCGTTTTTCCTGCTGATAACAATACTGATGTTCCCATTGCGAGGTGTGAATTTGATTGCATTAGAAACGAGATTGCGGATAATCGTGTTAAGCATATCCTCATCTGCAAATACCGTGCAGTTCCTTTCAAATGACTTGTGAATACGAATTTGTTTTGTTTCGGCATTCGATTGGAGCAATGGAATATTCTTATTAAATAATTCAGCAACATCAATTTTTTTCGGTAAATATTGCATTCTGTTTGTCTGTGTACGAGACCATTCCAACAGGTTGAGCAATAGGTCGTTCGTCCCGTTGACCGTGTCTTCAAGAGATGTAACAACTTTTGCCAACTTGTTTTTATTCATAATATCCAGATTGTATTTTAAATTGTCCACAACCATAGAAAGAGCGGCAAAGGGATTGCGCAAATCGTGAGATATGATTGAGAAAAATCTGTCCTTTGTTGCATTATTGATTTTAAGTTTATGCTCCGATTCTGTCAATTTTTTGTTCTTGTCTTCTAATTGTTGCGAGTATCTTCTTCTCTCTTTATTATTTTTCAGTACAAGTACAACAAGCAAGAAAATCAATCCGGCTACGACAACAAGAAATGTTATCAATGTTTGTTGCTGTTGAATAGCGTTTGTTTTTGCTTCGTTTTCCAATCGTAAAAGTTTATTTTCTCTCTCTTTCTTTTCGGTCTCGTATAGGATTTCCAATTGTGCCATTCTATTTCTGTATTCGGCATTATTCAATGAGTCACGCAATCTTATATGCCTGTTGTAATACTTGTCGGATTTCTTATGATTTCCCAAATTTGAATATAGAATAGCATAACTGTAATAAGCATTTTTTCTTACAGCCGGCAAATCATTTGTATCCGCCATTGTGATTGCATTATTCAAATAAACTATTGCTGTTTCAATATTACCTAATTTAATACTTATATTTCCAAGATTGCGAAACGAAACGGCTATACCATTTAAGTCGTTTATTCTCAGGGATATTGCGAGAGCATTCCGATAATATTTTTTTGCAGTTAAATATTCGCCAAGTTCTTCGTAAGCCGTACCGATATTATTATTTGTTGAAGCAATGCCGTTTAAATCTTCTAATTTATTTTTGAGTTTTAGTGCTTTCTTGAAATGCTTAATTGATTTCTGATATTCTTCCATTGCTTGTTCTATATTTCCGATATTATTAAGAATAATTGCTTGTAAGGAAAAGAGATTATTCTTTTCCGCAATTGTTAGACTTTTTTGTAAATATGTTAATGCGTTTTTATAATTATTAATTTCCGAATATACTGTGCCAATATTGAGATATGTTCTTGCTATTCCTTTATTGTCTTTCGTATTTTCTTTTAGTGCCAGAGCTTTAAAATAGTATTCCAACGCCTTCTCATATTTTGAGAGATGGAAATAGGCTACTCCTAACTGATTATAAAGCCATGCTAATTGCTGTATGTTATTATTTTTACCAATGACATCTAAACAATTCAGATAATACTCAATTGATTCTTGGTATCTTTCATTTTTTGCTTTATAATTTGCAATTAGTGAATTAAAAAGAAATATATTTTCATTATCATTAATTTGCTTTGCGAGTTTTAAACCCTTTTCGTAACTGATTATTTCATCTTTATAATTGCCTAAATATTGATAAGCTTGACCAATGATATAGAGTGAACGGGTAGCATTTTTATAATCCTTATTTTTCATTGCTATATCAAATGCTTTTTGAGCAAAATTCAAGGATTTTTCAAAAAATGGCTCGGATTTATTTAAGTATTCATAAGCAATATCCAAGTATTTTTCAGTTATTTCATTTTGGGACATATTTAATACATCGGCTTCAATATTTTGTGCTATGGATATTGAAGTCGTCAATATTAAAAAAAGTAATATGATGCCGATTGCTTTTGTCAAACTTTTTCTTTTATTGTGTTATTAATGTAAAGAAATAGATATATCAGTAAAGTAATTATAGTTTCTGATAAATTCACAAACATTAAAATAATTATTTTGTTTTAATAATCGTTAAATAATTTAATTTTTTTTTGTTTTTTATTATTTATTTTGTATTTTAGAATTGAATAATTAGAAGAAAACTATATATTTATAATATTTTTTATTTAAAAAGGAGCTTTATATGAAAAAGACATTACTGTTTTACGGTACAGCAGTAACTGTATTTTTGGCATTGTTCGTTTTCAGTGCCAAAGCCCTTCCTGACAAAACTTATGAACACCAATGTCTGGAAGATATGGACATTGTTAGAGCAATTGTGTTGGATTTAGATGGTGATGACCATTACGAAACAATGATAACTACTTGGTGCGATTGGGAGAACGGAAAAGAAATTGATATTGTAAGTCCAATTATCTATCCTCCTGAAGCATCGAAAGGTATGCCGATTAATGAGGTTGCGAATGACCCCTTCCCATTTGATATTAGAAAAAAACGCCCCAAAAAAGGGAAAGGTAAAAAAGGTAAAAAAGGTTTTATTTTGGAATTTTCCGACCCTTTTGATGCATCGGTAATCATTTATGACTATCAGAAGAATTTTGATGACCCGGCTGTTTATTACACTCAGTATGTTCCATATACTCCACGTGATGTTGCCGAACCGATGGATAATAACGGTATAACCATTTCACCTAATCCTGCTTCTTCTGAAGTAACAATGAGTTTGGATATTCCTTTAAACGGAAATGTGAGCATTAAAATTTTCAACCAGAATGGTCAGGAAATTGAAGCATTAGATAATAATGGTGCGGAAGAATTTAATTTTGATATAAGCAGATTGCCATCAGGCGTCTATTTTGTTCATACTATTGTCGGAACAAAACAATACGTAAATAGTTTGTTTGTTGTGAAATAAGTTCAATTAAACTGAAATTAAAAAGGGGCTTTCAATAGCCCCTTTTTTTTTATTTGTTCTTAAATTTGCGAATGTAATTCTTTGTGAAATCGCTCAGTACAAGTTTACCGCTTATTTCGGCACGTTTGGATAATAGTGTTTCCCAATTCTCCGTACCTTCCCAATACATTGCTTTTAATTCAGCTGTGGCTTCGAGGCTTGATTCAGCAAGCAAATGGGCGAGTTCCTCTATTGCTTGGTCGAGTTCCCCGTGTGTCGCAAATACTTTTGCATATAGTCCCCGATTATATGCCCATTGCGCATCATACCAATCAATATCCATAGAGAATTGTGCAAAAGCCGCTTTGCCGATTTTTCTTTCGACAGCCGGACCGATAACAAAAGGACCGATACCAAGAGCAAATTCGCTCAATCTTATTGATGATGAGTTGTGTGCAATTGCATAGTCGCAAGCGGCAATAAGTCCTACTCCGCCACCAACAGCTTTCCCCTGTATCCTGCCAATAATAAACTTAGGGCATTTCCTCATTTCATTGATTACACCTGCAAAACCGCTAAAAAAATTATATCCGTCTTCAAAGTTGTCAATTCCCAGTAATTCATCGAAAGAGGCTCCGGCGCAAAATGTCTTTTCACCCTCACTTTCGAGAATAATTACTTTTGCATTTTCATCAGCACCGGCATCTCTGATTGTGTCGGCAAGTTGTTTTAACAAACTGCTTGGTAAGGAATTGCTTTTCGGGTGCTGAAATTTTATATGTGCTATACCATTTTCATTTGTGTAAGTAACTGAACCTGTATCCATAGATTTCCATAATTAATTTAATAAAATTATAAATTTATACTCATATTATCGAATAAGTAGCCTTTTTGTTATTATTTTCGGTTCAATTTAACTATTTTTGTACTTTATAGAAGTAACCGATTGAAAAAAAATAAACACGAATATAATGGCATTTAATGTTTTTTCTAATGATGTAGCAATAGATTTAGGCACAGCCAATACCTTAATATGGATGAAGGGTAAAGGTATAGTACTGAATGAGCCGTCAATCGTAGCGTTCGATAGAAACACCAAGCATATCATTGCGATAGGCAAAGAAGCCCAATCAATGGTTGGGAAGACTCATCGCGATATTAATATTATCAGACCACTCCGAGATGGGGTAATTGCCGATTTTGAAATTGCCGAAGGAATGCTCCGAGCATTGATTCGGAAGGTGTCTCCAACTTGGCAGCCGGCTCGCCGTGTTGTTGTTTGCGTACCATCAGGTATCACAGAGGTTGAGAAACGAGCCGTCCGAGACAGCTGTGAACATGCAGGTGCAAAGGAAGTGCATCTGATTGCCGAACCAATGGCAGGAGCGATTGGTATCGGCTTGGAAGTCAAGGAACCTATTGGCAATATGATTGTTGATATTGGCGGTGGTACGACCGAGATAGCTGTTATTGCACTCGCCGGAATTGTAGCCGATGAATCAATAAGAATAGCAGGTGATGAAATGACCGATGCCATTATTCAATTTTTCAAAAAGCAACATAATATTTTAATTGGTGATAGAACTGCCGAGTCTATCAAATGCGAAGTTGGTTCTGCCGTAGAGCTTGATGAAGAAATCGCAATTGAAGTGAGAGGGCGGGATTTAGTTGCGGGTATTCCTCGCAGTATTGAGATTACTTCCGATAATATTCGAGAAGCATTATTGAGCGCTGTTAATTCTATTGTTATGGCAGTTCTGAATTTGTTGGAGAAAACACCTCCCGAGTTATCAGCCGATATTTATGAGCGTGGAATAATGCTAACAGGTGGTGGGGCATTGCTCAAAGGCTTGGACGAAAAGTTGCGTAGGGAAACATCGCTTCCTGTTCATGTTGCCGATGACCCGCTGACAGCTGTTGTCCGTGGTACAGGGAAAGTCCTTGAAAATCTAAATGATTATTCATCGGTGTTAATTAAGAGTGCCAGATATTAAATTTTGTCGGACTGATTTTGCAGCAGGGCAGTCCGTATTCTTCAAATCAATCGAAGGCAATTGATGCAAAGCTTTATTGAGTTTATCATAAGGTTTAAGAGTTATATTTCGTTTGCCGCTCTTGTTGTTATCAGCTTGTCGCTTATCTCGATGAGCAATGTTAATCAAATTGGCGGTTTTCGTACTCTTGTTATTGCAACTTTCGGTTGGGTACAGGAAGGCTTTTCTTGGATTCCCAATCCTGCCGCTATCCGCAATGAAAACAATGCTCTTCGCGAATTGAACCTACAACTATCCAATGAAGTTACCAGAATGCGTGATGCTGTTGTTGAAAATAAAGCATTGCGTTCGCTATTACAATTGAAAAAAAACTCGGATAATGAAATTATTGCTGTTTCTATTGTTGGTATAACCAAAGTTCAACTCCGCAACTATCTGATTATTGATAAAGGCAAATCAAACGGAATAGAAACGGGTATGTCTTTGCGCACTGATGCAGGTATTGTTGGTACCGTCATTGGTGCAAGCGATAATTACGCTATTGTCGAAACAATTATGAATAGAGATGTCAATATTTCTGCAAAGAGTTTACGCTCGGACTATAAGGGTATTATTGTTTGGGAAGGCGGGCAATACTTACTTATGAAAGATGTGCTACAATCTTATGATGTTAAAAAGGGTGATATTATTGTTACTTCCGATTTCAGCAACAAGTATCCTGTCGCTGTACCTATCGGTAAAGTGGTTGATACGGGCGAAGAGGAAGGGCATTTATTCTTAAAAGTTGTTGTCAAACCATTTGTAAATTTCGAGACGCTCGAAGAAGCATTTGTGATTAAGTCGCTCCCTGATACCGAGAGGATTGAACTGATTAGAGAATTAGACGAGAAATTACTATTAAGAAAAATGGAAGCAAGACGTAAGGACAAACTGATTTTCAAGAAAAAAAAGAAAAAGAAAGAGAATAAGAATAAGGCTGAATCTCAATCCGATAAGAAGGGCAAGAAGAAATGAAAATGTCGCTCAATTCATCGCTAACAAGAAATGATATAATTCGTTATTTCTATTATGTTATTGCCGCAATGCTTCTTATTTCTATTCATATTACAGTACTTGATTTCATTGCTATCGGTAATATTACACCCGACCTTTTAATTATTCTTGTTGTTATTATTGCAATTTATGAGGGACAGTTCAAAGCGGTTTTTATCGGTTTTTTCATAGGACTGTTATTCGATATTTTCACTTTTGATGTTATTGGTACTAATGCCTTGACTAAAACCGTAGTTGCATTTTTTGCCGGTTATTTCTATCAAGAAGGCGAAGCAAGAAAAATAATTGGTAGCTTGAAATTTCTAATCATTGTGTTTATAGCTGCAATGTTTCATAATGCCATTTATAATATTTTCTATTTAAAATTGAGCGAGGCATCATTTACTCATTTCTTTCTTTTGTATGGGGTAGCCGCTTCATTATATACTACTGTGATAGCTGTTTTTCCTATGCTCTTTAGAATTACACGTAAGTAATTCACTAAAGTTGAATATGGATAATAATTTCAAGCATAATGAGAATAATGAATTTATAAATCCACAAAAACAAAAGTTCTGGAAATTAATTTTTGTTTTTGCTTTGCTCGGATTTGGCTTTGGTGCATTAATTGTGCGTTTGGTAAACCTGCAAATTATCGACAAAGATAAATATAGAAAAATTGCACGCATTCAGCACGAATCAAAAGTAAACCTAAAAGCAGAGCGCGGAAACATATATGATAGAAAAGGGCGTTTGCTGGCTTCTACAATAAAGAGTTATTCTTTTGCATTAGACCCGACTATTCTCAAAGATAAAAATGAAATTCTAAATATTTGCAATCTTGTTTCAATTATAACCGGCAAAAAATCACCAACGGAATTATATAGACGTATTAAAAATACGAAGGGTGCCTTTGTATGGCTCGTGCGTGGGCTTATGCCGACGCAGGCAAAAATATTTGATTCAATTAAAGTACGCGGTTTTATTAGAATTATCGAACCAAAAAGAAATTATTTGTATGGTTCGATTGCTTCACAGGTTATTGGTTGTACCGATATTGATAATAGGGGATTGACAGGAATTGAATTAAGCTACGACTCGCTATTGAGGGGCGCTGACAGCTATGTAATTATGTTGCGTGATGCCGCCGGCAGACTAATCCCTACACCTACGACTGCATTGAAAAGAGTAAATAACGGATATTCGCTCAAATTAACTATTGATATTGAATTGCAACGCATTGCAGAATATGAATTACAATTGGGTGTGAAAAAATCAAAAGCAGATGCAGGTACAGTACTCATTATTAATCCAAGGAATGGCGAGATTCTGGCTATGGCTTCCGAACCTAATTACGACCCGAATAATATAAAAACAATTTCTTCCGCTAATATGCGAAATAGAGCAATTACTGATATTTATGAGCCGGGTTCAACATTCAAATTAATTACTGCGGCGGCGGCACTCGAAGAAGGCATTGCAAATAGTAAAACGATTTTAAATGGACATGGTGGTACTGTCTATTATGATGGATATAAAATTACAGATGAACATATTACCGGAAAAATCTCGTTTACCGAAGCTATGGCTATTTCAAGTAATGTTATTTTTTCTCATCTTGCCTATCGCATTCCACCTAATAAATTATTCAAATATGTCCGTGATTTTGGGTTCGGGCTTCTCTATGGAATTACTTTATCAGGTGAGGCAAAGGGGAAAATAAAAAGTCCGGCGGAGCTGGACGCCGTATCGCGTAGATTTTTGGGTTTTGGTTATGGAATATCCGTTACTCCTTTGCAAATGGCTAATGCGTTTGCGGCTATTGCCAATAATGGTACTATGATGAAGCCGTATATTGTTAGTGCTTTGTTGAACGATAATCAGAATATTGTCAAATCATTTTCACCAATCAAAATAAGGCGTGTTGTCTCTGAGAATACTGCAAAGGAACTAACCTCAATGCTTGTGAGTGTAGTGGAAAAAGGTACAGGTAAGGAAGCAGGTATGATAGGTATGCAAATTGCAGGTAAGACCGGTACTGCTCAGATTTTCGATAGTTCATATTCAAAAAAACATTATACTGCATCATTTGCAGGATATTTCCCAGCCGAAAATCCGCAAATTGCTATGCTTATAGTTCTTGATAAGCCGAAGGGAAATATTTATGGCGGTTCTACTGCGGCACCTATATTTAGAAATATTGCTCGTAGTTGGATTGCTCTATCCGATAATATTGCTCGTTTTGTCAGCGATGCAAAAACGGCTCAAACAAATAATGATATATATATGCCTGACTTACGCGGATTAGATTTTTTCAGTGCTAAGAAAATCATTGGGGCTTTGGGTTTTATATGCGAAGATAGTAAGAGTAATTTTGTTATTGCCAAACAAAAGCCTAAGCCGGGTTCATTAATACAGTCATCAAAAAAGATAATTGTAAAACTATCTCCGGCAAAGAAAAATAATTAATATATGTTTATTGCTTATTTGCGTCCAATACAGTAATACTCAAATCCCATTTGATACAGGGTTTCCGGTTCAAACAGATTCCTACCGTCAAATATCAATGGTTGTTTGAGCAGTGATTTGATTTTATCAAAATCAGGTTTTCTGAAAACGCTCCATTCGGTTGCAATGATTAATGAGTCTGCATTCTCTAAACAGTCATAAGCATTTTTGGCATAGTGAATTTTATCACCGAATTCCAGTCTCGTATTTTCCATAGCTTCCGGGTCATACACGCTTAATGAATAGCCGTCTTTTAATAATTCCTCAATGATAACAAAAGCAGGCGCTTCACGAGTGTCGTCTGTATCCGGTTTGAATGCAAGCCCCCAAAGTGCAATTTTTGGATTTTCTTTTCCCTCGAACTGTGATTTGATTTTATCAATAAATCGCATAATTTGTTTGCGGTTTACTCTTTGTGCCGCTGAAACAATTTCGAGAGCCGCCCCAACTTCTTCGGCAGAATGTATTAGTGCTTTTACATCTTTCGGGAAACAAGAACCACCATAGCCGATACCTGCAAATAAAAAGCGTTTGCCAATCCTGGAATCAGCACCCATGCCGAGACGTATCTTATCGATGTCTGCACCGACAATTTCGCAATATTTTGACAGGTCATTCATAAATGATATTTTCGTTGCCAAGAACGAATTGGCGGCATATTTTGTTACTTCTGCACTTTTGATATCCATAATGTAAATAGGGTTGCCGCTTCGTACAAATGGTTTGTATAAGTCTGTCAATACTGTTTTTGCATAATCGCTGTTTGTACCTATAACTATTCTTTCAGGTTTTAACGAATCCTCAATAGCAAAGCCTTCGCGTAGAAATTCGGGATTGCTTACGACATCTACCGGAAATTCAGGGATAATCTCATCAAGGATTGCTTTGGTCTTATCGGCTGTGCCGACAGGTACTGTGCTTTTATTAATCAGAATTAGTTTGTCTTTTTTGTTTAATTTTTTCAAAAGACGTGCAATATCTTTAGTTACATTTAGTACATGGTGTAGGTCGGCAGAACCATCTTCATTCGGAGGTGTAGGTAAGCATAAAAATATTATGGAGCAATTAATTACTGCATCTTCAAGATTTGTTGAGAACAGCAAACGTTCTTCTTTCAGATTTCTCTGCAATAAAACATCAAGTCCGGGTTCATAAATAGGTGAAATGCCATCTTTCAGTTTCTTGATTTTATTTTCATCAATATCTATTCCGTAAACCGTATTACCTGTTTCAGCAAAACAAGTACCTGTTACCAAACCTACATATCCCGTTCCAACTACTCCGATATTATATGCCATTATTTTCTC
>Ga0256846_1000908_pt1 | contig 10262 bp, 8 predicted proteins | sample TevniametaG_FD_189098 | JGI IMG/M metagenome (GOLD analysis project Ga0256846, IMG submission 189098) | Tube worm associated microbial communities from hydrothermal vent at the East Pacific Rise, Pacific Ocean - Tevnia | ecosystem: Host-associated > Annelida > Integument > Unclassified ...
TATCCCTTAAAGGTTGCTCTCCAGCAGAGCCTTTTCCGTTTCTCCTGATGATGTAAAGATAAAAACACTTTTTGAAAATTTCTTAAAAAGTGATATTTATGGTCTGAACAATAGGTAGTATTATAACCTTTATTTTTTAAGATGACATTTTAAAGTTATTATTGAATCTTGTTGTTAATCTGTTTTTCAATAAAGTATTCAAATTAGCATTTCAATTAATGGTTGCTGAGCTGGTAGAAGTGCTCTACAACCTTTTGCCGGCTAACCTACAATAAGGTCTAATTATTATTTCCTTTTTTCAACAGTTTAATCTGAATAGGCAACATATAAACCAAACATCCTTTTTGCATCGATTCAATTTCGGGTTCAATAAGTTTATAAAATTCTTCGAGTTTTTTTGTTTCATCAATCATCTCAATAACAACAGGTAGTTTTTCGGTAAATTCCCAAAATTTTGTTGAGCTTATATGGCTGCTGCTTAAACCATATCCCATAACCCCGCGATAAACCGTAACACCTGCTATTCCTACCTCTTTTGCTAAATACACTATATGTTCGTAAAACAGTTTTATTCCAACTTTGTCGGTAGTGCTGGCATAAAATTTTAATACACTGTAATCTCTGTTTTCCATATTATTTGGTGTTGCAGCTCAAGCAGAGTTAAAATACAGCTCATATTTTAACTAATAATGAGTTGTATTTTAATAAATCATGAGCTTTAAATTACTGTTTATATTGATAAAATATCTGCAAGATTAAACAGTTCATCATTAATAGGTTTTTTGTTTTTAATAGCTTTATTAAAAGGGACATGAACTATTTTTTTGTTAACCATTCCTATCATTATGCTTTTTTGGTCGTCGAGCAAAGCCTCAACAGCGGCAGCTCCCATTTGGCTTGCTGTAACACGGTCGTAAGCCGAAGGTTTTCCGCCTCGCTGAATATGACCTAAAACTGTTACTTTAACATCGTAATGCGGATACTCTTTTTTTACTTTTTTTGCTATTTCGTATGCTCCGCCTTCTTGCTCTCCTTCGGCAACTATTATTATTCCGCTGGTTTTTTTGCGTTTGAAACCTTCTTTCAGAAAAGTTTCGAGACGATTTATATCATTTTCTTTTTCAGGAAGAAGAATTGCTTCAGCACCACATGCTACTCCACTTCGTAAAGCAATAAATCCGGCATCGCGTCCCATTACCTCAACAAAAAATATTCGGTTGTGAGCACTTGCCGTATCACTAATTTTATCAACTGCATCAACAACAGTATTTAGTGCAGTATCGTATCCTATTGTGTAATCGGTTCCGTATAAATCGTTGTCTATTGTTCCCGGCACACCAATACACGGTATATCATGCTCTTCGGATAAAATTCTTGCTCCTGTAAGCGAACCGTCTCCGCCGATAATTACTAAAGCATCTATTTTATGTTTTTTTAATTGTTCAAAAGCCTTTTTTCGTCCTTCAACAGTTCTAAATTCTTTACTGCGAGCGGTTTTTAAAATTGTTCCTCCGCGTTGAAGAATACCGCTCACATCGTGTGAAACAAGTTGTTCTATTTCTCCGTTTATCATTCCGTGATAACCGTTGTATATGCCAAATACTTTAAGTTTATTGTAAATTCCCATTCTAACAACAGCTCTTACAGCAGCATTCATGCCCGGAGCATCTCCCCCCGAAGTTAAAACTCCGATATTTTTAATTTTACTCATAATAAATTATAATTAAACTCTTTATTTTAAATCAAATAAAACACTTGCGATACAATGTCTTTTTGATAATTTTATATTAAATATTCCAACAAGTTCAACAACCGTTTATTAATTACTCAATAATCAACTACATTAAGCGAAGTTTGAGTTTGCCAAAAACAATATTTTTATAAATATTAAATCTGCAACTAAAACAATCAACAGTCTTAATGTAACTTGCAGACAAAAAAACATATTGTATGTTAATTAAATATTTAAAAATACAAAATTAATTGTTATTTTTTGTATTTATCTGTTTTTTGTCATTAATGCTGTTACCATTAAGTAAACGGACAGGTTTTGTATAATTAAGTTAATATAACAAATTGGTTATTAGTAAGTTTTTGTTGATTTTTCCGATTCAATAAACTTTGCAATATCTTGCATAAGCCATGCAGGAGTTGATGTTGCTCCGCAAATTCCTATGGTTTTTTTATCAATAAATGTATTTTTGTCAATATCGTCGGGATTTGTAATAAAATAACTTTGCGGGTTTGCTTTTTTACAAACACTATAAAGTAATTTAGAATTTGAGCTTTGCGGGTCGCCCACAAAATAAACGGTTTCAAATCTTTTTGAAAAGTCGTAAAGCTGGTTTTGTCTGTTTGATACTTGTCGGCAAACCGTGTCGTTAAAGTTAAATTTGCTTTTGGAGTTTGCTTTAAAATAATCTACAATTTCGTAAAAAAGATCAAGCGGCTTTGTTGTTTGCGAAAACAGTTCAATGGGGCGGTTAAGGTCAACTTTATGAATATCATCAATGTTTTCTATTACAATGGCATTAAAGCCTGTTTGTCCCAATAATCCAATAACTTCAGCATGATTTTTTTTACCGAAAATTACCACCTGACCGTTTATTTTTAATAAATCTTCGTAAGCCTTTTTTACTTTTTGTTGTAAATTTAATACAACGGGACAAGTTGCATCAGTAAGTTTGTGCTTGTTGATTTCGGCTAATTTATAGCTTTCGGGGGGTTCGCCGTGTGCTCTGAACAATATTTTTTTGTTTTTTAACTCTTTTAGTTGTTCGTGATTAATTATTTTAAGTCCTTTTTTGTGCAAACGGTTTACCTCTTGCTTGTTGTGTACAATAGACCCTACACAATACAATTCTTCGCTCGATTCTAATAATTTTTCGGCTTCTTCGATGGCATTTACTACACCAAAACAAAATCCTGAATGTTCACTTATTTCTATGGTAAATTCAGGGTTCGATATTATAAGATTATTTTTTTGCGGCATTTATTATTTCCAATATTTTGTTTAACTGTTCTTCTCGTGTAAGATTGCTGTTGTCTATTAATATGGCATCATCAGCTTGTTTCAATGGAGCAATTTCTCTGTTTTGGTCGATAAAATCGCGTTCTTCAATATTCTTTTTTATTTCGTCAAACGATACTTTGCTGCCTTTTGCTGTTAGTTCATCGTATCGGCGTTGTGCTCTGATATCTGCGGAAGCAGTCATAAAAATTTTAATGTCGGCATTGGGGAAAACAACCGTGCCAATATCGCGACCATCCATAACAACACCTCCGTTTTTGCCCATCTCGCGTTGCAACTGAACCATACGCTCTCTTACAAAACCTATTTTACTTATTAAACTTACATTGTTTGAAACTTCTATTTCTCTAATTTCGTTTTCTATCAAATCATCATTTAGCCAAGTAAGATATCTGTCTTTTTCTTTGTCGTAGGTAAAATGTATTTTAATTTTGTCAAGATGCTCTTTCAGTTTATTTTCATCAATAACACCGTTGTTGATAATATTGTTTTTTATGCAGTAAAGAGTTACAGCTCTATACATTGCACCTGTATCAATATAGGTGTAACCCAATTGTTTAGCAATGCTTTTGGCTACTGTGCTTTTACCGCACGATGAATGTCCGTCAACGGCGATTGTTAGTTTTTTTGAATTCATAACTATCTCTGATTTTTAAGAGATGCAAAGGTAAGATTTTTTATACCAAACAATAAATGAAAATAGTTATTGTTTAAAAAGTAATAAAATTTATTCCTCTTTTTGTGCCAACATCCACACTTTATCGTTGTGTTCTTCGGAGCGGATTCTTCGGAGTTCGTGTAAGGCATTTACTTTATCATTGTATCTACAAAGAGAAATGCGGTATAAATTATCGGTATTCAGCACAACAGCGTTAAAACCTTTTTTGCGAAACTGTTCGGCATGTTCGGTTGCATTTGCATTATCTTTATAGCTGCCTCCGATAATATGAAAAATATATCCGTCGGTATTTTGTTTTTTGATGTCATCGGTATTTACTGAAACATCTTCGGAATAAAACAGAGCAAGCCGTTTATCGGTATTTTTGGTAATAACTTCTTCCATATTAGTATCGGCAACAGCCATAGCCGAATGAATATCCTCAATGGATTTTTCTTCGGGAATGTTAAATAAATAACCGGCTGTTTGATTTGCCTGATTATGCTTTTGTATGGGAATTAAAGCGGCAATACTTAAAATAGTTACCGTAACAGCCGCAGCCGCCCATTTTAATGTTTTTTTAACGCTCTCGTTCATAGTTGATGTATGATTATATAATGGTATAATATTGTGAGCGTTTTTTTGATAGTTCAGCGGTGGAAACCTGAACGAATAAAGCCCGTAAGAATCAGGTAGAAAATTCTCGCTGTTTTCGGGTGTAAAAATCAACTTACCGTTTTTATCGTATTCAAAATTTCCTACGCCTTCAAAGTTTACTTTTCCTGTTTTATCAAGAGTTAGCCATGCTCTTTGCACTTCGTCTCGTATTAATTTTTCGGCTTTTTTATATGGGATATTACGATTTTTAGCAAGATAATTAATTAACAACCCGTCGTTGTATGTGAGGTTTTTATTAAACATCACATCTTTTTTGGGCGGTAAAAAAGTGTTGTTTAATTCATTGTGTTCTGCTTTATGGTAGTTTGTAACAAAACCACCGAATCCGGGCAAAATAACACAATCGTGAATAAAAAGTAAACCGCTGATATATTTATTTAAATTTTGCATTGTCGCTATTGATATTGTATAAAAGTAATTAATTTTTAAAACTTTATCTCTAAAATTATGCCTGTTTTTTTATTATCAGGTTATTATGTTGCAAAATTAATAAATTATTTGGTCGAATTCAACTCGAAATGTTTATGTTTGCAATTATTTTAAATGTAAAAAGTTAAATTTTAAACAGATGAAACCGACAATGTCGGAGATAATTATTTTTCGTTGCACAGACTAATGATTATAATTTACTAAATATCAATTATTAAATTCTAAACAGATGAAAACAATTTTAATTACCGGAGGAGTCGGTTTTATAGGTTCGCATGTAGTAAGATTATTTGTAAATAAATATCCCGATTATAAAATTATAAACCTTGATAAGTTAACTTATGCGGGGAATCTTGAAAATTTGAAAGATATTGAAAATAAACCGAATTATAAATTTATAAAAGGTGATATTGTTGATGCCGATTTTATTGACGGTTTGTTCAAAGAGTATAATTTCGACGGTGTTATTCATCTTGCAGCAGAAAGTCATGTTGACCGCTCTATTACCGACCCTATGGCATTTATTAATACAAATGTTTTGGGAACGGTAAATTTACTTAATGCGGCAAAAGAGACATGGAAAGACAATTTTAAAGGTAAACGCTTTTATCATATTTCTACTGATGAAGTTTACGGAGCGTTGGGAGATACGGGGTTTTTTACCGAAGAAACTTCATATGACCCTAAAAGTCCGTATTCGGCATCAAAAGCATCAAGCGACCATTTTGTGAGAGCTTACGGAAACACTTACAAACTGCCTTATGTAATAAGTAATTGTTCAAATAATTACGGGCCAAATCAATTTCCGGAAAAATTGTTGCCGTTGGCTATCAACAATATAAAAAATAATAAGCCTATTCCTATTTACGGGAAGGGTGAAAATATTCGCGATTGGCTTTATGTTGAAGACCATGCTCGAGCCATTGATTTGATTTTTCATAATTCAGAATTTAAAAAAACATATAACATTGGCGGACATAATGAATGGACAAATATTGATTTAATACGTTTGTTGTGTAAAATTATGGATGATAAATTGGGCAGAGAAAAAGGAGCATCCGAAAAGCTGATTACTTACGTTACTGACCGTGCAGGTCACGATTTGCGTTATGCCATTGATGCATCGTTGATAGAAAAAGAGTTGGGATGGAAACCGTCGCTTACTTTTGAAACAGGACTTGAAAAAACAGTTGATTGGTATCTTGCCAACAGCGAATGGATGGAACGAATTGTATCGGGTGCTTATGCCGATTATTACGATGATATGTATAAAAACAGATAATTTACGATTATATAAATTTTTATTAAAATAGTTTTTCGTCAAATACACGTAATTAATAAATTGTATCTTTGTAAAAAAGGGTTAATAAATTTTTTTATCAATAAAAATATACTTTTAGAATATAGTAAAGGTTTATAAACTAAAATATGAGTTTATTTAAAAATATATTCGGTAAAAAAGATAAAATTGTTCCGTTTGATTTATCTGTATTCGGTGTTGATATTCATTCTCATTTAATTCCCGGAATAGACGATGGTTCAAAAACTATTGAAGATACTATTATTCTTGCTAAGGGATTACAAGAATTAGGTTATAAAAAAATAATAACCACACCTCATATTATGAGTGATTATTATCAAAATAATCCCGAAATAATCAGAGAAGGATTAGAAAAGGTAAAAAAAGCATTTGTTGAAAATAATATTTCATTGGATATTAATATTGCTGCCGAGTATTATGTTGATTATGAGTTTGTTAAAAAAATAGGGAAAGAAGAATTATTAACATTCGGTGATAATTATATTTTAATTGAATTTTCGTTTTTAGAACCCACCCAAGGATACAATGAAGCAATATTTAAACTGCAAACTAATGGCTATAAGCCGATACTTGCACATCCCGAAAGATATTCGTATTGGTATGGTAATCCGCAAGAATTGTTGGCTTTAAAAGACAGAGATGTAATGTTTCAGTTAAATTTGCTGTCGCTTACCGGACTTTATGGCGATGCTTCTTTAAATATTATTAAATTATTGTTAGACAATTCATTGGTTGACTGGTTGGGGACAGATATGCACCATTTGGGGCACCTTGAAGCATTTAACAATTATAATATTAAAGAAAGTATTGTTGAGCTTATCGATAAAAATAATATTTTAAATAAAACTCTTTTGTAAATATGCATTTCAATAAAAAAAAAGGACTTATTTTAAGCATACTTATTAATGTGTCTTTTCTTTTGTTTTTTTATCATGCAAATATTTTTCATCCCAATAAATATCTTTTTTCAAATCACGACGACGGTTTAAAAACGTATTATAATTTTGTTTGGCATCAAAATGACAATTCACTTTTAGAACTAAATTCAACAAATTATCCTTACGGAGAATTTATTCTTTATGAAGGCTCATCACCGTTTTTTAATAATTTGAAAAATATTATTTTTAAGGTAATACCTTCGTTAAATGATTATTCGGTGGCAATATTAAATCTTATTGTTTTTTTGTCATACTTATGTGGAGTAAGTTTTTTATACTTAATATTTATCCGGTTTGCTTTGCCGTATTATCTGTCGGCAATTTCTGCAAATGCAGTAATATTACTTAGTTCACAGATATTACTTTTAAATCCGGCAGGACATTTTTGGTTGTCGCTTGTGTGCTATTTTCCTATCGGATGGTTTTTGCTGATTAAATATTTTGAAAGTAATCGAAAAATAAAATGGTCGTTATTAATAAGTCTTAATATTTTTATATGGGCATTCATTCATGTGTATCTTTCCAATACTTTGATATTTTTTGTTGCCGGAGTTCATCTCTTTAAGTTAATTTTTAACGGAAAATCATATTTTAATAAACAATTACTACTACATATTTTTATTCAAATATTTTTACCTGTCATACTTGTAATTACTGCTTATAAAACACTTGATACACATACCGACAGGATTGATATGCCGTTTTTAATTGAACATATTGCTACTTTTTATTCTGTATTTTTGTCGGAGCATACACCATTAAAAAGTATATATTCTCTATTTTTTGATTTAAATAAAATATATGAATATCGTTGGGGTGAAAAGGGCAATTATGTGGGGTTGATTGTTAACTTGTCGATAATAACATTTGTGATAACCACAATTATTTTGTTTGTAAAGAGAAAAATAAAAGTTTTGCAAGAGTTTTTGCCTTTACAGTATTATCCTTATTTATTGGCATCAATACTTTTACTTTTACTTTCAATGTTGATTCCCATTAGACTTTTACCTATGGATTTTATAAATATGCTGCCGTTAATTAAGCAATTTTCGGGAGTGGGTCGATTTGCTTGGGGATTTTATTATGTAGTTGCTGTTTTAAGTTTTATTTTTATTTATAATCTGTTATCAAAAGTCAGATATGGAACAATTGTGTTTTATATACTGTTGATTATTAGTTTTACTGAAGCTGTATCTTATCACTCTATCGTTTCAAAACGTATTAAGATTCATAAAAATCCGTTTAGCATAAATCATATTCGCGAAAGCGAGAAGATTCTTACAAAAATTGACAAAAATGAATTTCAGGCAATATTGCCTTTACCTTACTATTTTAAGTATAATTTGCCATTTAAAGGGAGTAATTTTGACAATTCAATTTATGCATCGTTGGTGGCATCAACATATTCCAAGTTACCTATTTTTAGTGTCTTTTTATCAAGACCTTCGGTATCTGAAGCATTGAGTATATATAAAATGTTAATGCCTGTTACATATCAGAAACCTATAAAACAAGTTGTTGAAAACGGGAAAGATTTAGCTGTAATTGTTTATAACAAAGATACTTCGTTGTTGAGTTTTAATGAAAAGATACTTTTGAAAAAAGCAGTTCCGTATCTTAAAAACAGTAATTATTCAATATTGTCGTTATCAATAGATAATCTGCTTAAATCTGTAGATACTACATTGTTAGGCAAATATCATAATTTAAAAGATTCATTGCACAATAAAAACGGGTGGATGGTAAGTGACACGACAAGTTTTATTTATTATAATAATTTTGATACTTTAAAATCGGATATTGTGTATAAAGGCAACGGTGCTTTAAAAGGGTTAAAGAAAGATTACATTGTTGCGGCAAAATTCTTCACACAAAATATTGATACATCAAAAGAGTATGTTTTAACGTTTTGGTATTATAATTATGTGTGGGATCAAACATTTAATTCTTGTATTATTAGAGAGACAGATAGTTTGAATAATACCTTACAATGGATATCGTTTTCCCCTGTTTCAACTTCATTAATTGATGATTGGTGGTATTTTTCGGAACATAAGTTTAAAATAAAATCGAATAGTGGTAATATTACTGTAATGTTTCACGGAGGTAATTATTTTAAGAATTGGTTTGTTGCCGATGAACTGTTAATTTATCCTGCCGGAAAAGATATCTTTAGAACAGAAAACAATGGAGATAAAATTTATTGTAACAATAAGATGATAAAAAAATAGAGGTTATTTGAAATTAAATAACCTCTAATCTTTAATTTTAAGGTTCTACCACTAATTTAGTGGACAATTAAAAGCTAAATATCCAAACCTTCTAGGTTTTAAAAACCTGGAAGGTTTAATAATTATCTTTGTTATAGTATTTTAAAATGTTGCTAAAGAAAAATTATGAGCTTTACGCGGATTAACACACATTACCGGAATACGAGCTGTATTTGCGATAATAAATTGTTCGCTGGCACCAAGCACATAATCAAGTGTTCCTATGTTTTTGGTAGTCATAATAAGCATTAAATCAGCACCTATATCTTTGGCAAAATTAATGGTAGCTTCGGCAAAATTACCTGATACATCTGTTGTTGCTATCTCATATTCAATATTATATTTGCTGAGATATTTTTTTGCAAAAGTTAAATTGTGATTAACTTTTTTCAAAAGATTTGCATCACTAACTTCTTGTTTTATAAAATGAATTTTGGCATTAAATATTTTACCGAAATAGATAGCCCAAATAAGTTTTTCGCGATTTTCGGTTTTAAAATTAACCGGAAATACAATTTTATCAAAACTTGTTTTATTGGTAGGCGGGTCTTGCACAACAATAAACGGAGCATGCGAACTTACAATAACTTTTAAAGCCCAACTTCCTGTAAGTTTTTGCATACCTTTCATTCCGTGAGTTCCCATTATTACCAAATTAATATCATCGTGTTCTTGAGTATATTCACCAATAGTTGTAAATATTGAACCTTCTTTTACTATTGCATTAGTAGGAATATTATCTTCTTCTTGAGACTGAGTTGCTATAATATTAAGTTTTTCGATAGCCTCATTTATCTCTTTTTCTTTTTTTACTATGTGCAATAGTGTAATAGTATTGTCAAGAACTTTAGCCATTTTAACAGCATGAGCCAAAGCATTTTGTGCTTTATCGGTAAAATCCCAAGGAACAATAATTCTTTTTCCGGCTTCCATAGTA
>Ga0256846_1000909_pt1 | contig 10258 bp, 10 predicted proteins | sample TevniametaG_FD_189098 | JGI IMG/M metagenome (GOLD analysis project Ga0256846, IMG submission 189098) | Tube worm associated microbial communities from hydrothermal vent at the East Pacific Rise, Pacific Ocean - Tevnia | ecosystem: Host-associated > Annelida > Integument > Unclassified ...
TACTCCTGAGGCAATAAAGGAAAAGATTACATCAAAAACAAAGGCAATTTTCATTAATTCACCTGCAAACCCCACGGGTAATCTCATCCCGGAAAAAAGAATGCGCCAGATCGTTGAAATTGCCGATGCCAACGGCCTTTATATTATTTCTGATGAAATTTATCATGGCCTTGTGTATGAGGGAAAGGAACATTCCATATATGAATTCACAGACAGGGCCTTTGTTCTGAACGGATTTTCAAAATTGTTTGCCATGACAGGTCTGCGTCTCGGCTATGTGATAGCTCCAAGGGAATTTATCCGTCCTCTTCAGGTACTTCAGCAGAATTTTTTCATATGCGCAAGTTCCATAGCACAGCTTGCAGGCGCAGCAGCTCTCAGTAAAGCTGAGGATGAAACTTCAAGGATGCGTATAACCTATGACAGACGGCGCAGGTATGTCATTGACCGTCTGAGAAAAATGGGATTTGGAATAAATGTTGCTCCCACAGGCGCCTTTTATGTATTTGTCAATGCAAAGCATATCTCGCAGGATTCATATTCCCTTGCCTTTGACATTCTGGAAAAAGCCCATGTGGGTGTTACTCCGGGCATTGATTTCGGTCCCAATGGAGAGGGGTATCTGAGGTTTTCATATGCCAATTCCATGGAAAATCTGAAAACAGGCCTTGACAGGCTGGAAGGTTATCTTAAAACTGTATAATGATAATTAAAAATGTCAGATTCGTTAAAAGCGCTGTGAAACCTTCCCAGTATCCTGAATATGATCTGCCTGAAATAGCCTTTGCAGGCAGATCCAATGTGGGAAAATCATCTTTGATCAATACTTTGATTCAAAGGCGTGATATGGTTAAAACAAGCTCAAAGCCAGGATGTACACAGCTTATCAATTTTTTTATAATAAATGAGGCCCTTTCCTTTGTGGATCTTCCAGGTTATGGATTTGCAAAGGTTTCCAAAAAGATAAGATCTCAGTGGCAGCCCATGGTGAACCGCTATCTTTCCAGCCGTGCAAATCTTTTTGGCCTTATTTTACTGATTGATATAAGAAGAGATCCTGGAAAGGAAGAATTTGACATGCTGGAATGGCTGGAGTCAAGGCAGATTCCATACCTTATTGTCCTGACCAAGGCTGACAAATTGTCCAGAACAAAACAGGTAAAGCATCAGGTTTCCATCTGTCGTCAGCTGAGGCTTGATAAAGATGATGTGATTTTGTTTTCCGCAAGGACGAAAAAAGGGCGTAATACAGTATTGGATGAGATTGAGGCATTAACCTCAGCACAGGAAGAGGATGAACAAAATGACCATTAATAATGAACAGGACGGTTTCAGGTCAGGATTTGTCGGTATCATAGGAGCGCCGAATGCCGGTAAATCCACTTTGCTCAACCAGGTGCTGGGTCAGAAAATTTCCATTACATCCAAGAAACCCCAGACAACCAGGGACAGAATCACAGGCATTGTAAACAGACCCTTGTCCCAGATTGTTTTTGTTGATACTCCGGGTATACACAAGGGATCAAACCTTTTGAACAAAAGGATTGTGGATCAGGCGCTCATGGCCATGGAAGATGTTGATCTAATATTGTTCATGGTTGATCTTTCAGCCAGAAATTATTCTTCTGAAAAACTCATATTATCCCGCCTGAAAAAAAAAACCAGAAAAGTCATTCTTGTTCTCAACAAGATTGATCTTGTGAAAAAAGCACAGGTTTATGCCCTGGTTGATGAATTCAGGCCGATGTACGATTTTGAGGCCATCGTACCTGTGTCAGCCTGGAAGAATATTCAGGTAACAAGGCTGCTGGAAGAAATAGAGAATTGTCTTTCCCCGGGCCCAATGCTGTTCCCGGAAGAAACATTTACCGATGTGTCTGAAAAATTCATGGTAAAGGAAATCATAAGGGAAAAGGTGTTTCGTCTGACCGGAATGGAGATACCGTATTCCAGTGCTGTTACGGTGGATTCTTTTAAAATGGAAAAAAAGCTTCTTGTGATTCATGCAAGCATCCATCTTGTAAGAAAATCCCAGAAAGGCATTATAATCGGCAAAAAAGGAGCCATGCTGACAAAGATAGGTTCCAGGGCAAGAAAAGATATCGAGCAGATGACAGGCCATAAGGTATTGCTGAAACTGTTTGTCAAGGTTACCCAGGGGTGGGTGGACAGGCCCGGCACACTCAATGAGTTTGGATATTGATATTATGAACGGGTCGGACTTTTTTTCATTTTCAGATGAAAGGTTCATAAAAAAGCAGAAAGACAGGGCCAGGAAACTCAGAAACAGCCAGTGGTGGAAACGCAGACGCGCTTCCGGAATCTGCCATTATTGCAAAAGAAAATTTCTGCCCCGTGATCTTACCATGGATCATGTAATTCCCCTTGCAAGGGGGGGCAGGTCGGAAAAATTTAATCTTGTACCATGCTGCAAGGAATGCAATAACAAAAAAAAACATCTCCTGCCTGTGGAATGGGAAGAATATATGGCTTCCTTTGAAAAAAAAATAGATCAGGCAGAAAAATAATATATTCTTCTGCCTGACTTTTTTTCTAAGATTAACTGATTATAATAATACAGTCTGAAATAATTATTTTTTGTTGCACAGCCTGTGAATGGTCTGGGCATGCCATTCCCCGCGGCCTGAAAATGTTGGCTGGCCAAGTTCGATCAGGTGGTTGGCAACCTGCTCAAATGTGGCTCCTTCTGCTCTCATATTGTGTATTATATCCATTACCTCGTCTCTGCTCAGAAGGCCTGCACCTTTGTGGTCGGGTTTTTCCTGGGCTCTTATTTTTTTTCTTCTGCGTTTACGGATAACCGGCTGTTCCGGGGCAGGTTCAATAATTTCAGCAGCAGGCTCTTCAAATGCCTGTTCAGCAGCAGGCTGGATATCTGCACAAGGTTCAGCAATGTCTTCCTGTCCGTTTCCTATGTTAAGGTGATCCAGGATACGTTCAATGGCAATTGCCTGACGCTCCATCATGTCTGCAGCACGTTCCTGGGCACTGACCAGATATTCCTGATTTTTTACCAGAGTTTCAATATGGGCACTGAGATTTTCAATGGCATCTGCCAGCATTGTTGTTGCTGCTGTGCCTTCGTCAACCGCGTACTGGTTGCCGGGCTGCTGCGGGACTGGGGATCTTTTCATCTGCTGGTTTCTGGTGTTGGGATAACCGCCATAGGAATTGTATCTGGGCGGACTGGTGTAATGATAGGAATTGTCATAGTTCTTTCGTGTTTTGGGCGTACGCTGCTTTTCCGCCTGCCCGTTGCGAAGGCTTTGTAAAAAGTCGTTCATTTAGTTTATATCCTCCTTGGATCTATTTAACGGCCAACAATGGCGATGCCAGAATCAGCCGGATATTTCTGGATCAATTGAATTTAAAGAAAGTATCGTAACAGTCTTAATTTGTTAGAATAACATTCTTTAATTTATCAGCAAATTATTTTTTAGTCTGGTATTTATCCTTTTTTTGGATGAATTTGTCAAGCATTTTTTACGATTTTCCCATACGATTCAACCGGTGGTTTTCGCAGGTTTATTTGTTTGAAACTATTGAGCATTTATGATAAAAAGGCCTGTTCAATGAATTTTATGAAAATATTATAAAGGACAGATTCTGATGATTGAAAATAAAACATATGAGATTCCATATAAAATTGAAGACCCTGGTATTGTTAAAACAGATATCCTGCAGCCTGTTGAATATGCCTATAAAACAAGGCGCAGCATTGATATAACAATCAGGCAGCCTGAGTACACCTCTGTGTGTCCCATGACAGGGCTGCCTGATAACGGGTGCATCACAATAAAGTACAGGCCGGATGAAACCATTATTGAACTCAAGTCATTGAAATATTATCTTCTTCAGTACAGGAATGTGGGCATGTTTTATGAACATGTGGTCAACAAAATTCTTGATGATCTTGTCATGGTGCTAAATCCCCTTAAGATGGAAGTCACAGGGGAGTTTACACCCAGAGGCGGCATAAGTTCCATCGCAACAGCAGTGTTTGAAAGGCAGTAGCAATGCGATCATGCGATGCGGGCTTTGAACTCTTGTATAAGATCAAGCGCATGCTGTTTTGATTTCAGGCCGGACAGGTTTTTTCTCAGGCCTGAACATCCCGGCATTCCCTTGACAAACCATGACAGCCTGCCTCTTAACATCCTGCATGCAGGCTGTTCTCCAAAATGAGCAACATAGCCGTTGGTCAGGGTTTCCATTGCCATGAAAATATCATGATATGAGGGTGTCCTGCATGAGCCTGTTTCAAGAAAATCCTCAATCTGTGACAGAATAAAAGGATTGGCCATGGCTGCCCTGCCAACCATTACACCGTCACATCCGGTCTGCTGGATCATCTGTGCTGCATCTTCCGGCCTGATTATATCTCCATTGCCTATGACAGGGACAGGAACCCGGCGTTTTACAGCTTTGATGATATTCCAGTCAGCTTTTCCCCTGAATCCCTGGACAGCAGTCCTGGGATGGACAATCAGGGCATCAACACCTGAATCCACTGCAATCTGCGCTGTTCTGACAGCCTGCGCTCCTGAAGCATCCCATCCTGACCTTATTTTAATTGTAAGGGGCAGGTCTGTTGCTTTTTTTACTGCATCCAGAATTTTACGGCTCAGGTCGGGAGTTCTCATGAGGGCAGCTCCTGCTCCCTGTTTTATGACTTTTTTGACACTGCATCCGAAATTGATATCAATGATGTCTGCAACTTTCATTTCATTTACAAATGCAGCAGCCTCGGCCATGGAATCTGGTTCAGCTCCGAAAAGCTGAACTGACAGCGGCCTTTCTTCTGGATCTGAATCAAGAAGTTTCAATGTTTTTGCAGATCTGTAGCAGATTGCCTTTGCACTGATCATTTCAGAGCAGACCACAGCACATCCAGATGATTTTACAAGCAGGCGGAAGGGCAGGTTTGTTATGCCGGCCAGGGGTGCCAGAAAGGTTTTTCCATGAATTTCAAGGTTTTTTATTTTCATTGCTCAAGATTCTTTTTTTAATATTTCTGTCCATGGCAGGGCTGGCATAGCAGAAAAGGCAGTTATGAAAGCATGGATGATCCCTGTAGGATCCTATGTCAATGGATTTTGTGCAGCAGCATCCTGATTTTGAGCGCTGCCCTTTATCTTTTGCAGTATCAGGGGCACCTCCGAACAGGTCTTTAAGCAGATGACCGTCAATGCATGCGTTAGCCTGAATTCTTGTGTCAGGGCCAAGCTCTTCCAATAAATGTTTTTCACAGCACAGATAAAGGCTCATGCCTTTTTTATCAAGGCAGTCCTGCATGCGTAAAAGGATTTGTTTTTTTTTCTCTATTGAAGGATCTGTGAATTCAATATCAAACAATCCTTTTCTTTTCATAAAATCAAGCCGTTTTCTGATTTTTGCATAATTGTCAAAAAAGCTTGTTACACATTTTGTGATGCCTGAGTCTGATGCAGTATGCGCAATAAGCTCAAAATCGGAAAGGTTGGTGGAAATATCCGTGTCAGAGCCGGCCCTGAAAAAACAGACAGGGTCAAACCGCCAGGCTATTTTTTCAGGGCCGAAGACCTTTGCCAGTTTTTTTATCTGATCAAGCCTTTTGTCAAGCATGGGAATGCCCGGCTCAAGCAGTTTGTTCTGCGAGTTGACAGTGAAATTGAAATACAGGTTGAATCCTGATTTTTCAAGCAGTTCTCCTGCTCTGGATTCAATGAACCTGTCATAGTTTTTTGACCAGAATACAATTGAATGGACAAGTTCAGGGCAGACATCCACCTTTGCTGATCTGCCGTTATATGGATTTGTAACAATGAAATATCCGTCATTTATGCATTTCATGAACCAGTCCATGTAAAATGCAGGTATATCAGTGCGCCTTGAGGCTGACAGGACTTTACTGCTGGTTCTGCCCATGGTTCTTTTTCAAATCTGCAAATGAGATTATTTTTGCATCATTGTCTTTTTCTGCGGTGTCAGTATCGGGTGCAGGTTCTGGCTCATCAGGAGGTTCCACCTTTTCAAGCCTCATTTTTTTCCCGTTCATGTTAAAGCTGCTTCCATTGATGTATTCGTCCTTTAAGATCCATGTGACTGTCTGTACCGGGATCTGCAGCATCAGAAGTTTTATGTGATACCAGTCCTTTTTTGCATCAGGCACTATGCTTTCGATTCTTGCAAAACAGACCGGAGCATCTTCAAGATATATCAGGACAATGTCATTTGTCTGTGCCATCATCTCTCCTGTTTGTGTTCGATTTTTCTTGTCAATGTCCTTCATATACCATACTCTTCTGCCAACAGAAAGAATGGAGTAATATTATGGCAGAACCTGAACAAAAAAAATGGAAAATATTCATGCTTGTGGCGGTTTCCATTTTCATGTCCACCCTTGATTCCAGTATTGTGAATATTGCGCTTCCATATATGATGCAGGATCTTAAGACAGATATTGATACCATACAATGGGTTGTGCTGGTGTATCTTGTAACAGTGTCCTGCCTTCTTCTGACCTTTGGCAGGCTTTCCGATATAAAGGGCCGTCAGCCTGTTTATGTCATAGGTTTTTTTCTGTTTGCAGCAGGGTCTTTTTTATGTGCACAGGCAGGATCTGCCAGGTTTCTGATAATTGCAAGGGCTTTTCAGGGATGCGGTGCTTCCATGCTGATGGCCTGTTCTCCTGCCCTTGTTGTGGATGTATTTGCACCAGGTGAACGTGGCAAAGCCCTTGGAATACTGGGTGCAGTGGTGGCAGCCGGCCTTACAATGGGCCCTGTTGCAGGCGGGATAATCCTTGAATATTTTTCCTGGCGGTTTATTTTTTATATTAATATTCCGATCGGAATCGCAGCATCCCTTGCAGCTTTGATTGTATTAAAGACAGTTACTACGGCCAGGGGAAATCGTGAGCCCATGGATATGGCAGGCAGTATCCTGCTTGTTGTCATGCTTTCCGGGCTTATTATCTTTGTGACAGGGCTTACCCGCTGGGGGGCAATATCTTTTAAAAGTCTTGTGAGTGCAGGAATCTTTATTGTGGCTCTGTCTGCATTTGTTGTAAATGAAGCATGTTCTGATTTTCCTTTATTTGACATGAAACTTTTGAAAATAAGGCTGTTTGTGTTGCCTGTGATTGCATCTTCCATCCTTTTTGCCGCTCTTTTTGTCATCGTGTTCATGATGCCTTTTTATCTTACATATCCATGCGGTTTTTCAGCCTCCATGACAGGCAGCATCATGATAGTTCCTTTTTTGTTCCTTCTTGTGATAAGCCCTGTATCAGGAATGATGTATGACAGGCTGGGATCAAGGCTTTTATGCGTTGCCGGCATGGGTCTTTTGACTCTGTCACTTGTATGTCTTGCAGGCCTTGAGCCGTCCATGGGTGTGGCAGGTATTCTGTGGAGAATGGCCCTTGCCGGGATCGGAACTGCTCTTTTTGTTTCACCCAACAACACAGCTGTGATGAGCTGTGTACCCCTGCCAAGGCGGGGGATTGCATCAGGAGCCGTGGCAACTGCCAGAAATCTTGGCATGGTCATGGGAGTTGCTTTTGCAGGACTTGTTTTTTCTGCTTCATTTGCCGGTCTGACCCACGGAGCCACTCTTGAGGCCTATCAGCCAGGTATGCAGGAATTTTTCATGGCAGGTTTCAGAAAAACCATGGAAATGGGTGCTGTTCTGGCATTTATCGGGCTTGTTGTCAGTTCTGCCAGGGGAAAAGAAGCTCAGGGCAGGACATGAAAAAATTTTCAACATTTGCACAATAGGCTGACAGGGAAGTTGATTTTAAAATTTTTTTAAGCGGTTTTCTGCTGTTGCCAAACATGGGGCCAAGGTATCTCCATATTCCTTTCATACGGCCTGTCAGATGTGCAGGGCCTGAAAAAGTTTTGCTGTAATGCTCAAAAAGATCATCATGAAACTGCTTTATGCGTTCTGTTTTATTGTGTTCTTTAAAATTGCCTTTGATGATCTGGGCTAAAAACGGGTTTGCAATCAGGCCGCGTCCTATCATGAAGCTTCTGACATGGGGGAATCGTCTGTGAATCTTACGGAAAAAGACAGGGTCGGTTATGTCGCCGTTGTATGTGAATTGATGGCGGCTTTGTGATTCTGCTTTTTCAAATGCATCAATATCGCATGTGCCCTGGTACATCTGAATACCTGTTCTGGGATGCAGGATTATCTCATCTATGGGATATTGATCAAGAATCGGCAGCAGATTGAAAATTTCATCTTTTGAATATCTTCCAAGCCGCATTTTAATGGAAAGTGCGCAGGGAATCTGTTTTAACACAGTATCAAGAAATGCATTTATTCTTTCAGGATGATTTAAAAGTCCTGATCCCTTGTTTTTTCTGGCAATTTTGGAATGGGGGCAGCCAAGGTTCCAGTTTATTTTTTCATGGCCCATGTCATGAAGATATTTTGCAAGAAATATAAAATCTTCTGCATTGTTTCCAAGTATCTGTGGAATCACGGGCAGCCTTTTGTTGTTTTCATGGCTTACGTCCCTGATTCTTGAAGGCTTTATGCGCATCTGCCCCATGGTGGATATAAAGGGGGCAATGGCTTCGTCCACTCCTGAAAAATGCCGGGCAAAGACATTTCTGAAAACAGCATCGGTAAAGCCCTGAAGCGGGGCAAGAACTATTTTTATCTGACAGTTTTCCATATATTGTTAATCTGCCTGATCAAGGCAGGTTTATGGCAGGGGCCGGAAAAAAACTTTGACAAACCCTGTGATGATAACTTATACAACCTTTGTATCCTGGTCAGATCTTATAACGGACATTAAAGCAGATTGCAAGGAGTTGTTTTACGGTATGAAAGAGTTTTTCAAAGAGGTTATAGACATCAGTATGATGGAAGATACCCCGGAAAAGGAAGCCTGTGCCGGAAAAATGTTCACCCGCCTGAATGAAACCGGGCTGCCTGAATATTTTAATTGGGCAGAACAGGTGTTTGAGGAACTTCATGTCAAAGAACATCCCGATAAAACAGCTCTGATCTGGACAGATATTGATACGCTTGAGGTTGAAACATATTCCTATGCAGAGCTTTGCCGCCTTTCCAACCAGCTGATAAATTTTTTGCGCAGAACAGGAATTGAAAAGGGCAATAACCTGTATATGATGAGTCCGGTCCGTCCGGAAAACTGGATTACAGGCCTTGCCTGCCTCAAGGCCGGGCTTGTGAATGTGCCTACTGCAACCACAATGACCCAGAGGGAACTTGAATTCAGGTTTGAAACCTATGGGCCTGATATTGTTCTTGCAGATGAGAAATCAGCAGAACTGATAGATCAGGCTCTTGAAGCCATAGGGAGTGAACCTGTTCTCAAGCTTGTCCTTGGCACAAGAGACGGATGGACTTCATTTGATGTGATTGAAAATGAGCAGGAAAAGGCAGAACCTGCACGGACAAAACCCGATGATATCATGTTCTGTTTTTTTACATCCGGAACAACAGGGCTTCCCAAACGGGTGGGGCATACTGCAGCATCGTATCCGATAGGCCATCTTTCCACAACTGTCATGACAGGTATAAAGCCGGATGATATTCATCACAACCTGAGTGCGCCTGGATGGGCCAAATGGGCATGGTCAAGTTTTTTTGCCCCCTTCAATGTGGGAGCCACAACCACGGGATTCAAGTTTTCAGTGCTTGACGGGGAGCAGTACCTGGACGCTGTGGCACGTCACAGGGTAACAACATTCTGTGCACCTCCCACTGCATGGAGAATGTTTGTCAACATGAACCTTGACTGTTTTGACCTTTCCTGTTTAAGGCAGTCCATAAGTGCAGGAGAACCTTTAAATCCCGATGTGATTGAAAAATGGGAACGCTCTACCGGAACCCAGATAAGGGATTTTTACGGACAGACAGAATCCACTGCCATGATAGGAAACCCTCCGTGGATGAAGAATAAAATGCGTTCCGGCTCGTTTGGCTGTCCTTCACCCATGTATGATGTGGCTCTGGCAGACAATGAAGGCAATATGATCACAGAACCGGGCCAGGTCGGTCATATTGTGGTCAGGCTTGACAGATGGAGACCGGCAGGGCTTTTCAGGGAATACATAGGCAGCCCTGAAAAAATGAGTTCTGTTTTTGTGGATAATTATTATTACACAGGCGACAGGGCTTCCTTTGACGAGGATGGATACTGGTGGTTTGTGGGAAGAGCTGATGATGTCATAAAATCTTCTGACTACAGGATAGGCCCCTTTGAGGTGGAAAG
>Ga0256846_1000910_pt1 | contig 10249 bp, 4 predicted proteins | sample TevniametaG_FD_189098 | JGI IMG/M metagenome (GOLD analysis project Ga0256846, IMG submission 189098) | Tube worm associated microbial communities from hydrothermal vent at the East Pacific Rise, Pacific Ocean - Tevnia | ecosystem: Host-associated > Annelida > Integument > Unclassified ...
TATGCACCATCGTCAATGGTTATTTTTATTCCTGTGACAGGAAAGCCCAGTTTCGGACCCTTGTCCATGCATGCAAGAAAACCCTGTTCACAGGCAGGTATATACTGGGTTGGAATTCTTCCGCCTGTGATTTTGTTTACAAATTCGAATTCCTCTTCACATGGCTCCATGAAACCTGCCACGCGTCCATACTGGCCTGCGCCTCCTGTCTGTTTCTTGTGAGTATAATTGAAAACAGCTTTTTTTGTAATGGTTTCCCTGTATGCAACCCTTGGCTGTCCGGTTGTAACCTCTGCATTGTATTCGCGCTTCATCCTTTCAACATAAACCTCAAGGTGAAGCTCGCCCATGCCCTGGATAATGGTGTCACCTGTTTCATGATCAACATAGGTCTTGAATGTGGGGTCTTCTTTTGTGAATCTGTTCAATGCCTTTGACATATTGATCTGGGATTTATTGTCCTTTGGCACAATGGAAAGGGAAATAACAGGTTCCATGATATGCATGGGCATCATGGAATAATTTATCTGCGGAGATACAAAAGTATCGCCTGATGCACAGTCAATCCCGAACATGGCTCCGATATGGCCTGCCGGAATTGCCTCCACATCTTCCATCTGGGATGAATGCATGCGGATGAGGCGGCCTGCCTTGAATTTTCTGCCGTCCCTTGTATTAACAAGAGTGTCACCCTTGTTAATGCATCCCTGATATACCCTGATATAGGTGAGCTGGCCATATTGTCCGTCTTCAAGCTTGAAGGCAAGGGCAACTGTCGGCTTGTCAAAGCTGCTTTCAAGAATTACAGCTTCTTCATTGTTATCCATGTCAATGGCCTGGTTTTCAATATCAAGGGGGGAGGGCAGATAATTCACAACTGCATCAAGAAGAGGCTGAACTGCCTTGTTCTTGTAGGCAGAACCCAGAAAAACAGGGGTCATCTGGCGTGAAATGGTTCCTGTTCTTACAGCGTTGATAATCATTTCTTCTGTAATATCGGTTTCTTCCAGGATTGCATCAGTAAGCTCGTCAGAAAAAAGGGAAACAGCATCAATCATCTCTTCCCTTGCCATTTCCGCCTCTTCCATCATATCGTCCGGAATATCCTTTGTAATGACTTTTTCTCCGTTTTCACCTTCAAAATAATATGCTTTCATGGCCACAAGGTCAATGACACCTTCATGTTTGTCCTCAAGCCCTATTGGAAGCTGCATCATAACGGAATTATGGCCAAGTTTTTCCTTTAACTGGGCACTGACCTTGGAGGGATTCGCACCAGAACGGTCGCATTTGTTTATAAAAGCAATGCATGGAACTTCATACCGCTTCATCTGCTGGTCAACTGTGATGGACTGGGACTGTACCCCGGATACGGAACAAAGAATCAGCACAACACCATCCAGAACCCTTAAGGAGCGCTCGACTTCAACTGTAAAATCAACATGGCCCGGTGTGTCAATGATGTTGATATTGTGCTTGTTCCATTCACAATATGTGGCTGCAGATGCAATGGTGATTCCTCTTTCCTTTTCAAGTTCCATGGAATCCATTACAGCGCCTGCACCGTCTTTTCCCCTGACTTCATTTATCTTGTGGATTCTTGCTGTATAAAAAAGAATCCGTTCTGTCAGCGTTGTTTTTCCGGAATCAATATGGGCACTGATTCCAATATTTCTTACCCGTTTCAGATCTCTGATCATTTTACATCATCCTTTGAGTCAAAAATTCACCCTGTGCACAGCTGAATAACGACCGGCAAAGGGCCTGCCATATTTTATATTGCTAAATTTATGTGATTTTGTTAGTGTGAACCCGAAGTCAAACTTAGCTTATGAAAGCAAATATTTTATAGTTAATTCACTGATTTGTCAAGCACAAATTTAAACATATGAAAAAATTATCAGATTCAGATATCAGAGAGTTCAGATCAAGGGTTGTGACCGGAGCAGACAGGCTCGGCATAAAAGTTTCAGACCATCAGGCAGAGCAGATGAGTGCGTTTTTAAGGGAGCTTGTGCTGTGGAATTCAAAAATCAACCTTACAGCAATAAGGGATCCGCTTGTTATGGCTGAAAAGCATTTTATCGATTCCATTGCAGTTATTCCCTTTATCAGGACTGATATTTTTTTTATGGACATGGGTTCAGGCGGAGGTTTTCCCGGTATCCCCCTTAAAATCATGCTGCCTGATCTGAACATGGTGCTTCTGGATTCATCCCGCAAAAAGGTGAATTTTTCAAAACATGTCATACGCACACTTGGCCTTGAAAAAATTGATGCAGTGCATGCAAGGGCAGAGGAACTTGCATGCAGCGACCAATATCAGGGCAGGTTTGATGCCGTGATTTCAAGGGCTTTTGCAGACCTTGACCGGTTTGCTGTCCTGGCACATCCCTTTCTTTCTGACAATGGATGCCTGTATGCCATGAAAGCCAGGAGGGCTCTTGGGGAAATCACTTCAAAAATCAGACAACAATTTGAAATCACCACAGATCATTACAGACTTCCATTTGAAAAATCAGAGCGTTGTTTTATTACTCTATCTTTGCACAGAACATCATGATCTGACTTGCCGGATCATGATGGCAGCAGTTTTGTATGCACACTGAGCTGTGGAAAGGGGATATCCCAGTTATATTCAGTGCATGCATCAACACAGATTTTCTGGATAAGCCTTGATATGCGCCGGTACAATGGAGCCATTTCTCCTTTGAAATCAGCAATAATGACAAGGTCAAGGGAAGATGCTCCTGCTTCGTTGAATTCCACTCTGAGATTTAAAAGTCCTTTTGAATATCCCTGTTTATCCAGGTTTGTTCTGACAAAGGAATGCATTTTTTCAAGTATTTCTCCTGTGGCCTCTTTCTGATGGTCATAGCCTATGCCGAATGGAATCTTGAGCCTGAAATTGGCTGAAAGATTCAGGGGTGACAGACCCAGGAAATCCGCAGTCTGGTAAGTCTTTTTTGCACCGCCTGTCATCATTAGCTCCACAGTTTCAGGACAGATGCCTGTTACATGCCCCCATGTTCCGTCAGACAGGACAACCCATTCGTCCTTTCTGCACGGAAACCAGGGCTCATCAGGATGAAAGGCTCTGGAAGTTTTTCCGAAAAGCTCTTCAATGGGAATACGTATGTTAAGGCCAATATAAGGGTTTTCCAGGTATGTGAAAAGATTTATTGATTTAACCATCCAGGGTATGCCCTGATAGACAATGCGCTCTCCCTCTCTTACAGCACCTATGTTCAGCATGAGCCGGCTCTGCTGCCAGAAGCGGGGCAGGGTATGCTTGGCAGCCCATCCAAGTCCCATGAGAAAAACAATTGACAGACTCAAAAGCACCCAGTCTTCAAAAATATAAAATACAAGAATAAGGGCAAAAACTGACATTATCAGGGTGAAAATTCTTGAAAAAAGCTCAAAGGCCCTGATGTGGAAGGGTTTGTATTCAGCATTGTATCCTGGAATCATCTTTTTTAAAAAATTGAACAGAAAGCGCAGAAAAAAGATGACAAAAATACATGATACAAGGGCAAGAAACAGATAAAGGCCACGGGTTCTGAAAAATTTTTTTATGCTGATTCTTGAGCTTTCAATTAGAGATTTTTCCCCGGCTTTCATGGTTTCAAGCTGCATGCGCGTCACCTGAAGCTTGCTTTGAATCTGATCTTCAATGCTTTTCCATTCAGGAACCAGAGCCTCAAGGTCTTTTTTCAGTTCAGGATTTGAGGTTTTTGCAATAAGGCCTGCTATGTTTCGGCTGGCATTATGTGAAATTGCGGCAAGGTTTTTATAATATTCAAGTTCATCGCGCAGTTTGGTTTTTTTTCTGGCAGTTACAGTCATGCGCTTGATTTCCTTGATTCCAGGCTCAAGCAGGGACAGCACTTCTTTTTTCCAGTCAAATTTATCGTCCTTTTTCCCGGAAAAAAGGCCTGTATCTATACCTGTGGCAATTCTTTCAAAATCTGATCTTGCTCCGTTCAACTGTTCATCAAGCTGTTTTAGCTCCATGATCAGCTCTTTTTTCTGCGTTTCAGAACCGGTTTTTAAAACAAGTTTTTTTTTCTCTGCAATTCTGCGTTTCAGTGTTTTTTCCAGCGCAGAAATGGATAAAAGCATGTCAATGGAAGTTTTGTCCCGATCCATGGCAGTTCCGGCATCCGGATGGGCGCCGGTCTGCACATCCTGTGCACAGAATCCGGGACAGGGCTGAAACCAGGTGAAAAACAGGGAAAATAATATTATGGCCAGAAATTTTTTAAACAGGCTATACTTCAAACTGGCTCACCATGGATTTGAGTTTTTCAGCAAGGCCTGCAAGCTGATCTGCGCTTGATGCAATATCAGTTGAGTTGGAAGACACCTGGCCGATTGATACATTTAATGCGCTTATGTCATCTGAGATACTGACAGAAGCGGCAGAGGTATTGGCCACGTTTTCAGTGATTTCCTGCACAGCCTGGGCTCCCTGTGAGACATTTGTATCAATTTCTGATATGGTCTGGGTCTGGTTGTCCACTGCCATTGAAATATTATTGACTATTTCATTGACTTCATTGATAACTGCCACAACTTCCCTGATATCTTCCACAGTTGATTCTGTGGAGTTCTGTATCCAGTCTATATTGGACTTGATCTTTTCAGTGGCTTCTGCGGTTTGGCTTGCAAGGTGCTTGATTTCTCCTGCAACAACGGCAAAACCCTTGCCTGCCTCTCCTGCTCTTGCAGCTTCAATGGTTGCATTAAGGGCAAGCAGGTTGGTCTGTTCGGAAATATCAGTAATTGTATCAGATACCCTGCCGATTTCCTGGGCAGCATTACCAAGGTCATCCACTCTTGATGAGGCAGATTCCACCTTGGATACAGCCTTGTGTGAGATCTCGCGGGCTTCATCAGTATTTTTTGAGATGGCTTTTATGGTTTCACTCATTCTTGAAGTTGATTCAGCAATAAGCTGGGTATTTGTGGACAATTCCTCCATTGCCGCGGCAACAGTATTCATGTCATGGCTCATGTTTTCAGCATTTGAGGCAACACCGTCAATTTTTTCCGCAGCAATATCGGTTTCATTTGAAAGATCCAGTGCAACCTTGCGCATTGTGGTGGAAAAATCATTCAGTTCCATGGCCCCGGTTGCTATGCCCTTTATATTGCCCTGGAGCGATTCTGCAAACAGATTGAGGTTATGACCAAGGAATCCTAATTCATCAAGCCTGGAGTCAGGTCTGTCTTCGCCTGGAAAGCGCCTTGTCAGATCACCGCGGCTCATTTTGGAGGCAACAGATGCTGAAGCCATGAGTTTTTTCACAATTGTCATGATCTGCAGTATACTGATAGCCATCAGGACAAGACCCAAAACAACCCCGATTGTCTGAAATATGATAAGTCTTGAGACCTTTTTTTCAGAAAGATGCTGCATCATGCCAACGGCCCTGTTCATTGCTCCCAAAAGCTTGAGATTGTTCTTTTTGATATATTCCATGCTTTCATGGTTGCTGTCTTTAACATCAAGATCAATGGCCTTCTGCATGTGCATGGAAAAAGCGTCCCAGGTCTGTTTTACTTCTAATAATTGGGAAAGAGCCGGTTCAACAGCTTTTGGGCATTGTGCATATTTGCCGGAAAGATCCAGGGAAAGAGGAGCTTTACCGGAATCTATCAGGGCATTGAGGGTGGTATCAAAAATTTTCATGCTGTTTTCAACAGAGGTAATCAAATTTTTTCTCTCATCATCAGATTTTACTATTGAAAGCAAAAAAAGATCCTTTGACATTTTCTGGGAAAGCATGCGCTGCCTGCCTGCAAGATTGATTACAAGTCCGTCAGCTTTTTGTGCAGATGTGGTGTACCAGGTCATGGCAAACATTGCTAGAATAATGAAAGACAAGCCCCCTACAATCAATCCAAGCTTATAGCGGATAGCCATTTTCTTCTCCTTTGTCTACAGCTTTATATTCGAATGTAAAATAAATGATGATATACCCGAATATATAGCAGAATATTTTTGATTATGTCATTATTTTTTTACATAATTTTTAATTATTAAGGTATGGTGCTACATTGTGTCAGTAAGTCTCTGGCAGATTCTTAAAGATAAAAAACCTAAAATTTTCTTTAAAAATGGTGTATTATGTTAACTCTGTTAAGGCAAACGGGTCAGAACATTAAGATAAGGATTAGTATGAAAAAGATAATAATAGCACTCATGGGATTTGTTGCAGCGTTTGCTGCTGTGGTATGTCATGCGGAACTGAATGTTAAGGATATGATATATAAGGAGATACTGGGTGGACATGTGCATATAACAATACCCGGAGAAATAGAGGAAGATGCTGTACTTGATAAGAAAGTACAGAGCCCTGACGGCAGGATCATTATGCGGGGACAATATTCAATATATCTGGATGACAATGAAACCACAACCGGAACACTTGCAATGGAAGCCGGCAATTTTGTTCGGATCGGCACTGCCAAGAATAGTAACGGATATATTAGATATCTCATTCCTTTTGCGATAAACAGCGGAGGAAGCGGTGTTTTCTGGTATCTTGGTCTTTTTAATGCGGATTTTAAAAATCATCGTGTGGTTCTGTCAGATTATCTTGATCTGGGTGACAGGGTTGCCAATATTGTCATACATGCAGATGAAAATGACATGTGGGTAAAATTTAAAGATCATGGAACCGGGCAGGCCATGGCTGATAAACCTGAAATGCCTGTAACAAAATTCCTGACATTTAATGAGTCATTGACCCATTTTACCGTGCCTGTTCCGGCAAATCTGTGGAATCTGGATAAACAGAAACTTGATCCATACAGATATCCTTATAATAAAGATTATCCTCTGCTCCCGGAATTCTGGGAAGAGCAGTTCTATCCCCTTGGTTATAGTAAGGATGGAGACAGATTTGCTTATATGATTGACAATATAGGAAATGTTGCAGGTATTGAGCATATAGAAGTATTTGTGCAGGATTTAAAAACCGACAGAATACTATGGAAGCATGAACTGCTGACAGGTGAGGGTAATCCTGAAAACATGGATTTTGATAAATTCTGGAAAAAAGACAATAAACTGATCCTGAATGCACTGAAAATCCATGGTATTGTCTGGTCATCAGGTCATCTTTATGCAAAAGACGGAGATATCCGGTATAGCTCAGACAGACTCAGGTATTATGCTTTGAATAAAAAAGCCCTGCGAGATGGTTGGTATGATCCCACTGTGGTACATACCAGAATTTACCTTGAATCTGAAAAATACGGAAAAAAAAAGGTGCATGAAAAAATCTATGAGCATCAGTCATATCTTCTTGATATTCAGCCCCTGGGTTATTTTCCCCCACCAAAGGAAGGCAGGCGCGCTGCCATAATAATCGGCTACCTTTTTCCTGGATATGAAGGGCCTCCCAATGACATTCACTATGGTATCATTGGCGCCAATCTTGAGACAGGATTCAGAAAATAACCAGATAACTGCCAGGAACCTGACTGACAGGATATTTCTTGACTTTTTTTGTGTTTGCACTTACAAGAAAAAGTTCAGCTATTGATTATAAATTGATGATCCGAATACCGGAGGAATAATGGATTATAAAAAAACCTTGAACCTGCCTGTAACAAAATTTGCAATGAAGGCAAACCTGCCCCAGCGCGAACCTGCTCAGTTAAAAGAGTGGGAACAGAACAAAATATATGAAAAACTGAGAAAACAGTCTGAAGATAAAAAATTGTTTATCCTTCATGACGGCCCTCCATATGCAAACGGCCATCTTCACATGGGCCATGCCATTAACAAGATTTTAAAGGATATTATTGTAAGATCCAGGCAGATGGCAGGATTCAATGCTCCATATATTCCGGGATGGGATTGTCATGGCCTTCCCATTGAACATAATGTGGACAAAAAACTCGGGCCCAGAAAAAAACAGATGACCGATGTTGAGGTTAGAAAGGAATGCCGGGCCTATGCAGCCAGGTTTGTGGAAATCCAGAAAAATGAATTCAGGCGTTTTGGAGTAATGGGCGAATGGGATGAACCCTATCTTACCATGAATTATCCATATGAAGCCAGAATTGCCAGGGAATGCGGCGAGTTTGCCCTTTCAGGCGACATGTTTCTGGGCAAGAAACCCATTTACTGGTGCTGCAGCTGTCAGACTGCGCTGGCTGAGGCTGAAATTGAATACCATGACCATAATTCTCCGTCAATTTATGTGAAGTTTCCTGTAAAGGATGATATTTCCCATATTATTCCGGAAGCCGGCAATAATGATGTTCATGTGGTGATATGGACAACAACTCCCTGGACAATTCCTGCCAATCTTGGAATCTGCCTGCATCCTGATTTTGTATATGCTGCCGTCCATACTGAAATTCATGGCATACTGATCCTTGCAAAGGAACTTGTATCACAGGCAATGGCAGATCTTGGCATTGAAAAATACACGATCATAAAGGAATTCAGTGCACAGGATCTTGAAAATAAAAAATGCACCCATCCCCTCTATGACAGGGATTCCCTGATTATTCTGGGTAACCATGTGACTCTGGAAGCAGGAACGGGGTGTGTTCACACAGCTCCCGGACATGGTGCAGATGACCATATAGTGGGCCGCAGATACAATCTTGAATGCTATTCTCCTGTTGAGGACAATGGCGTGTTTTCCAAAGATGTTGAATATTTTGCAGGCCAGTTCATTTTCAAGGCAAATGCACAGATCATTGAAAAACTTGATCAGTCAGGCATGCTCCTGAAAAGCGAAGATATTACCCATTCCTATCCACATTGCTGGAGATGCAAGAAACCTGTGATTTTCCGGGCAACTCCTCAATGGTTCATTTCAATGGATAAAATGGGATTGCGCAAAAAAGCCCTTGATGAGATCAATAATGTTCAGTGGATTCCTTCCTGGGGAAGGGAAAGAATCTATTCCATGATAGAAAACCGCCCTGACTGGTGCCTTTCAAGGCAGAGATCATGGGGAGTCCCCATTCCTGTGTTTCACTGCAAAAACTGCAAGCATATTTATGTTACAAAACAGTCCATTGACAGGATTCATGAACTGTTCACAGAGCATTCCTCTGATATCTGGTTTGAAAAAGATGCTGAATTTCTCATGCCCGAAGGTGCAGAATGCGAAAAATGCGGGTCAAGGGAATTTACAAAGGATCATAATATCCTTGATGTATGGTTTGATTCAGGAGTCAGCCATGCGGCTGTTCTTGATGAAAGGCAGGGGCTGTGCCGTCCTGCTGATCTTTATCTTGAGGGAAGCGACCAGCACAGGGGCTGGTTTCATTCATCCCTTCTGACCTGTGTGGGAAGAACCGGCAAGGCTCCCTATAAAGCTGTCCTGACCCACGGGTTTGTTGTGGATGAAAGCGGCAGAAAAATGTCCAAATCAGTGGGCAATGTTGTGGCTCCTGAATCTGTGATAAAACAGTACGGGGCTGACGTGCTGAGGCTGTGGGTGGCATCTGCTGATTACAGGGGAGATGTCAGCATCTCCAACAATATAATAAAACAATTATCCGATGCATACCGCCGCATCAGAAATACATGCAGGTTCATGCTGGGCAACCTGAGTGATTTCAATATTGCACAGGATGCAAAAGATATAACCCAGATGTCGGAACTTGACAGATTTATCCTGCACAGGCTTTATCATGTGGTGAAAAAGGCTTTGAAATCCTATGAAAATTATGAGTTCCATACCATTTACCACAGCCTTCACAATTTCTGTGTTGTTGACCTTTCTTCGTTTTATCTGGATATCATAAAGGACAGGCTTTATACCCTGCCCCATGATGACATCAACAGAAGAAATGCACAGACAGTCATGCTTTTTATTCTGGATGCACTTGTGAAGATCATGGCTCCCATTCTGCCATTTACAGCCGAGGAAATCTATCAGCACATGCCGGAAAATCCGGAAGCAAAGGAAAGTATCCACCTTGAATCCATGGTCAGCCTGAATGAAACATGGAAGGATGATGATCTTGCTCAAAAATGGGAAAACATACTTACACTCAGGACAGAAGTTACCAAGGCTCTTGAAGAGGCCAGGAAAAACAAGCTCATAGGCCATCCCCTTGATGCGGCTCTTGAAATCATGCTTCCTGATTCCGGGTTAAGATCCCAGGTTGAGACCCTGGGTGAAAACCTTAATGATATTTTTATTGTTTCAAAGGCTGGACTTGTGGACAGTTTTGAAGATGATGCTCATATCTGGCAGAGCCA
>Ga0256846_1000911_pt1 | contig 10245 bp, 8 predicted proteins | sample TevniametaG_FD_189098 | JGI IMG/M metagenome (GOLD analysis project Ga0256846, IMG submission 189098) | Tube worm associated microbial communities from hydrothermal vent at the East Pacific Rise, Pacific Ocean - Tevnia | ecosystem: Host-associated > Annelida > Integument > Unclassified ...
TAACAAGCTAAAGGTGTTAGGTAATTCAATTAAACTATCAATACCCAGTGCACAAATTATTGAGCGTAAACTCAACGATACCGAATACTTAAGTGGTATACAGGTCAGAGCAAATGATGCCTTAATAAAGATAGAACTTAATACTGTAATCAGAGGTTCAGTTTACAAACCCGAGAAAATAACACTTTGCACCAGAGCAGAAGATATGTTTGAGCTATCCTTGAAGATGCAATGTTTATCACTACCCGATTTATATGGTGGTAAAATATGTGCCGCTCTGGATAGACAACATCCAAGGGATTTATTTGACGTTAAACTATTATTGGAGAATGAAGGATTTACAGAGGAAATAAGAAAAGCGTTTCTTGTTTACCTTATCAGTCATAGAAGACCAATAGTTGAAGTTCTTGATCCGAATATGAATGATTTATCTACCGAGTTCGAACGGGAGTTTTCAGGAATGACAGAAGATAATCTAAAACTAAGTGAATTAACAGATACATTCAATACATTAAAAGAACTAATTAAAATTTCGCTAAATGATGATGAAAAGGAATTTCTTTTATCATTCAAACGAAAAGAACCCAAATGGGAATTACTTGGATTAAAAAATATAGATGTATTACCTTCAGTCAGATGGAAGCAACGAAACCTTGAACGAATGAATGCGGGAAAGCACAAAGAAGCATATAAAAATCTCGAAAAGTTTTTATCATCTTAAACGGTAGTGCATTATAAATAATAACAAGTAACCAAATTATTAATCACAAAGTAGATTCCCAAAGAAAGTAATTTCGGACACTCTATTATCAGGGCATTGTACCTTATTGCAAATAAAGAACTAATTCCGGGTTGACTCCCGGCACCTCCGCTTTCTTTTATCATCAAAAATAATTCAATTAATAAAAAGTTAAAATAAATTTGCTTTCTTTATCGGGCGTGGAATTTACTCTAATTGTTCCTTTGTGGAGTCGCATTATTTGTTTTGCAATGTTTAATCCTATCCCGGAACCGTTTTCCGTAGTTGTAAAGAAAGGAATAAATATTTTATCTTGAATAGAATAATTAATACCGCACCCATTATCGTAAACCTCTAATGTAGTAAAATTTCCTTTACTTAAATAAGCCGACAGCCTAATTAGTTTTTCCGATTTATTTTTCAATGCTTTTATAGAATTAATAACCAGATTTATTATTACTTGTTCAATTTGTTCGGAATCGGCATATATCTGTATTTGCTTAGGTGCTACATTTATTTCAAGCTTAATATTATTTTTATCTAATTCCTTTTTAAAAAGTGTTTCAATCCTTTCAAGCAAATTAATAACGGTTACGCTTCTAAAAACCGGTTTGGGAATATTTGAAATATTTCTGAATTTATTTACAAAGTTTGTTAAAGCTTCGCTTCTTTTTTCAATTGTAATAATTGATTTTTTGAAATCTGAAAAATTTTCTTCTTGTTCAAAAAATGTGTTGTCGGCATTAATAAGTGTGTTTTTCATGGTTTCAGCTAAAGAAGAAATTGGAGTAACCGAATTCATAATTTCATGAGTTAGAACTTTTATTAAATTTTGCCATGCTTCCAATTCATTTTCTTCAATTTCTGTTTGGAAATTTTGAATTGAAATTAAACGTAACGTGTTATTGTTTATTTTAAATTTTGTTGAAGTAATATATAAATGGTATAATTCGTTATTAATTTCAACCTTTCTCAGAAGTTTGATTTTATTCGAATTTGAAGTAATTATTTCGAATAATTGGGGGGATAAGTGTTTTATTGCACTAATATTTTTTAATATTGAACATCCGAATAGTTTTTTTGTTGCCCTATTAAGTATTTCAATTTCTCCATTCTGATTGAATGAAAACAATGCTATTTCAATATGCTGCAACACATTTTGAAAATATTTTAATGCTTCTGTTTTTTCTCTTTTTTCTTTTTTGAATTTTTCAATTATTTCGTTAAAAGTTTTAGATAATTGAATAAAAGAGTTCCCTCCAATTTTTGGAGAGAAGGTTTGAGTGAAATCGGAATATTTAATTGCTTCTAAAAATCTTATGGTTTCTTGATTTGTTAAATCAAGAAAGTTGAATAACTTATACATTTGAATAATTAATATAATTGCAACAATTACGGGAAAAATAAAAGACTCTTGACTATAATAAAGATAAAAAATAAGCCATATATTGATTGTGATTAGAAAAACTCTAAAAAATATTTTAACCCTAAAATCTTTCATATTAAAGTCCGTACTTTTCAATTCTTCTGTATAATGATGTTCGGGTCAGTCCCAGTTCTTTCGACGCTTTCGATACATTTCCTTCAAATTTTATTAATACTTTTTTAATTATTTTTTTTTCAATTTCTTCTAAATTGCAATTTTGTTCGTTTTCAAAATGGTTTTCAATGTTACTATTTTCTGAAGTTGAACAAAAAAAGAAATCCGAAGGCAAAAGCAAATCACCTTCCGAAAGAATAATAGCTCTTTCTATAGCATGTTGCAATTCTCTAACATTTCCCGGCCAGTCATAATTCATAAATTTTCTGATAGTTGATTTATCAAATTTCAGATCTTTTTTTTGATATTTTGTTTTATAAAATTCCAAGAAATATTCAGCTAGCAAATTAATATCGTCTTCTCTTTCTCTTAAAGGAGGGAGGTGAATTTCCACAGTATTTATTCTATACAAAAGATCCTGTCTGAAATGATTATTATCTTTTAGTTTGGCAATACTTTTATTAGTAGCGCAAATTAATCGAATATTAATATCTTTAAATTCGTTTGACCCAATTGGTTGTACTTTTCTATTTTGCAAAACCGTAAGTAATTTTGCTTGAAGATCTAATGAAAGATTTCCAATTTCATCTAAAAATAAGGTTCCTCCCTCAGCAAGTTCAAATCTGCCTACACGATTTTCTTTTGCATCGGTAAAAGCTCCTTTTTTATGGCCAAAAAGTTCGCTTTCGAATAATGAATAAGTAATTGCCCCCATATCAACACTAATAAAAACCTCGCCCGATCTGTTGGATTCATTATGTAGGGCGCGGGCTACTAATTCTTTACCCGTTCCGTTTTCTCCAAGAATTAAAACATTTGCATCGGTAGCGGCTACTTTCCGGATTGATTGGAAAACTTTTTGCATTGCCTTTGAATTACCAATTAAATCCCATTTTTTAATATTGAGATAACTACTTATTTCCTTATGCTTTTTTTGTAATTCCATTAATTGAATATTTGATTTTCTTAATTTAACCGCAGAGAAAAAGGTTGCCAAAAATTTTTCGTTTTGCCAAGGTTTAATAATAAAATCGGTTGCTCCCATTTTAACTCCCCTCACAGCCATTTCAATATCGCCATATGCTGTTATTAGAATAACAACAATTAAGGGATCAATTTTCATAATTTCTTTTAACCAATAAAAACCTTCTTCGCCGCTTGTAATATCTTTTGTATAATTCATGTCCAAAAAAATTACGTCGAATGTATTATTTGATAAAATTTCCGGTAGTAATTCAGGCGATTTTTCCGTTTGAATAAATTTTGAATAGGGTTTTAAAAGTAATTTTGCTGCAAACAAAATATCTTCGTTATCGTCTACTATTAAAACTTTTGCTTTATCGTCGCTTAACATTATTTCCTCAGATGTTTAAAAAGAATTTACAAAAATTATTCCTATTTAATTTGTAAAGAAACAGTAAATAATAATAATACTAATATGTTCGATAAAGAACAATTATGTGCGATGGCGGACAATGAATTTCTAAATTCGAACAAATTAAGGGATAGAATTGAAGAAAAATCAATAAAATTGAACAAAAATTCGGGCGGCACACTTATTGCCCGTATGGAATAATTGTTTTTTAATTATGCGAGCAGATTTATGGGAATGGATAAAATTATTAAAAAGAAAAGATGGACTTTGAAAAAAATATCGGCAATTGCTTTGTCCGTATTGTTTCTTTTTTTTGTGATTTATGTTTTTTTATTGAGTGATAATAGTTCAAGATTGAATGTTGAAAAAGAAAGAGTTACAATATGTGAGGTTACTAAGGATAAATTTCAAGAATATATACCAGTTACCGGAACAGCGCAACCAATTCAAACTTTTTATTTAGATGTAATTGATGGTGGCCGTGTAGTTGAAAAATACGTTGAAGAAGGGGCGTTATTAAAAGTGGGGGATCCGATTGTACGCTTCGAAAATAGAAACCTAAAATTACAAGTAATGAATAATCAATCAAACTTTTTACAAGCGGAAAGTCAGCTTCGCACGTTTCAGTTGCAAACCGAGCAAAATAGAATAAACCGACAGAATGAATTACTTAGACTAAGAATGGAATTGCTTAAAGCACAACGAAATTATAATTTGAGCAAAAGACTAAAAGAAAAAAAATTAACTTCGGATTATGAATTTCAAACTGCAAAAGAAAATTATGATTATTATAAGCAAAGTTATCAATTAACAAAAATTTATGCGGAAAAAGATTCTGCCGCAAGCATTCAAACATTAAAACAAGTTGAAATGAGCATTGAAAGAATGCAAAAGCAATTAAGTTTAGTTGAAAATCAGCTTAATAATTTAACCGTGCGTGCCCCTATTGATGGCCAACTTACTGCCCTGAATGCCGAGATTGGGCAAACAATTTCTAATGGTTACAGACTTGGGCAAATTGATAATATTAATTCATATAAAATTGCTGTTTCTATTGACGAGTTTTATATTTCGCGGGTGCAGGTGGGGCAAAAAGGTAAATTTAAATTTGGCGGTAAAACCTTTTACTTAAAAATAAAAACCGTTTATGTACAAGTTAAAGAAGGTAAGTTTTTAGTTGATATGCAATTCATTGATAAAGCTCCTGAAGATATTAGACGAGGTCAAACTTTTCATGTGGAGTTAGAGCTTGGAAAACTTGAAGATGCTGTTTTGGTAGATGCAGGGGCTTTTTATCAATCTACAGGCGGACAGTGGATTTTTGTGGTAGATCCGTCAGGGAATTTTGCAACCAAAAGAAAGATTACACTCGGAAGACAAAATCCGCTTAAATTTGAAGTTATTGCAGGCTTAAAACCGGGTGAAAAGGTGATTACCTCTTCGTATGAGAATTATAAAGAAATTGATAAATTAATTTTGAATTAGAAAAGTAAATAATAATAAATTGAGAGTTACATGTTAAGTATTAAAAATCTTACAAAAGTCTATTCAACAGATGAAGTTGAAACTACAGCACTAAATGAAGTTAATATTGAAATTGGTAAAGGTGAATTTGTTTCAATTATGGGTCCTTCGGGTTGTGGCAAATCTACATTGCTTAATATAATCGGTTTGCTTGATAACCCCACAAGCGGTGAATATTATTTTTTTGATCATGAGGTTTCAAAATTTAATGAAAGACAAAGAGCAAATCTTAGAAAGGAAAATATCGGTTTTGTTTTCCAGAGCTTTAATTTAATTGATGAATTAACGGTTTTTGAAAATGTTGAATTGCCTTTGCTTTATTTGAAAGTATCACCATCTGCCAGAAAAAGAAAAGTAAATGAAATATTGGAAAAAATGGAAATTATGCACAGAGCAAAACATTTCCCTCAGCAACTTTCCGGTGGTCAGCAGCAAAGAGTTGCCGTTGCAAGAGCTTTAGTAAGCAAACCCAAAATTATTTTAGCCGATGAGCCTACCGGTAATCTTGATTCTTCGCGCGGTGATGAGGTTATGAATTTATTAACTCAGCTAAATGAAGAAGGTACAACTGTTATTATGGTTACTCACTCTCCGGCTTATGCAGAATATGGTAATAGGGTGATTCATCTATTTGACGGTCAAATTGTTACTGAGAATTTTAATGAGAAGTTTTATGTGTAATTGTCGGTTATCAGTTTACAGTTGTCGGTTGTTTGTTGTTAGCTAATGGTTTTCAGTTAGAGGTTAATGGAGAAATTATGCAAGATTTTAAGCGGTTAAATGTTCGGAGAAAAAGCCATTTGTTGAGTTGGAAAACATATAATATTAAAAAAACTTTTCAGAATGTAGAAAAGTCCGGATTAGTTTCTCAGAGATTAGTTTCTCAGATTAGAAGATCTTGTTCTTCAATTCCAACAAGTATTGCAGAAGGCAGTGGTAGAAATAATTCCAAAGATTTAATTAAATTTTTACAAATTTCAATGGGTTCGGCTTCGGAAACAGAATATCAATTAACCTTACCAAAAAAATTAAAATACGTAGAAAAAAACTTACACAAACTAAATAAAACTAAAAACCGGCAACTAATAACTGCAAACTAAAAAGCAAGGATTTTATAATGATAGAACTTAAAGAAATAGAAAAATATTACACTAATAAATTTGTTAAAACATTTGTTTTGAGAAACATTGATTTGAAAATTGAAGAAGGCGAATTTGTTTCTATAATGGGGCCAAGTGGGGCAGGTAAATCTACCTTACTATATATTTTAGGAATGTTAGATAAACCTTCTAACGGTGAATATTTATTTTATGGTGAACCGGTTCACAAAATGAATGAACGGAAATTAACAAATTTGCACAAATCTCATATTGGCTTTGTATTCCAACAATATCATTTAATTGATGAACTAACAGTTTATGAAAATATAGAAACACCACTGCTTTATCAAAAGGTAAAAGCAAATGTACGCAAAGGATTAGTTGCCGAAGTTTTGGATCGATTTAATATAGTTGCTAAAAAAGATCTTTTTCCTAATCAACTTTCAGGAGGACAGCAACAGTTAGTTGCAATAGCACGTGCAATTATTGCAAAACCAAAATTAATTTTAGCAGATGAGCCAACCGGAAATCTACATACTACTCAGGGCAAAGAAATAATGGAACTTCTTAAAAGATTAAATAATGAAGGTACAACCATTATTCAAGTAACACATTCGGATGAGAATGCAAAGTACGGAAATAGAATAATAAAATTAAGCGACGGCTGGCTTTCAGATGATTAAAGGAAAATAAATTATGTTTAAAAATTATTTAAAATTAGCATTCAGAAGCTTGTTTCGCTCTAAAAATTATTGGATTAATATTTTTGGTTTGGCAATTGCTTTGGCTTGCTTTATTATTATTGCCTTATGGGTGCAAGATGAATTAAGTTTCGACAAATTCCACAAAAATGTGGATAATCTATATAGAGTTACATGGAAAGAAAAAAGTGAACAAAAATACTCGGTATTAACACCGGCTCCTCTTGCAGGGGTTTTAAAGAATAATTATTCTCAAATAACAAATTCGGCACGCTACACTAAAATACCTGTGCCACTATTTTTTAACTATAAGGGAAAAAACCTTCAAGCAAAGGTTTCTTTTGCAGATCCTGAATTTTTGAAAATTTTTACATTTCCTTTTATTCAAGGAGATCAGCAGACAGCTTTAAATGAACCCTTTTCTATTATTTGTACGGAAGAAATGGCAAAAAAATATTTCCCGAATATAAATCCACTGGGTAAAATTCTAACATTTCAATTAGGCAATAATTTGGAGTTTAGACTAAAAGTTACCGGAGTTATAAAAAATATACCTCATAATTCTCATATACAAACAAGTGCCATAATTTCGTTTGATTTTTGGAAAAGTATTAGGGATTTAAACTATTGGGGCGATTCTTTCACAACAACTTATTTGTTTATTAAAGAAAATCAGAATATAAAAAGCATTGAAAGAAAAATAGAAAATTGTATGGGAAAATATATGGGAGGAGGAGTTACATCAGGCACACAAGTTTTTCTTCAACCTGTAAAAGATATTCATTTATACTCTAATTTTCGGTTGGAAACAAATACACACGGTGATATCAAATACATTTACCTATTTGCAGTTATTGCTCTGTTTATACTGATAATTGCGTGTATAAATTTTATGAATATCTCAACTGCTCATTCCCTAAAGCGTGCCAAGGAAATAGGGGTGCGTAAAGTAATAGGAGGAAAAAAAATTGATATTATATTTCAATTTTTAGGTGAATCGTTTTGCTTTCTATTATTAGCATTTATTTTAGCCATTATTTTGGCAGAATTATCACTTCCGTATTTTAGTAGTTTGACTGGAAAAAATCTTATTATTGATTATTTAAGTGGCCAATTTATTTTAGGGGCTATTATTATTTTGTTCATTACTACGGTTTTTTCAGCCGGTTATCCGGCATTTTTTCTCTCCTCTTTTATGCCTATAAAAGTATTAAAGGATAATATAAATTTAACTTCCAAAGGGAATATATTTAGAAAAGCTCTCGTTGCTCTCCAATTTTCACTTTCAATCATTATTATTATCGGTTCATTTGTAGTTTATAATCAGATTAAGTTTATGAGAAATGCAAACCTTGGCTATAATAAAGAAAATTTGATTTATGTGAAAATGAGTGGTGATATGGCTGCAAAATATGAAGCTGTGAAAAATGATTTACGGCAATATCCCAATATTATCAGTGCAACGGCAAATGAGTTTGTAACCGGTGATATTAGACAAGGAACAAGCAGTATAAGTTGGGAGGGTAAACAAAAAAATAATGTGATTATGCAAGTACTCAGAATAGATTACGATTTTCTGAAAACATATGATATTAAAATGGTGAAAGGAAGGTTTTATTCAAAAGATTTTTCAACTGATGCTACCAATGCCTATGTGGTTAATGAAGCGGCTGTTAAGGCTATGGGCATGAAATCTCCGGTTGGCAAGCAATTTAAACTTTGGGGCTGCAGTGGTAAAATAATTGGCGTTATTAAAGATTTTCATTTTAAATCTCTGCATAATAATATTGAGCCTTTAATACTTTGGCCAAATACGAAAAAGAATTTCTCAAGCTTCAGCTATATTACAATGAGGGTTAAAGCTGAAGATATGCAACAAACAATAAGTTTTATAAAAAATCTTTGGAAAAGATATAGCCCGAATTATCCGTTTGAATTTAAATTATTTGATGAGACGCTTGATGCTCAATACAGATCCGAACAACGAGTAGGTAAAGTTTTAATGTGGTTTACATTATTAGCAATTTTAATTTCTTCTCTCGGATTACTTGGATTGATTTCCCTGATGATTGAACAAAGAATAAAGGAGATTGGTATAAGAAAAATTTTAGGAGCATCTGTTTTTAGAATTGTTAGAATACTTTTAAAGGATTTCATCTTATGGATTCTTCTTGCCAATGTTATAGCTTGGCCTATTGCATGGATTACCATGAATAAATGGGTTCAGAATTTTGCTTATCATATTAACATAAGCTTGTGGATATTTTTGTTTTCAGGAACATTGGCACTTGTAATTGCTCTTTTAACGGTAAGTTTTCAGACAGTTAGGGCAGCATCGGCTAATCCGGTAGAGTCGATTAAATATGAATAATTTCGATGTGATTTCAGTGGGAATTATGTTTGAAATATTGAAAATGGAGAATTAAAATGTTTACAAATTATTTAAAATTAGCAATTAGAAACATTAAAAAGAACAAGTGGTTTTCGGCATTAAATATTACCGGCTTGGCTCTTGGCTTTGCTGTTTCGCTTCTAATGCTTGTTTATGTTATTTATGAAAATAGTTTCGACGAATTTCAGAAGAATGGAGAAAATACATACCGAGTAGCGGTTGAGTGGGGCGGCTCAAGTGCTAAAATGAGATTTGCAGGTGCTATGCCCGGTATTTCAACTGATGTGAGGAATAAATTACCCGAAGTTGTTAATGCTTGCAAATTGCGTGCGGGAATAGGAAAAGTAGAATTACCAAATAAATTAAAAAAGAAAGAAAACAACTTTTATTTTGCCGAACTGGAAATGTTGCAAATTTTTACAATTAAATTTGTGAAGGGAAATAAATTAACGGCATTAGATAATCCGCTTTCAATAATTATTTCGGAATCAATGGCACAAAAATATTTCGGGAATTCCGAAGCTATTGGTAAAAGTATAAATTACGATAATTATCAGATGACGGTAACCGGAATTTTTAAAGATCTTCCGAAAAACACTCATTTGCCTTTAGAAATGATAGCCTCTTATTCTTCCCTAAAAGCAATGGGTATTGTGAATAAAAATCCTTGGGGGCAATGGGGGCAGGATCTTATTTATGTTCAGCTTAGAGAAAATGCTTCTGTTGCCGATTTTACGAAAAAACTAAACACAATGCTTTCGTCAAAAGTAGGCGAAAGTTTTGCGAAAAGAATAAAATTTGTACTTAGAAATCTTACGGAAATACATTGGCATTATGACGGTTATAGTGATACAGGGGCGAAAGGTAAGAGAAT